>Ga0210240_100406_pt1 | contig 37690 bp, 30 predicted proteins | sample ChrtobMetP5a_4mM_FD_155463 | JGI IMG/M metagenome (GOLD analysis project Ga0210240, IMG submission 155463) | Chrysochromulina tobin associated microbial communities from unialgal haptophyte culture, Seattle, Washington, United States - P5a_4mM | ecosystem: Host-associated > Algae > Haptophytes >...
TAAGGTGGCGGCGGCGGCGGCGGCCGTGGTGGGGGCGAGGGCGGAGGCGGAGGCGGTGGGGGCGAGGGCGGGGGCGAGGGCGGTGAGGGAGGCGAATAGACAAAGCGCGCGACGCCGCCGCAGTCGTTGCAGTCGGTGCCGGGAGAGCAGCACGAGAACTGCGCCCCAGGGCCGCCGTCGTCGCACACGCGGTTGTTCGGTTGCGAGTAGTAAGAGCCCCAGCCACTGACGTAGCCGCAGTAGTTGTAGCTGCACGTATTGGTGCACACAGAAACCGCACCAGGTGGATACGGTGGAACCCTCGGCGGAGACGGCGGGGGCGACGGAGGTGGCGGTAAACGCGGCGGCGAAGGCGGCAGGGGGGAAGGCGGCGGCGGAGGACTTGGCGGTGGCGGAGGCTTTGGTGGGCTCGGCGGTGGCGATGGCGAGGGCGGTGATGGCGGCGGTCTCGGCGGCGACGGCGGAGACGGCGGCGGCTTTGGCGGCCTAGGCAACCAAAACGGTGGCGGCGAGCTTGGAGGCGGCGAGGGCGGCGGATACACCAGGCGAAACCCTAAGCCCTGCTCCGCGCAGTCATTGCAGTCGGTGCCGCGAGAGCAGCACGAGAACTGCGACCCGGGGCCGCCGTCGTCGCAGAAGCCGTTGTTCGGGTTCGAGTAGTAGTAGTAGCCGTACAGCGGGGTGTAGTACGAGCAGTAGCTGTACGTGCACGTGTTCGTGCACAGGACACCCACGCCCGGTGGGTAGGGGGACGGCGGCGGCGGTGGGCATGGGGGCGGTGACTGCGGCGGCGCCCCCGGCGGCGAGGGTGAACACGGCGGCGGCGGCGGCGGCGCAGGCGGCTTCGGTGGCGGGGGCTCACGCGGCGGGGGTGGCGGCGGTGGTTGCCACCAATAAGGTGGCGGTGGCGGCGGGGGCATTGGTGGGGGCGAGGGCGGTGGCGGCGAACTTGGGAACGGTGGTGGGGGCGAGGGCGGTGAGGGAGGCGAATAGACAAAACGCGCGACGCCGCCGCAGTCGTTGCAGTCGGTGCCGGGAGAGCAGCACGAGAACTGCGCCCCAGCTCCGCCGTCGTCACACACGCGGTTGTTCGGTTGCGAGTGGTACCAGCCCCAGCCACTCACGTAGGCGCAGTAGTTGGAGCTGCACGTGTTGGTGCACACGGATACCGCACCAGGTGGATATGGGGGAATTCGGGGTGGTGCCGGCGGGGGCGATGGCGGGGGCGGCGGCCGTGGCGGCGAAGGCGGCAGGGGGGAAGGCGGCGGCGGAGGACTTGGCGGCGGCGGAGGCTTTGGTGGGCTCGGCGGTGGCGATGGCGGAGGGGGCGATGACGGCGGCGAGGGCGGCGAGGGCGGCGAAGGCGGCGGTCTCGGCGGCGACGGCGGAGACGGCGGCGGCTTCGGCGGCCTCGGCGTCCAGAACGGTGGCGGCGAGCTCGGAGGCGGCGAGGGCGGCGGATATGCAAGCCGTGTGCCATGCTGGCTGCAGTCGTTGCAGTCGGTGCCGAGAGCGCAGCACGAGAACTGCGACCCGGGGCCGCCGTCGTCGCAGAAGCCGTTGTTCGGGTTCGAGTAGTAGTAGTAGCCGTACAGCGGGGTGTAGTACGAGCAGTAGCTGTACGTGCACGTGTTCGTGCACGGAAAGACGCCCACGCCAGGTGGGTACGGGGACGGCGGCGGCGGTTGCAGGGGCAGAGGCGGCGAGGATGGAGGCGTTGGAGGCGTCGGCGGATATGGCGGCCTCGGCGACTCCACCGGAGGACTCGGACTCGGCGTCGAGTATGGTGGCGGCGACGGCGAGGGTGGCGGCGGCGGCCTGGGCGGCGAGGGCGGCGGCGGTGGGGGCGAGGGCGGTGGCGGCGAACTTGGGAACGGTGGTGGGGGCGAGGGCGGTGAGGGAGGCGAATAGACAAAACGCGCGACGCTGCCGCAGTCGTTGCAGTCGGTGCCGGGAGAGCAGCACGAGAACTGCGCCCCAGCTCCGCCGTCGTCGCAGACGCGGTTGTTCGGTTGCGAGTAGTAGGAGCCCCAGCCACTGACGTAGCCGCAGTAGTTGTAGCTGCACGTGTTGGTGCACACGGATACCAGCCCAGGAGGATTTCTGGGAGGAGCCGGCGGGGGCGACGGCGGGGGCGGCGGCCGTGGCGGCGAAGGCGGCAGGGGGGAAGGCGGCGGTGGATGCGATGGCGGTGGCGGAGGCATTGGTGGGCTCGGCGGTGGCAATGGTGACGGCGGCGCTAATGGAGGCTTTGGCGGCTTTGGCGGCGACGGTGGCGGTCTCGGCGGCGACGGCGGAGACGGCGGCGGCTTCGGCGGCCTCGGCGTCCAGAACGGTGGCGGCGAACTCGGAGGCGGCGAGGGGGGCGGATATGCAAGCCGTGGGCCCTGCGCCGCGCAGTCGTTGCAGTCGGTGCCGAGAGCGCAGCACGAGAACTGCGACCCGGGGCCGCCGTCGTCGCAGAAGCCGTTGTTCGGGTTCGAGTAGTAGTAGTAGCCGTACAGCGGGGTGTAGTACGAGCAGTAGCTGTACGTGCACGTGTTCGTGCACGGAAAGACGCCCACGCCAGGTGGGTACGGGGACGGCGGCGGCGGTTGCAGGGGCAGAGGCGGCGAGGATGGAGGCGTTGGAGGCGTCGGCGGATATGGCGGTGTCGCTGGACTCGGCGTCGAGTATGGTGGCGGCGGCGGCGAGGGCGACGGCGGTGGACACGGCGGTGGCGATGGCGGCGGCGGGGGCGAGGGCGGTGGCGGCGAACTTGGGAACGGTGGTGGGGGCGAGGGCGGTGACGGAGGGAAATAAACAAGACGCGCGACGCCGCCGCAGTCGTTGCAGTCGGTGCCGCGGGAGCAGCACGAGAACTGCGACCCTGGCCCGCCGTCGTCGCAGACGCGGTTGTTGGGTTGCGAGTAGTAGGAGCCCCAGCCACTGACGTAGCCGCAGTAGTTGTAGCTGCAGGTGTTGGTGCACACGGATACCGCACCAGGTGGAAACGGAGGTGAACTCGGCGGAGACGGCCGAGGTGGAGGCGATGGCGGCGGCCGAGGCGGCGAAGGCGGCGACGGTGATGGCGGTGGGGGAGGCGCTGGCGGTGAGGGAGGTGATGGTGGGCTCGGCGGTGGCAATGGTGACGGCGGTGCACAAGGAGGCTTCGGCGGCTTTGGCGGCGACGGCGGTGGTCTCGGCGGCGAGGGCGGAGACGGCGGCGGCTTCGGCGGGCTCGGCCACCAAAACGGTGGCGGCGAGCTTGGAGGCGGCGAGGGCGGCGGATACACAAGACGCGCTTCGCCGCCGCAGTCGTCGCAGTCGGTGCCCTGAGGGCAGGCCGTGTACTCCGAACCAGGGCCGCCATCCTCACAGATGCCGTTGTTGGCGCTAGAACCTGAGGAGTAGTAGTAGAATCCGGTAGATGAATCGTAGGAACAGGATGCCTGAGCATTACACCACCGATTATCAACCTGTTGGGCCAAGTAGTACATGTACCTGCCGTAGCATCCATCGTAGTAGCAGGCGGAGCACGTGTTGGTGCACAGGGCACCCACGCCCGGGGGGTACGGGGACGGCGGCGGCGGTGGGAAAGGAGATGGCGGCAAGGGCGGCGGTCTCGGCGGCGAGGGTGGACTCGGGGGCGGCCTCGGCGGGCTCGGCCACCAATAAGGTGGCGGCGGCGGCGGCGGCCGTGGTGGGGGCGAGGGCGGAGGCGGAGGCGGTGGGGGCGAGGGCGGGGGCGAGGGCGGTGAGGGCGGTGGGAACATGACGCGCGGGCCGCAGTCGGTGCAGTCGGTGCCGCGAGAGCAGCACGAGAACTGCGACCCAGGGCCACCGTCGTCGCAGAGGCGGTTGCTCGTGCTCGCGTAGTAGTTGCCGTAGTTGCTGTACCAGCCACAGTAGTTGTAGCAGGTGTTGGTGCACACGGAGACCGCGCCGGGCGGATACGGGGGAGTCCGGGGCGGAGCCGGCGGGGACGACGGCGGTGGCGGCGCGCCTGGCGGCGAAGGCGGCAAGGGGGAAGGCGGCGGCGGAGGACATGGCGGCGGCGGAGGCTTTGGTGGGCTCGGCGGTGGCGATGGCGATGGCGGCGAAGGCGGCGGACTCGGCGGCGAGGGTGGAGACGGCGGCGGCTTCGGCGGCCTCGGAATCCAGAACGGTGGCGGTGTACTTGGGGGAGGCGAGGGCGGCGGATATGCAAGCCGTGGGCCCTGCGCCGCGCAGTCGTTGCAGTCGGTGCCGAGAGCGCAGCACGAGAACTGCGCCCCGGGGCCGCCGTCGTCGCAGAAGCCGTTGTTCGGGTTCGAGTAGTAGTAGTAGCCGTACAGCGGGGTGTAGTACGAGCAGTATGTGTACGTGCACGTGTTCGTGCACGGCAAGACGCCCACGCCCGGTGGGTGGGGCGACGGCGGCGGGGGAGGCATAGGCGGTGGAGGCGAAGGAGGGAACCCTGGCGGCGAGGGTGGCGGCGATGGAGGCGATGGCGGCGACGGCGGTGAAGGCGGCGGTGAAGGCGGCGGGGGTGGAGACGGTGGCGGCGGCGTAGACGGCGGACTCGGCGTCGAGTAGGGTGGCGGCGGGGGCGAGGGCGGTGGCGGTGGCTTTGGCGGTGAGGGAGGCGGTGGCGGTGTCGGCGGAGGCGATGGCGGGGGTGGTGGAGGCGACGGCGGCGATGGCGGCGGATACACCAGGCGGCTCTCGCCGCAGTCGGTGCAGTCGGTGCCGCGAGAGCAGCACGAGAACTGCGACCCAGGCCCGCCGTCGTCGCAGATGCGGTTGCTCGTGCTCGCGTAGTAGCTGCCGTAGCCGCTATACCAGCCACAGTAGTTGTAGCAGGTGTCGGTGCAGAGGAACCCAGCGCCAGGCGGATAGGGCGGCCGACTGGGCGGGGGCAAAGGCGGGGATGGCGGCGAAGGCGGACTCGGCGGGGACAATGGCGGAGCTGGCGAAAAGGGCGGCAAAGGTGGCGGCGCCGGCGGTGGCGGCGATGGCGATGGAGGCGGTGGCGGCCTCGGCGGAAGCGGCCAAGACCACGGTGGCGGCGAAGTTGGGGGAGGCGAGGGCGGGGGTGGAGGGAACGGAGGCGGATACGTCAGGCGTGGAACGTTGCCGCAGTCGCTGCAATCCGTGCCTCGAGTGCAGCATGAGAACTGCGATCCCGGGCCGCCGTCGTCACAGACGTTGTTGTTCGGTTGCGAGTAGTAGGAGCCGTAGCCACTCACGTAGGTGCAGTAGTTGTAACTGCAGGTGTTGGTGCACAAGAAAGTCGCGCCGGGTGGATAGGCCGGCGGAGGCGATGGCGGCGCTGGCGACTTGGGCGGGAGCGGCGGACGCATTGGCGGAGCTGGCGGCGACGGCGGCGACGGCGGCGGCGACGGCGGTGACTCCGGAGAGGCTGGCGGCGATGGGGGCGGAGGCGGCTTCGGCCACCAGTTTGGTGGCGGCGAAGGCGAAGGCGGTGGCGGTGGAGGGGGAGGCGCTGGCGGCGGCGATGGAGGCCTTGGCGGTGAAGGCGGTGGCGGAGGCGAAGGATGTGGCGGTGGCGGCGGCGATGGCTCAGGGGAAAAGGGGCGCGGCGGTGGGGGAGGCCTTGGTATTCTAGGCTGCGGTGGCACCGGTGGCGGCGAAGGCGGCGAAGGCGGCGAAGGCGGGGGTGGAGGCGAGCGGGGGGGCGGAGGGGAGGGCCGCGGCGATGGCGATGGCGGCGGAGGGGGTGGCTTAGGCGGCGAGGGTGGCGGTCGCGGAGGCGGTGGCGGAGACGGGGGCCTCGGCCACCAAAACGGCGGCGGCGAGCTCGGAGGCGGCGAGGGCGGAGGGTAGACCCGTCGAGGCTCGCCGCCGCAGTCGGCGCAGTCGGTGCCGAGAGCGCAGCACGAGAACTGCGCCCCGGGGCCGCCGTCGTCGCAGAAGCCGTTGTTCGGGTTCGAGTAGTAGTAGTAGCCGTACAGCGGGGTGTAGTACGAGCAGTAGCTGTACGTGCACGTGTTCGTGCACGAGAAACTCACGCCCGGGGGGTACGGGGACGGCGGCGGTGGGGGCCTCGGCGGTGAAGGCGGTGGATAGGGCGACGGCGGTATCAGTGGCGGCGGCGAGGGCTCCGGATTTCCGGGGCTCGGCGGCGGCGGCGGAAACGGTTCCGCCGATGGCGGCGGGGGCCTCGGCGCCGGCGAAGGTGGCGACGGCGGAGGCCTCGGCGGCGACGGCGGGGATGGTGGCGAGGGCGGAAACTTCGCGGGTGAAGGCGGCGGCGGCCTCGGCGAGGGCGGCGGCGGCGGCGATGGCTCGGGGCTCGGCGGCGGCGGCGAGACGCCTATCGCACTGGCCACGAAGGCCAGGGCGCAGGCGACGCGCAAACACGAAGTCCGCATCGGGCTCATCGCGAACGAAAGCCGTGCGCTGCGCCGTCGGCTGTTTTTTTTCGGACACGCCGACGTGTTTCGGTTACGTCGACCGACGGCGGAAACGAATTTGGAAGTATCGGACTTCTTGTTGTTGAATCATTTCGTCAAGTTTCTGGAGTCGGAGTCTCCAAATAAAAAAGAACCGGCGTTGTGAGACGGTATGCCTTGCACTGGCGACGATGCAGACTCTGATGGAACATGGAAGTTGGGCTGATCACTGGGTAGGGGTCAGACACTGATCACTGTGGAGGTGAAACCCGTAGTGAGTGAGTACCGATGTTCAAGTAGTGAGCCAGTTAGTACGAGCCTTCACCACTAAATCATTGGTTCGTGGCAGCATCAACGGTGCGACAAAAGCGGGTCCCCAGCGCCTCGCCCCCTGGGGGCTCGTGAAACGAAGCTTCGGAAATAGGGAAATCGAGGGAAAATGGCCGCTCGCGCCGGCGCCTTTTCCATGGCGCACCTGAGCATCATCGACGCGGTTGCGTGAGCGGAGCGACTTGTTGAGCTCGCGACCGCCCGGCTCGTGCTCGGAGACGAAGGAGTACTACGAGGTCATCCTGAAGGAGTCAATCGTCTTCCTCAAGACCAACGACAAGCGTGGCACCTCCGTCTTTCTGGTGAAGCCGAGCTTGAAGCCGTGCCAGTCCAACGCCGTACATCACGCCCAAGGTGCAGCGCGGCCTGGGCTCTTTCGGCACGGTTGAAGAGGCTGCTGCTGGTGCTTAAGGCACTGGTCGCTGGGCAGTGCCGACGCCGCTCTCGCAACCACCGTGGTGAAGGCTGCCGCCCAGGCGCGGAACGGCGCAAACTGTAGCCCTTGGCTCTGCGAATGCTGATGCTTAAAACGGTCCAGTGTGCGCCATTGATAGGGTCCGGCGATGAGGGTGGCGTACAATGTATGAGCAAAACGTGTTGTAGCGGTCATATAAGTCATTATAAGTCATTCAAGCACACCCGACACCCCGGTTGCGGTTCAAAGGTTCAATCACGCGCTACTGGAATCGAAGATAAGTGGCACCATTTCTTTCACGCAGTGGTGGGTGCTAGACCTGACCTCAGAAACGCTCAGCCGACTTCGCCACGGGCTGCAGCCTTAGGCGTTAGGCCAGCCTAGATGAGCACAGGACGCCCGCCACGGCGCCCGGCTGCACCCCGGCCCTCTTCTCGGCCGCCTCGCGCTCTGCCCTCCGCTTGAGCCTCGCCATGGCCTTGCCGTTGAGCTTCTGCTTCTTGGGGGGCACCGGCTCATCACCCTCGGCAACCGCACCGTTCGCGCCTTGGCTCGCGCTTGGATCAGGGGGAGCGTTCCTCTCCGTGGCCTCATAGGGTGCCTTGCGCTTTCCGACCGAGCGCATCTCCGCCTTGATCTCCGCCTTCGAGGTTGACGAGGCTTCGGCACCGTCGTCGCCGTCGTCGCCGTCCTGCTTCAACCTTCGCTCGGAAGCTGGTAAGGGCTTCAATGGCATCGCTATCGCACCCTCGCGTAGTCCACTGCCCTGACTCCAGCCCATCTTGAGCAGCATCGAGTGCCCAAAGCCCGAGGAGATGGGCGCCTCAGCCACCTTGGCAGCCGCCTTCTTGGCGGCCTTCCGCTCCTTTTGGCGCAGCTTCTTCGCATCTACCGCAGCGCTCGGCAGCGGAGCCGACTGTGCTGGACGGCCGGACTCTTGCCCGTTTGGCAAGGGCACGTGGCCTAGGCTGCCGATCACCTTCCAAATCATAGTCTTGTCGAACACCTCGACGCCGCACTCGCGCCGCAGCTCGTCACGCAGCGCGTCCGCCTTTGCGAATTCGTGACTCTTCTTCGCCATCCGCCTCCGGAGGAGCAGATGGTGCACGCGTGGCTCGTCCGATAGGTCGACCGTGTCGCCCTGGGCGCGGCGGTAGCCATGGGCGGATTCGCCGATGCTGGCTGGCTGCTGCACCACCACTGGCAATGGGGTCAAGGCCGTCGTGGCGGGCGCAGCCGTAGAAGCTCCTCGGGAGTCCGTGGTGCCGTCGTCATCCGGAACCGTGCTGACGGCGGCGGCAGCAGGCTGCTCTGTCGAGGCGGTTGCTGGCTCAGGAGAGGCCGGCGCGCGGGCCAATTTTCGAGCCTTGCTCGCGGGCATCCAGTCTTTCGCTGCGATGCCGGACGACGCAGACTATCTCGACTCGCTCTCGTGGACTCGTCGCATGATGGCCACTTCGTGAAAGGGGTAGTAGTTCGCCTTTTATGGGAGGCGACACAAAGTACTGTACGAGGGGACACTGAGGGGACCCGGCTGGCGCAGATTACAGATACAGAGTACTGCGAAACACATAATGACTGTGCATACACACGGCGCGGGGCGCGTGAAACACGCCTTAAGACGTTAAGAGGAGTGCTCCATTTGCACCAAACAGCCACCCGATGCGCAATGGGTAACACGCACATCCGATACCCGTGTTGATGGCTGACTGAGTAGCGTCATGCACGAGAGGTCGAGAGCACACGGTGTGCCCCAACGCCGAGGCCTGTCTCGCACACGTGTACCTGCGAGCTGCTGCAGTGCTCAACGCTCGGAGTCGGGCGCTAGCCGGGACCATCCTCGCAGTGTGAGCGCTGCTTTCGTGTTCTCAAAGACGACATACGAGATCGAGATCGAAGGCACCGCCTTGAGCAAGTTGGGCACAATGCCTCGGTACAGCCCCTTGAGTCCGTCCTTGCGCACCTGCCCATCAGAGCGCCATGAGAACGCACTCAGCGCGCACTCAGCGCTCAGCGCGCACTCAGCGTGCGCTCAGCGCACCGTGTCCACGAGGCAATCGATGAGCCCATCGTACTGGGCGACGAACCCGGGCATACCACTCGCCTGTGGGGAGGGGGAGGAGGCGCCGTAGTGAGCGCATGCACGCAGCTGGATGACGAACCCGGGCATAGCACTTGCCTGCAGACGCGTCTTCGCGAGGGCTAGCGGGTATGTGGCCAGCTGCGCCAGGCTCGAAGAGAGCGCACCGCACCTGCCAATTCACAGTGCCAATTCACAGTACCAATTCGCGCGGTCGATCATCAGTAGCCACAGTGACCAATCAGTGGCAGTCACCCGAGCATCGTGAGCGTGCAATCAGTGGCAGTCACCCGAGCATCGTGAGCGTGCAATCAGTGGCAGTCACCCGAGCATCGTGAGCGTGCAATCAGTGGCAGTCACCCGAGCATCGTGAGCGTGCAATCAGTGGCAGTCACCCGAGCATCGTGAGCGTGCAATCAGTGGCAGTCACCCGAGCATCGTGAGCGTGCCCGGCTCCGAGCGCCGATGGTAGCGCAACTCGGCCTTGAACGTATTATAGAGCGCAAGGTCCACCGCAGAGAAGGGGATGATGCCAATGAGGGAGGCGCCGAGGCCCTTGTACAAGGCGCCGAGGCCCTCCGCACGGACAGAGGAGCGAAGGCAGTGGCCGAGCCCCTCGTACGTGCCTGGAGTGGCCACCGCCAGGCGCGTCTTGGCCACCTGAGGAGGGAGTGTGAATGTGAATGTGTGTCTTGGCCACCTGAGGAGGGAGGCCATCAACGGCAATCAGAGGCCATCAACGGCAATCAGAGGCCATCAACGGCAATCAGAGACCATCAACGGCAATCAGAGACCATCAACGGCAATCAGAGGTCATCAACGGCAATCAGAGGCCATCAACGGCAATCAGAGGCCATCAACGGCAATCAGAGACCATCAACGGCAATCAGAGACCATCAACGGCAATCGGAGGGCATCAGAGGCAATTTGTGACCATCAGTGTCACTCAGGAACCATCAGCTGCACCTCTAAGGGGTAGATGGCCACGCACGACGCCGCGCCCGCGCACGCGCCCGCGAGCAACCGCTCAAAGACGCGAGGGTGGCGAGGGTCGACACAGAGAAGCATCTTCGCATGGTCGTACGTCCAAAACTTGACGCCGCTCTCGGGCATCACCTGCAATCAGTGGCAATTACAGGCGTTGAAGGCCATCACGCCGCTCTCGGGCATCACCTGCGCCCATCACGGCGCCCAATCGTGCCCATCACAGTGCCCATCAGTGGCGATCAGTGGCCATCGGCGGCCATTGCCTGCGACTCTAGTGGCAATCTGAGGCCAGCACCTCAGCGCGCACCTTGACCACATTGGCGGTGTTGCCTTGGAAGAAGGCGGGGAAGCCGCCTTGAGCGTAGATGGCGCGCAGGCCACCGACGACACCAATCGGTCGCTGCGGAGCCCACTTGATACCCACCTGCATCAGCATCTTGAGCCGATCGAGCGGCGCCGTCGCCGTGCGCGAGATCACGCCCGCGACAGCACCTGCGAGGAAGACCGCCTCGCTCGAAGCTGTGGTCGATTCCACCGTCGAGGAGTGGACCTGGCCCGGCTCCGCGCCGGTGTCGAGGCCGCCGCCGCGCGCGGCGAGCCACGACTCGAAGGCGGCGGCCACATCCACGCGCGGCAGGCGGTACACGAACGTGGCGAACTCATGCAGCCCGAGCTCGCCGCCCCGCTGACTGCCCTGGCCGTCGAGCTGGGCGAGGAACACGGCGATCTCGCGGTCAGAGGCTTGCACGCCGAGGCGCGAGAGCGACTCCTTGAGGTCGGCGAAGGCGATCGCGTCCGTCGAGATGCGCGCGAGCGTGCGCCGAGGCGTCAGTCGCGCGAACGAATCCATGATCTCGTCCTCTCGCCGCCGCACGTAGCCGAGCAGCTCGGCGTACTCCAAGACGCCATCGTCCGCGTCCTTGCCGGCCTCGGCAAAGATTTGGCGCACGGCGAGCATCGAGCTCGGCAGCCCGAGGCGCGCGAGCCCAAGCGAGAGGTCCTCGGCCGAGATCGCGCCGGACTGCGCGTCGTACCCGAGCTCCGTCCACACGTCCCGCACGCCGTCCGAGAGCCGTCGGCGGCCTATGCCACTCGATGGCCTCGGGCGGATGGCGCGCGGAGCGGCGCGGGTGCTGGTGCTGGTGCTGGTGGTGCTGGTGCTGGTGCTGCTGGTGCTGCTGGTGCTGCTGGCGCTGCTGCTGCTGCTGCTGCTGCTGTCGCCGCTGCTGCTGATGCGGTGGCTCGTCATTGCGAGTGGCGCGACGCACGTCGCTCAGGGCACGGGCTGCCGTGAAACACAACGAAGTCATGAAATGATATGACAAGACATACATGTATCCCGACCCCAAGTACACTGCCGTTCAGATGGCTCCCGACGAGTCGACGCACAGTTGAGTTGGACGGTTGGCTTCGCGAGGTTCATGGCGCCGAGGTCCTCCTCCGTACCCATTTCCTCGTCCGTGTCCGCGTCCGCGTCTACCGCTGCTGCCTCCACCCCTACGGCCAAGGCGGTCACGATGCCAGATGCGAACGTCACGGTACAGTCGACTCGCCGTCGGCGGCCGGCGACGGCCGCGGCGAATTTTGCGCCATCACGAATCACCAGCAAGTACCGCTGCGTCCCAGTCCACCTCCTAGGCGTCGAGGAGGATGAGCAGCCGCTGCCAAAGCCGCAGACGGTAGTGCCGCGCCCGAAGAGTGCAGCGCCGATTGATCGAGGCCCCGGTCGTTCTGCGCTGGCGCCCAAGCTCGAGCTCTTCCCTCCAAGCCCGCTGCACTACGCCGCCGGCAAACTGTACGATCGCAAGGAGCAGACGTACTATGAACTGAAGGGCATGCTCGATGGGAGTTTGGCGGCTGCGGCAGTCGCGTCCGTGCGTGCTCGCATCGAGGCGCGTGAGGCGGCCAAGGCGCAGGTTGCCGCCGCCGCCGCTGCCGCCGCCGCCGAAGCAGCGGCCGCAGCTGCAGGTGGCAAGCCCGCTCCGAAGAAAGGCAAGCCGACTCCCGATGAGATTGCCGCGGAGGCGGCCGCAGCGGAGGCGGCTGCGGTGGCAGCGAAGGCGAAGGCGGAGGCGGAGGCGGAGGCGGAGGCCGTGCAGGCCGCCGAGGACGCTCGCCAGGTTGCCGCGGCCAACGTCGACTGGCTCTCTCGATTGGAGGAGAAGGCCTTGCCGTTCGAGTGGACGCCGCTCATGTACGCTGCGTCGCACGGGGACGCGGAGAATGTGCGGCTGCTGATCGCGGCGGGCGCGAACGTGAACGTGAAGGATGCGAATGGGAGTACGCCCCTTCACAAAGCAGCTGCCGATGGCAAGGGCGACGGGCCGAAAAAGCTGCAACTGCTCAAGGGCGCGGGCGCCGACCTGCGGCAGGTGGATCGGCAGGGCATGTCGCCGCTGCACATCGCCGCGTCCAACGAGCGCCTCGAGAACATCACGATGCTTATGTCGCTCGGAGCGTCGCAATGGGCGAAGAACGGTCCCCTCCTCGACGGTGAGACGCCTCTCGAGATGGCGACTCAGACGGGCCTGCACGAGACCGTCCGCGTGCTGCGCGCCACCGAGGCCCGCCGCAAGGGGTGGGCCTCGGGGCACTCGGTGCTCATCCCGGCGCAGACGCCCTCCTGGGAGCCCGAGGCCTTCACAGCCAAGCGTATGAATGCCAAGGGGACATGGGACTCGATCGCCTTCGCACGTTACGTGCCGCCACCCGTCCCGAAGAGGTACACGCGCCACTCGAGCCGACCCATCGGCGCCTTTCTCTGAGAGAGTAGGCACGCCGCGCGCGTACGCTGGCGGCTTTTGCGTGCGGGTACGCGTAGGGCGACGAGGCATGATGTGAAGAGGCATGATGCGGATCTCAGGCCCATGGGTACAATTGTACTCTAGACGCCATACGGGGATCGACGTGCTGGAAAAGGCTGTCTCGTCGCGCTCGAGAGTGCAGCTGTGAGTCCTGCGCCGCGTATATGTAGAAATGCCACGTGGTAAAAGCCCGCGTTGACAATTACAAGTATCTGGGTAGTGGTTCACAGTTCGTCCTTGAGGCGGTGCGGCGCGGACTGGAAGCGCGTGCATGGTGGTCACGGGCGGGCGGTCCCACGTGGACCTCACGCTCAGCGTTCCGGCCGGGCTAGCGGGCTGCCTCATCGGGCGCGGTGGCGCGACGCTGCGTGGCCTCAAGGAGGCCACGGGGGTGTCCAAGATTCAGTTAGGGCAGCAGCCAGCAAATGGCTGGCGCTCTGTCAACCTCGGCGGTTCACAGACGAGTGTGGCCGAGGCCTACACAGAGGTGGCGCGCCTGCTACGCGCCGAGTCGCGGCTCGCGCCCGATGCACCCTGGTCCGTGCGTGTGATGTTAGAAACTGGCGCGGCCGGTGCACTCATCGGAAACGGCGGCAAGGAGATCCGAGCGCTGCGCGATGAGACCGGCGCGTCCATCGAAGTGGATCACCTGCAGGCGAGCGCCTCGGAGCGTATGGTGACGTGCGCAGGTGGGCCGGCAGAGACACAGCATGCAGTCCATGCTATCCTCGCACTCATCGCCAAGCGCCAGCACGCGCGTCATCACCACTTCCTGGCACAGTGGGCATTCGAGACGGACTACCTAGATCACTTTGAGACGCCGGCCGACGCGTTCGCTGATGTGATGCCGCTGCTGCGCTGCCGGGCGCTGGATGTGGCGGCCTCGACTCGTCGCGGCAGCTGCAGCAGCAACGGTGCCGACGACGACGACACCGCCGCGGCGGCCGCGCTGCAAGAGCTGTGGGTCTACGATCCATACTATTGCCAGGGTGCCGTTCGGAGGGCGCTTGTGGCGCTGGGATGTGCGTCCGGGCGCGTGCTCAACGAGAATGCAGACTTTTACGCGGCTGTGGAGGCGCGGCGCGTGCCAGCGCATGACCTTCTCCTCACCAACCCTCCCTATTCGGGAGACCACAAGGTGACGCGCCGCCGCTGATTGCACGCCGAGTGCACGCTGGTTGCACGCTGATTGCACGCTGATTGCACGCTGATTGCACGCTGATTGCATGTCATTTGCATGCCGATTGCATGCCGATTGCATGCCGATTGCATGCCGATTGCACGCTGATCGGCATTGAGTTGGCCCTGCATGGGTCCTGAATGGGCGCTGGATGCCTTTCCTAATATGGATGCCTTTCCTCAGGCGAAGCTGCTCCGCTACCTCGGAACGTGCGCGCCGCCCGTGCCGTTTCTGCTGCTGCTGCCCGCGTGGGTCGCGGGTACAGACTACTGGCGAGACTTCCTACGAACGCTCGCGACAGCGCGACAGCCGTTGGTCCGCGGGCGGCGCTCGCTCGAGCGGCGCGCGGGCGTCTTCTACGTATGCCCGAGACGGCGGTACGCCTTCGTTCATCCCGAGGGCACCGGCCACGCCGATGCGCCGTTCCACAGCATCTGGTTCTGTGGCGGCTGGCGTACGAACAAGGCGCGTAAGCGGGCCGTGCGCGCGCTCCGCCGCGCTGCGCGCGTGCCGCAGGCCCCCTCGGCCTCGGCAGGCGAGCGAGCGGGCGGTGCGGCGACTGCCGCCGAAGCAGCCGGTGCAGCCGAAGCAGGTGGAGCTGCAGCTGCGACGCCACGCATTGAGGTGTTCCGTGCGGCGCGCATGCTGCAGAAGCGCGGCTTTTTCCAGCCGGGGGCACTCGGCAAGCGAAGGAGGGTGGGTTAGCCTCGAGGACACAAACGCGATCCGGTGGTCTCCTGTGAGGCTAGCATAACACTGGGAACTGGTAAGTCGTCGGCTCGGCTCGGCTCCGGCGCGAGTGGCGCGAGTGCCAAAAACGGAAAGAAAACGAAACTGAACTCGTGTGTGAGGGACTCTTACCATAGCCTCCCTCGTCTCCGCGGTTGCGGTGTGGACTGCGTTGCGACGTCGACAGCAACATGCTCACCCGCGCGCAGCCGAGCTCGCTGTCCAATGCGGAGAGCCATGAGCATTTGCAGCGGCTGATCATTCAGAGTGATCGAGAGGTAAGCTTGTGCACACGTCCTCTAGAACACCTTCAACGAAGTGCGCCTTGAGCCTTGACCGCGTGCGCCCATGTTTGCGCTCGCAGCTGATCGCAGCAAATGTAGAGACGGAGCGATTGCGCATCCAGCTCCGGCAAGTGGCTACGGCAGCGACAACCCGCGTCAAGGCCTTGCAAATCGACCTGCAGTCCGAACTCAATTCGATGCAGGATGAATTGGGCATCGCGAGCCTGCAGAAGAGCATTCTCTGTCAGGAGCTGGAGCGCGAGGAAGAGCAGTGGCGCGAGGCGTTCCAGATCGAGCAGCTTCGGATTGCCGTGCGCATTCGCGTGCGGAACTCGCGCGGGTGCAGACGGGCGATGCACGACTGGTGCTCGTGGTCGCGGAATCGACAGCTCGTCTCTCAGTTGCTCCCCGAGAAGCGGGCGATGAGACAAGCGCTCGGCAGCTGGAAGGAGCTTCAGCGGTTTCGAGTGACCGCGCTCCGTACCATCACAAGCCTGCAGCGGCGTGGCGAGCGTCGCGCTCTGGCGAGCTGGATGGGGTTCACGTACCTGCGTTCGACGCGGCAGTCCGTGATAGCTCTGACGATAGTATCGTTTCGCCGTCGCCCCGAGAGGTTAGCACTCAACGCCTGGATACGTTTACTTGGACGCGATGCGACGAGGCTACGCCGAAGGCTCGTCGCATCCTTGCGCGCGTGGCAAGGCGGTGGTGTGCACCGCGCGTGGAGGAAATGGAACGCCGTCCGCCTCGCAGCTGAGAAGTGCAGGGCCGCGGCCAACTGCCTGCTGCAGAGCGGATGCAAACAAGCTCTGAACACCTGGCGCGCAACCATCTCGTCTCGGCACGGCCGCATGCGCAGGCGGCTGCGGGGTTGCCTCACAAGCCTCGCATCACTCGTAACACGCCGTGCGCTCAACAGCTGGATTGCGACATCCCGCAAAGAATCCCTCTTGGGTGTTGCGCTAGCAGGGTGGGTGCAGCGCGGCGAGCGCAGATCGCTGACAGCGTGGCGCAAGTTCGTGGATCATGCTCTTCATGGGCTCTGGATGGGTAAAGTGAAGGATGCACAGCTGCGGCGCGCAGTGGCTGCATGGGTGCAGCGCGGCGAGAGGCGCGCACTGAGCTCCTGGATTTACCTTATCGACGTCCGTTCGGAAGTGCGGCGCATCCTGGCGCACGCGATCGCCGCGTTCTGCCACCAGGGCATCCGACGGGCGCTCAACGCTTGGATGGCACACATGGATCGGCGGGCACGGGTGCGCCGAATGCTCATCTCAGCCATCTTGGAGTGGCAAGGGACTGGCAGCCGGCGAGCCTTTCACAGCTGGCGAGCTCGAGTTCTCGAGCGAGAGCAGCGCCGATCGTGGCTGCGTGGCTACCTCGCGAGCTTGGCACGCACGACGTTGCGTTGGGCGCTGAACAGCTGGACGGGCACGCTGTGGAATGCGACGCTTGAGGTACGTGCCACTCCGAGTGCAACGCTCGTCACGCGTGCGATCAGCGCATGGGTGCAGAGCGGCGAGAGGAGGGCGCTCAATTCCTGGCTTGAGTTCTTGCAACGGCTCGCCGCGATGCGCTTCATCTTGGCGCAATCCGTTGAGTCGCTACGCTGTCAGAATCTGCGACAGGCTGTGAGGAAGTGGACGGAGCGCGCAGTGAGCCGAAAGAGCACGCGCCACATGGTGCTCGCAGCTGTACTCGCATGGTGCGGGAGTGGCGCACGTCGTGCGCTCAAAAATTGGAAAGCGTGCACGAAAGGCATCACCCTCATCAACTATGCGCTCCTGGTGTGGATTCGACATGGGCAGCTTCGAGCCTTCGAATCATGGCTGTACTTCCTTCGAGCGCGGCTAGGAAGGCTCTCGAGGTCCACGGCATTGGTCTATCAGCCTCGCCTGCGGCTCGCTCTGAATGCGTGGACGATCCGCCTTCGAGCCATTACCTGCTTCCGGCGCAAGGTGCTCTTTGCCGTGCGCCGTTTCCAGCATGAGTGCAGGGCCGACACCTTATGGCACGCGTGCGCGAGCTGGAGGAGCTGGGCTCATGCGAGGTGCTCTCGAGCCCGCAATGCGCGCGACAGGCAGCTGCGGATCATGAAGCTCTCACTCTGCGTCTGGTTCCGAGTGCATGTGGCGAGTACGGTGGCGCAGCAGGCTCACCGCGTGCTGCAACGGAGATTGAACGAGCTCAAGGCGACCATCTCCTCGCAGCAGCTCGAGTTGTCGGACCTGCACGAGCTGCTCGCATCAGCGCGGGAAGCTGCGAGCTCGGCTGTGGTGCACGCGAGCAGCGCCATCGAGAGCGCCGACGAGCGCGTGTTTCGCAATGAGCGATCGATGGAGCTCAAGTGTAAGCAGATCGAGCTCGAGATCACCGGCCGGCTCGGCCAGGAATTCGAGGAGCGACGATCACGCCTCATCGAGGAGCACGAGCAAGCGATCGCACTTGCCAAGCAGCAATGGGAGACCGACGGTGTCGAATACGATCGAGACCGCGACCTCAACGTGAATGCCATGCGTCTCCGCCTCTACTCCGCGCAGGCCAATGCCTGCCTGACGCTCCTCGACAAGGAGCAGCAGAAGGACTCGCTTCTGTACGAGAGATTTGCAACGCCCACGCAGGCACTCCACAGCTTGATCGCACGGGGCCGACCCGTTCGGCAGGCAGGGAGCCCACGACCACGGCCCGGTCGGCACCCATCGTCGCCTTTTGTTGAATCGACTCACAAGGCTGCGGTGGGCAGACGCGAAGGCTGACGTGTGGGTTCACTCACTTCACCTCTGGCCATTGAAGATACTAGAGCAATCCCGAATCCGATCCGGTCGTCTAACCGTAGAGCGTAGTCCGTTCCGGGCTGTTCGGATAAACGGGTCGAGGATGTTCGGTGATGACTGACGGCGGTGGGTCGAGTGAGGGGCGTCTAGGGGCGTCGACGTGAGGTTCGATCTCCAAACGTGAGCGGTGAGGTTACTGGCTGGGGGGGGAACTCAACAAACGGTAACGATTCGAAATCACGAATGGAAACAGGAGAAAGCCGCCATCGGGCCCGGCTGTCCGCGTGTCATGCCGCATGTCATGTGTGTATCCGCCGCCCCGGAAGTGTCCGCCGTCGCGCGGATGATGAGGTGAGTGCGGCCGCTCCGCTGCTCGATCGATAATTTCACGCGGTTATATAGCGGCGTTACCGCCGTATCCGGAATGAATCCGCGCGCGCTCACGAAACCTCGATACACGGGACGCCCCGCACGCCCGATCGCGCACGATGCGTTTAGCACCCCCGAAAGCTAACACCATGCTTGGCCAACACGCAACACAACTCAGTACGTCTACGGCGTTACGGCCGAGTGAGAATCAGGCCGTGAGAGGGGCGAGAGTGCGAGGATGTGATCCTTGGGTATGCGGATTGCTGATTGCATGCTGCTGATTACAGGATCAGGGTGAGGTCCTTGGGCAGGCCTGCCTGCTTGCGCTTCGTGTCGCGCTGGCGCTCGGCGAGGAGCATCTGGTCCTTGGCCTCCTGGTCGAGCGCCACGTTCGATCTGAGCTGCAGTTTGCGCAGCGTCGGGTGTGTCGCCACGAGTCGCGTCATTACGCGTGCGGACCGCTCTCCAGCTCCGGTGCGGTCGAGTATAAGGTTCGTGAGGGTCGCGCGCGGCTTGGCAGCGAGCGCCGTGCCGATGGAAGCCACCCCCGCATCGCCGAGAGGGTTTTCGCTCAGGATGAGCGTCTGCAGATTCTCGCTCAGGTACACGAGCGCCGCGCAACCGTATGCGGCAGTCAGATCGAGATCTCGCCTGGTCAGATCGAGCGACTCCACACGGAGCAGCATGCCCAGTGACTTGGCCTCCTTCTCTTGCGCGGACCAGTTCGCAAGCAGCGCCTCGATGCCCATACTCCAAGCCTCGACTGCCTCGGCCGCGCTCACGGCTTCGTCAATCGCATGCAGCAAATTGGCGTTCAGATTGTAGTGTGCTGCTTCGCGCCCGGCGATGGCGGGTACCATCCCGCGAAGGAAACCGTCGGCTGCCTCTAGGGCAGCATCGCCCATGCCATCGCGCAGCAGCGACCATTCCTCCTTGCGTGCCGCAGAGACCTGCGACGAGAAGACGACGGGCGCAAGTCATGAGGCAACCAGAGGCGCACACTCAGAGTCCCAATCCATTTGGCACGTCAAGGAGGGGGGGGTCAAGGAAGGGGGGGCTATCCCTCAGGCACATCAGGGAGAGAGGAGCAATCCCTCAGGGGCATCAGGGATGCGGATTCGCACCTTAGACGAGACGACAAGGTGCTCGCACATGTCACGCACGAGCTTGCGCCGCTTCTCGATCGCTTGCTCGATCGTCTGCGCCGTCAGGTTGACCGAGAGCCCCACCGCCACCACAAGGACTTGGCCTTCGACACGCGTGTGCTTCACCTCAAAGCCCGCTAGGGGGGCGAAGACGATCTCACGCTCATGAGGGTACTGCGAGAGGAACCCAATCTCAGCGCCGCGGTCCACCATACCTTGCTGTATCTCAAAGACGAAGCCGGGGGTGAGCGCGGTGCTCGCGCCAGCACTTGAGCCCTGGGCGTAGCTGAGAGCGACCTCACGGTCGACGGTGGTCGACATGAAGGCGGCCTCGATGCCGCCGCGCACGCCGTACTCGTTCGCCTTCCAGAACTGCTCGGGCAACACCCGCCCGCTGATACCGCGGTAGACTTTGCATGCATAGGTTAGCTTCGAGAGCTTGACGATCGAAGAGTTGATGGCATGCATCGTGGTCGTGTACACGTTAGCCTTTGAGCGCGCGCGCTCGAAGGCGAAGTCGCCGCCGGCCGGTCCGCCCGCACCGCGCGGCGTGGAGAGGCTGCGCTGATACTCGGAGAAAACGGCCGGCGCGCACGTGAGCTCGAGCATTTGTTTGCGAAGGGCAGGGACGTCGGAGTTGACGCCGCGCAGCACCTGTGGAAAGGGAAGGGGGAAGCGTCATGAGCAGCGTCATGAGCAGCGTCGTCAACAGCAGGCAACCAGCGCACCGAATCGCACTTGAAGATGACGCACTTAAAGGCGCCATCAGAGGGCTCGGAGGCACTCATGCGCAATCAGAGGGCAATCAGAGGGCAACCAGAGGCAACCAGAGGGCAGTAGCGCACCGAGTTGTACTTGAAGAAGCAAGGGCCAGTGTACAGGCGCGCACCAAACGCTTCCTCGATGCGGAGCTCGGGTTCCTTGAGCTCGCGCAATCTCGCGTTGCGGGCACCGGTGGCGGCGGCGAGTGCATCGACGGCGAGCGGCTGCCGTTGGATGGAGACCTCCACCCCGCCGTCGCGCACCGCCGTCAGGTTTTTGGTCTCTTGTGGCCAGGCAGGCATGCCGCCCTGGTTGCCTTTCTTGGCACCGCCGTCGGGGCCCTGCTCGGGGCACGTGACGAAGCGCCACTCGATCGCACTCGTGGTGCGGATGCCGTAATTGCCCGCCGTGAACCACGCGTCCGCATCCGCGCGCTGCGTGTGCTCCTTGGCCATAGCCTCCCCGACGTTGGGATCGGGCGCGCCCACGATGGCCTCGAGGCCGCCGTAGAAGGTGGAGAGGCCGCCGTAAGAGAGCATGCCTGCCCCCTCCTGCAGGAACTTGGACTGCAGCTCGGCCCCTGTGTGCGCCTCATTCTTCTTGAGCTGCTCGATGCCACTCCACAGCTTCGTCGCGAGTCGTTCGAGAGCGCCGCCCTTGCCCAGCAAGTCGACGAGCGCCTTGCGCCCCGCGGCCGCGCCGCCACCCTTGGCGGCCAACTGCAGCACAAACTCGAGCTCGTTCACACGCCCTCCCCTCGAGCCTCCCCTCGAGCTTGTAGGCGCGAACCACGTCCACCCCTCGACATTCTCGCGGTGCGCAGAGAGCATCGCCTCAGCTAGCGTGTCATTCAAGCCGAGCGAGGCCAAGAAGGCACCAAGGGTCCAACTGTCGTGCTCCGCATCGTCTGCACCGCCGCCCGGGCTGGCGCTGCCACCCGCCTTACCGTCGCCGCGCCCGCCGCCGGCTCGGGAGGCCTCGAGCTTCGAGAGGTGTGCGTGCAGCTGGCTATGCTCGGCGGCCATCGCCTTGAGAACGTCCTCCTGTGCCTCCGCGCGCGCCTGCGCCAGTTCGAGCTCACCCTCGAGATCGCGAATCAGGGCCTGTGCAGCCGGGGGCCACGAGGCAAGCGCGCCGGAACTGACCGAGCGCCGAGCGCCCAAGCCAACGGGCGAGCCGCCGCCGCCAGCCACCGCCGCCGCCGCCAACGGCGCGCGGACGCTCTTCCGCTGAGGAGTACGCCCTGCCCCCGGCTCGTCGTCGTCCCGACCACTCTGGCTGAGGCTCTCGCGCTCGAGGCGCAGCACGTGCGCTTCCGCCTGCTTGAGTCGCTCGTACGCATGCTTCAGCTCCGCCTCCTTATCGCGCAGCTCCGCCTCCTTATCGCGCAGCTCCGCCTGGTGGGCCTGCTGCATCGCCTGGATGGCCTGGAGTTGCTCACGCGATCCCTCGTGCGCCAGGCGTGGCGGCGTCGGCGCCGCCGAAGCGAACGGCGCCGACCGGTACGAATCGGGCGCGAACCCATCGCTGCGCGCGCGCTGCAGCGCCAGGCTTCCTTGCGGCACCTCGAACGCCATGCCGCCGCCACCACCTCCGACACGCTGCTGTGGCACCAGCACGTCGAACGACATGCCGCCGCTGCCGAAGCCCCCACCGCCACCCGCACGCGGCGGCGGCGGCGCAAACACCTCGAAGGGCTTGCCGCCGCCGGCGCCGCCGTTGACGGCGGCACCGGCACGAGCGCCGGCACCGGCGGCCGCCGCGGCGCGCGCAGCCGCCTGCTGAGATTTGGGAACTTGAACGATGGTCGAGTCCGCCTCGTCGAGGGCGCGCAGCCGCGCAGCGCCCGATCGCGGCGTCATCTGGTGCACCACTCGGTTGTACTCCGACGCGTCGATCGCGCCCGCCTCGAGCAGCTCCTCGGCGGTGCGACCGCGGCTCACGTTTAGTTTGGGTGCGCCGATGTCATACGTGCCCGTCAGGGTGCCGGTCATCGTGCCCATCATGTCGATGTTGCAGCTGGCCGAGGCGCCTGGAGGTCCGAAGAAGTCCAGGCCATCTCCACCATTTAGGATCGCGAGCGCCATGGCGCGGCCCACCTCTGCATCGCTCGCAGCATTGGTCACGGTCGCAGTGACTGTATTCGTGGCTGGACGCTTATCGGCGCGCTCCTTTTGGCGCGCTTGGCGCCGTGCAGAGAGGTTGCCCGCGCGGCTCGACGACTCGCGGGGAGGCATATCGGCTGCCTTGTCTTTGCGGCCGCTCGACGACTTGGGCGACGGCTTTGAGGCCGCAGATGAGCCTTTGGGCATTAGCGATCCGCCCAATTCCAGAGACGCATGCCGCATGTTATGTTTTGCCGAAATCTGCGCGCGCAAAAGACCTCTTCAGACGTCTTCGTTAACGGCGTGTGAACACACGCGCCTCTACGCAAAGTTCCCTCGCCGCGCACGAGCCATGGCGGACTCGGCGTACTCGTTCTCGCTCACGACCTTCAGCCCCTCGGGCAAGCTCGTCCAGATCGAGTATGCGCTCGCCGCCGTTGCCTCGGGCGCCACGTCCCTGGGCGTCAAGGCGAAGAACGGCGTCGTGATCGCGACCGAGAAGAAGTTGCCGTCTATCCTGATCGACGAGTCGAGCGTGATGAAGATCCTGATGCTGACGGAGAACATCGCGATGGTCTACTCGGGAATGGGGCCCGACTTCCGCGTGCTAACCCGCAAGGGGCGCAAGGCGGCGCAGACCTACTACAACGTGTACCGCGAGGTGATCCCGGTGGCTATGCTTGTGCGCGAAATTGCAGCGGTGATGCAGGAGTTCACGCAGCGCGGCGGCGTGCGCCCCTTTGGCGTCTCCGTACTGCTCGCGGGCTTCGACCACAGCGGGCCGCAGCTCTTCCAGATCGACCCGAGCGGCTCGTACTTTGCGTGGAAGGCATCGGCCATTGGCAAGCACATGGTGAACGCGAAGACCTTTCTTGAGAAACGGTACAATGACGATCTCGAGCTGGAGGACGCGGTGCACACCGCCCTGCTCACGCTCAAGGAGGGCTTCGAGGGCGCCATGGATCACACCAACATCGAGGTGGGCATCGTGGGCGCCGACAAGGTTTTTAAGGTGCTCACCCCCGCTGAGATCAAGGACTATCTGGGCGAGGTCGAGTGAGGTGGCGGCACGAGGAGTGAGGAGGAGGCGTGACGGCAAGGTGCACGGGGGGCGAGCTCAGCATGCGAGCGGGCGCGAGCAGGGGGCGGACGTTGCCGCCTGGTGCCCTGTGTGCGTATAACAACGCCGCTTCATTAACCGTGTGACGCCCGCCGTGACCGCGTGTCACGCGGGGCCGGCGGCACCGCCGCTCGCCGGTCACACACCTGCACCCCGCGACACGCGCGACGTCCGAAGACCGACGCGCTAGGTCTCGTACCGGCGGCAGCCGCTAGGCCGGGCCGCCGCGCCTGGGCGCGCGCGCGCGCGCCGCGCGCGGTACCCAATTGGCGGTACCCGTGTATTCCTGGGCGCGATACGTCGTAGCGGTGGGTACTGCTCAACTGCTGCTGACCTGCTGACATCAACACAACGCGCGCACACACTCCGGACCCCCAAGCACGAGGGCCACGGTCACTATGGACGGAGGTGTGGCCGACGCAGCCCATGCTAACACACCCGTATGAACACAGGCCGTTAATCGGCGGAGCTTGGGGGAAGAGAGAGCGCCAGTATGTGCCTCGCGAACCTCCGCGCGGGTACGCGTCGTAGGTACGCGGATGCACAGCGGAGCCGGAGGTAAGCCACACACGGTCAGCTAGCTTGGGCCTATAGGTATTTGGCTACCAAAGGAGCCAAGGTCGCTAGGTCGGTACTATCTTCATGTCTCTTTTGCAGTTTTGCTTTTCTAGGGACACTTCGGTGTGAACATGGCTCCGCACGAGCACTTTCCCAAACCTTATCCTCGGTCCCGTGTGTCCTGTGTGTCCCGGCTCCCCCCGGTGTCTTTTTACCGTGACCGACCTTCGTTGAAGCGGCTGAAGGCTCACTGCAGACGACCGCGAGATTCGTCAACTTTTGGGGGGCCGCGGCTCGGGCGACGTGATCGGGCACCATGGGCGACGCGTCGAGCGATCTCGCCAAGCTGTCCCCGCTGGAGAATATTGGCATCGGAGTCAGTGCAGGCACCATCGAAGTGTGCATTCTCCAGCCCATGCTGTACTGCAAGAACGCCACTCAGCAGGGGCTGCCGTTCACCCTCAATCCAGCCGTTCTGTACCGGGGGCTCACGATGTCGATCATGAACATGTCCATCCTGACGGGCGCACAATTTCCACTCACGGGTGCGGTTTCCCGCGCTATCACCGGTGGCGAGAGTCGGGGACTCTCGCCCAAGGAGCAGATTGGCGCTGGCTTTGTTGGCGGAGCCCTTTCAGGCTTCTTGTGCGCGCCAATGGAGTTGGTTATGATTCAGCAGCAGCGGAACGGAGGCGGGCTCCTTAGTACAGGCGGCCGCATAGTGAGCGATCACGGAGTGATGACCCTCTTCCGCGGCCTCTTCACCTCCTGCGGCCGGGAGGGTCTCTTTACTGCTGGATACCTTGGCGCGGCGCCCGTCATCGCTGAGGAAATACGGGAGCGATTCGGCATCGAGGGCAAGTTTGGAAGCTTCCTTGGTGCGTGCTGCGCCGGCTTGGTCGCGGCCACGCTCAGCCACCCGCTCGATACCGTCAAGACGTGCCTCCAAGGTGACGTGGCACAGGAGAAGTTCCGAAGCATGCCCGACACGGTCACGACCCTCTACCAGGAAGGCGGGATGGCGCGATTCTTCAAAGGATGGTCATGGAGGACGGGCCGGATGATCTGCGCGATCTGGATCATGGGCCAGTGCAAGGACCGCCTCGCGCCCCTCTTCTACCCGCACCACTTTCCTCCCAAGAAGCAGCCGATCTGACCTCAGACATGCACTTTCGCGCTCCAGAATAGAGTATATTGCGCTAAAGACATAGCGAAGCTCACGACAAGCTCCAGCTCGTCGTATACAGCTCGTTGGGAAGGGATCAATGCTTGCGCCGGCCTCTCCATCCCATTCCTATTTTCAAATGCGCTCTCGCGCGATGGAAGAGTGAGCCGAGATGATTGCCGAGATCATGACCGAGCTCCACTTGCCAGTTAGTCGTCCTTCGATTCTCCGACAAATCTCCGACAAAGGTTAACCGCGGACGGCCAAGCGGAGGGTGTCCGGCCGATGTACCTCAGAGTACTCCTTAGAGTTGCCTCTCGTGAAGCATGTGTGAAGATCTGTTCGCCAACTGCTACCCGCATCTTCGGCCCGGGCGGGGAGAGGTCGAGAGGTGTTCTTCGTGCATGTTGCTGCTCTGGGTGGGGGTTGCGGGCGTCTTTCCATATAAGGTATGTGCACTCAGTTGAGGCTTAGACCTTACTCCTTAGTGCAGTGCGCACGCCTAATATTAGACCCGGGGTACCCCCCGGGTCATCTCAAGACCCCGGGGCCGAGCACCCACGAGCCTGCGGACGTGTCCGAGAAGATCCTCGGTCCCATCTCCCTGATTGCCGCCCGCCCCGCCGCAATTGACTCCTCCGAAGGCAAAGGGAGCACGAGGCCCTCAAACCGGTTCTCGTCCGTGGCGCGCACGAGCTCGGCAAGGTCGTAGAAACCGCCGGGTGGCAGTGTGAAGCGGGCATGCTGCTGCAGCTCGACGCCGCAAGTGGCCGCCGCGAGCACGGAGAGAACGTTCGAATCGCCCGGTATGAGCACGACGTCCTCGCCCGAGTAGCACGTCTCGATCTTAAGGATCGTGTTGCGCAGCCGCGTGAAGACCTCGTTGAGCGAGTCGTTCGGTGTCCCATCATCGTTCGGTTCCGGAACATCGTCCATCGCATCGAGTTCACGCATGCGTGCGAGCGCTTGGGTCAAGGGGGTGCCGTCGAGCACGCCTAGCCCGCGCGCCTCGAGCCAGCGGAATTCAGGCTCCATACGAGCCCTTGGGACTGTGAGCAAGCTCGCCACAATCTCAGCAGTCTGTGTGGCTCGGGCGCCATTGTCGTAGAAGACGATCGGGCTGGTGATGCCTCGTGCCTGAAGCTCGCTGACAGTTTGACGAACCTGCTCACGGCCTCTGTCCGTCAGTCCGCGATCCGACACGCCCTTGTTGATAGGATTCGAATCCACGAGCCCTGCAGCCTCGAACGTGGTCTCGCCCGGTCGCAAGAGAATGTAGTGATTGCGGAGGCGTCCAAACCGTTCATCAATGAGCCGAGGCATCGCCATGGCAGCCGCCGGCCATCGGCACTGGAGTACCAGCGGGATGGTGTGAAGTAGCAGCGCCCGACGCGTCGTTGGTGCTGGCATGCGCGAAAGTGCGGATAACGAGGCGCTTGCTCAGATCGGGTTTCGTCGTCACGAAATTTTGACAATGCGCATACTACGGCACACAGCGGAACACGAGGACAATGTTTATGACGTGCACTAATCTCCCTCAATCTCCGAAGCGGATTGAGAGATGAGGTCGTCCTTGGTCACTGCCCATGTTCCTCCTCTGTGCCGCATCGGGCTTCCACGCCCCACGACTAAGTCCAGCGCCACAATTTTACGGAGTTCGTGCATCGGCGGCACCGCTCCTTCGGCTCGCCGATTCCGACCCTGAGGTCGCCGCCACCTTTGACTCGCCACCACCTGTGGACGCCGCCTCCTCGCTGCTGGACAAGCTCCCGGTTGTCGCTGCGGTCGGCACGCTAGCCACGACGCTGCTGCACTCGCCAGCGTTTGCCACCTTCGCAGCGCAGTGGCAGGCCATTGGCGCGAGTGGCGTGAGCGGCGACGGCTTCTGGGCGCCCTTCCAATTCTGGCTCTTTTTCGCGGCGATGCACCCGCTGCTTCAGCCGGCGCTGTGGATCAGCGAGGTGCTGCATGGCTCGCCGGGCCCGCAGATTGCAGAGCTGTTACCGGTGACGTTCCTGCTCGGCAACGTTGTTGTCATCGGTGCGCTCGCGAAGCTGCCGCAGGCGCGGACGGCCCTCAACGTGGCCTTAATTGGTCTCTTCATTAACTACGTGGGTACTGGCCTGGAGGGCACCAACGGGCTTGGAGATTACAATCTGGCGCTGGACGACGGGATCAAGGGATGCCCGACGTACGAGCAGGTGCGCCAGCCCACGATGGCGTCCTTTGACAAGACCAAGTACACTGGGCGCTGGTACGAGCACGCATTCCACGACTACACCCAATTCAAGGACACGTACGACGTCACTCTGGATATTGAGCTGTCGTCCGACAAGGTCAGATGAGCGCGCCAGCGCCGCGCGCGAGCTGCTCGCCTCCAATCGTATGAGCCCTTAGCCTCCACCATATGTCCCTCACTCTCGTCCCTCACTCTCGTCCCTCCCCCTTGCGAGTACCCTCCGACGTGTCAGACGCGCTGGCTCGATGACTTTAGTCTGCGCGGCCCTGCGCCCCTCGCCGCGCCGCGTTCTTGGGACAAGTCGCCCGTGGCCAACGGCGCGCACTACTTTCTGTACGGGCAGTTCGAGCCGGCACAGCCGGGCGTGCTCAGGGAGAGTGGCTTCGGCGTCACCTTTCCCAATTTCATCGTCGACGTCCAATCCGACGCGAGTGGAGCATATTCTGAGGCGATCCAGTTCCAGTGCCTCGAGCGTGGCGGGGTGCGCATCTTTGAGGGCATCAATTTCCTCTCACGCTCGCCCACGATGGCGCCTGCACAGCTCGACGCCATGTTCGCGCGCGCCGCGGCCGCGGGCATGGCGCCATACGGAGCGACACCCGAGCAGATGCACCTCGTCCCGCACCGGCTAACCGACGCCCCCCCGCTTGAGAATTCGTGGCAGCGCATGTGGGCAGCCTCGCCACTGCCAAGCCTGCTCGAGCTGCTCGAGGAGAGCTCGCACTCGAGCTTCGAGGACACGTCACTTGGCCGCGACGTGAGCAAGCTCGTCGAGTGAGCGCGAGCGCAGAGCGGCGTCGGGGGCTTTGCCGCCGCGCCGCTTCGTTCTACATTGATTCTCCATTCCGCCCAACCGCTGTCAGCGAATCGCGCAGGCCGCGGAGACAGCGCCCCGGGACGACCTCCAGCTCCACTGCTCACGTCGCCTGTGGCGCCGCGCGTCCGAGTGGCGTCATGGCGGATCGCACGAATTTGATCGTATGGTTAGCTCAACATCGATCGTTGAAGGTTGAACACGCACGCCAATCCGGCGGTGCGGGGCGCGCGAGATACGGGATGTATATTACGATCTAGAAATATTTTACTAGGTTCGAGAACAACCTTCAACCTGCGGTGACCGGTGTGCGCTGTGCCTGTGGAGGCCGCGCGCCCGCGGCACGTGTGCGGCCCGCCGGGCGGGAGCGGGGTGAGGCGGGAGCGCGGTCCGGGCGTCGCCAGCACGGCTCGCCGATCGCAAACGCGCGCTAAAAATATCAATACACATTCGCCTAGAACTGAAGTGTCAGGGAAGCCGCACGCACCGTCGCGCGGAGAAACGCGTCGCTAGACCAGACGGGCGTCACGCACGCACGAACCTTCGTGCTCCGCTCGGCTGTGGAGCGGGACGCGTCTCGCACCCACGGGCTCGCACCGCGACGGCAAGCGCAGTGGCGTATCGTCGTGTGGCGTTCGTGTCAGCCTCCCTCATGATGCGCTCGGCAACCAAGCCGCTGCTGCGCCATTACACTAGATCGCGAGGAGCTCCCCGATGATCTCCACTCGGAGATAACTTGTTCGAAGATCGACTCTGCTGTGGGCGTGAATACGACACGGTATAGTCCCGAGGAGAATCCCGCGGAGACGGCATGGAGCTATATCGCTGCGCCAGCACGCACCAGAGGAAACCGCCACCCACCACCAAGACGCTCATCACGCAAGACGCGATCACCACGTCCAGCCAGAACCGAGCCTCGTCCACCGCAGGGCTCGTCACCATCACGTAGAGCGTCGCGCCGGATGACGAGCGGCGGCTCTCTGCGAGCTCGGCTGCGCTATCGCTGCGAAAGTAGCAGCCGCTCGTCGCTAGCACCTGCGAGTACACGAAGCCATGACAGTCCGCCACACGCTCGCAGGCCGTGATGCAGTCCGTCGGTATAATAGCGTTGGCAGCGAGAGGCACCGCAAAGTTGTGGCCGCTTGAGGCATCGTAGCCCTCAAATATTTCCCATCGTGCGATGACCTTCGACGGCAGCAAATGAAGCAGCGGCAGAATTAGCGACGCCTTACGGCGCATGGGCGGGCGTCCACCGACGATGAAAGTCGGCACCGTTGTGAGAGCTTCTCGTGTCCGACGCTCGAAGCCGACAGTGTTTGGCTCGTTTTGCGTGAACGAAAAAGCGATAGATTCGATTCGAAGACTGTCACATTCGGCGGTTAGTGCAATAACGGCATTTCACACTCATTTCACAGCGATTCCTTGCCCGGCGAGTTCGGATGGCGACCTTGGTGCTGGCAGTAGGCCTCGTCACGCTGCCGTGGAGCCATCCAGTATCGCACGCGCGGCCCGTCGTGGCGTCAACGGTCCTTCGGCGTTGGCCTGTCGTCGTCGCCGCCGCCGACGTCGCCACAGAGCTGCCGCCGCCGCGGCCTTGGCCAGTGATTGCGAGCGCGGGCCAGTACCTGCAGGTGCAAATCTTCCGGCCGCTGCTCATGAACGCGCTCATTGCGTACTCGATCATCTCACGCCATGGATCGGGATCACCTACTCGATCGCAGCAGAAGAAGGCTGAGTATGAGGAGAACGGATCGCGCATCACCTGGGTAGGCGCGTGGGTGAACCTTTTTCTGGGCGTCTTCAAGGCGTTCGCAGGGGTATACGGCCACTCGACCGCCATGATCGCGGACGCGGGCCACACCTTTTCCGACCTCTTCTCGGACGGTCTCACGCTGCTCTCCGTGCGCATGTCCTCGCTGCCCGCGGATGTCGACCACCCATACGGTCATGGCAGGTTTGAGTCGGTAGGCTCGCTCGCCATCGGCACGTTGCTCATGGGCGTCGGCGGCTCGTTTGGCGCGTCCGCCATCGCCGCGCTCCGCGCCCCAGCCGTCGCGCCGCTCGGCAGCGTCGCGCTCTGGGCGGCCATCGTCTCTGTGGTCTCTAAGGAGGCACTTTACCAGGCGACCGCGGCGGTCGGGCGGCGAGTTCGCTCTCCCGTGCTGCTGGCGAACGCGTGGCACCACCGCTCGGATGCGCTCTCGTCGGTGGTCGCCGTCGTCGGCATCGGCGGCTCGATGATCGGCTGGCGTGTCCTCGACCCTCTAGCTGGCTTGCTCGTCGGCCTCATGGTCGCATGGATGGGCCTCAGGATTAGCCTCGAGGCCCTCGCGCAACTCACCGACACGTCGGACTACGGCGTGATGCAGGCGGCGGGCGACGCGGCGCGCGCCGTCGTGGGTGTCGAGCACGTGGACCAGGTGCGCTCGCGCACGATGGGGGGCTCGTCGCTCATCGACCTCGCCATCCGGGTCGACCCACGTCTCTCGGCCTCGTCCGCCCATCGGCTCGCGGAGGAGGCGCGGCTCGCCGTGCTCAAGGAGGTACCCGAGGTCTCGGAGGTGCTCGTGCACGTGGATACGTCGCCGCACGACGTCTCGTGCCCGCTGCAGACCTCGCGGCTCGCCGAGACGCGCCCTCACCATGTGGTCGAAGAGGACGTCGCTGCAAAGCTCTGTGAGCTGCCCGAGGTGATCGAGGTCTCGCGCGTCGACGTCTTCTACCTTCCCGCGGGCCTGGCCGTCGAAGCTCACGTGCGCATGCACGAGCACCTCACCGTGACCGAGCTGCGTGCGGTCGCCAAGACAGGGCGCCAGCGGCTGCTCGCCACGTCGCCCGACCTGACCGACGCCGCCGTCTCCCTCGATCTCTCCGAACGCTGGGATCCATCCGAGGGTGAGGGGGCGGCGGCGCTCGGGGCGGCGCTCGGGGCGGAACCTCCCGAGGAAAGTTTGGAATGCGCGCCTGCGGAGCCGCCGGTGCCCACCCTATAGCGCCGCGACGTGCGCCACCTTCTTCAGAGCTCTATCGTTGCGGAGGTCTATGGTGCATACGTCTGGTCACAGAATTCGAATCAAGGAAGAGGATGCCAGACGGCGGCGCGAGCACCCTGCCGAAGGACTCGGGCTGTACCACTCATCCTAATGTTGGGCGTGAAGAAGCTTTCCTAATATGGCGCGTGCGGGCTTCCTAATCTGGGGGGCGTGCGGGGCTTCCTCACCCGCATGCACGCATGCTGTTGGACAGTGGCTCTCTCTCTCTGATCTGCGGTCTGAATGATCTCCCATGGAACTCCATACCGCATGTGGCATGATCTCATGAGCGCCCGCCTAACCCGAACCCGAACCCGAACCCAATCTTATGGGCGCCCGCAAAACGTGGACCTAACGTGGACCGTCGGCACGGAGACGCCTTGCGCGGACCTCGGCAGACGGCAGCACGGAACCCTGCCACCTCGTGCGGACCTCGCGCGGACGCCCGTCCCGGGCCTCGCGCCCTGCAGCTTGCTCGGGTATTGCTCGGGGATCGCAAGTGTCGCCGCACGCTTCGCCTGGTGCTGGTCGGGCGCGAGGAGGCAGTGGCGCGCGAGGCTAGCGGCCGAGTAACGGCCGAGGCGGGCGCCGGCCTGCCGCCCGGTCGCCGCCGACGGTCCCGATCGAGTTTGGCGGCCGCGGGGCGGCTGTTGGAGTTGCCGTTGGCCCCCCGCCAATCGGCGGCGCGCCCACGGATCGCACCCGCCCGCCCTGGAGCGTGGTTAGAGCGTGGTCCGTGGACCGGACAGGCCGCGAGCCAAAGGCAGCCTCGTAGCCGCTGTTCTCTTGGACGCGGCTTGACCGCGGCGTCCACGCGTCCTGAAACACATTTCTCTCTCTATCAGATTGTTCATTCACACATTGCACGCGACACCCACACTACGGTCACGCCATGGCTCGGCCTACAAAGCGCACACACAATGCTCATACCGACCCCGGGAGACTCGATGCGACAGTCCGAGCGCAACACATGCATCGTGCATAGGGGACGCACGCGACTCGCCGGTCGCCCGCGCGCGTACAATGCCTCGCCGCGAAGGCGTGCAGCACGAGAGCGCTCGTGTGGAGCGTCCACAAGCCGGGTCTAAAGAGAATCCTGCCCGAGAGACCCCTCCCCCGAAGGTCACAAGCACGCATATTGCTGCATGTCGCTTCACCAACTCGCCGTCGAGCAGCCAAGCCGCCAGCCCTCGCAGCACCGAGAGCGCGAGGGAGATGATTTTATTAGCAGCAGCCTCCCTTTTTCTTGCCACCGGCGGCAGGCTCGAGGACGATGCGCGAACCGCCAGGCACACCCGGCTTGTTGTCGCCCGTCGGGTCGAGCGTCTTGCGGGTCACGATGCGGTAGATCTCGATCAGGATCGTCTCGAACGCCACGTCGACGTTGGTCGAGTCCATCGCAGAGGTCTCGATGAACGCAAGGTTGTTCTGCTCGGCGAAGCTCTTGGCGTCGTCCGTGATCACAGCCTGCGCGAACGGCGAGGCACGGGTCAAGAGGCGTAGGGAGCGAATCACGCGATGGGAGAAGAGGCACGTGGCATGCGTGGGCGTCGCGCTAGGAAGAGACCCCAAAGGAGTGCGCCGCACATCCCCACATGAGTGCAGACCCCATAGGAGTGCTCAGAAGAGATCCCACAGGAGTGCGCCGCACGTTCGGCCACAGGGCAAACACCAAGGCGTGGCCGCCCGCTGCCACGGCTACAGCAAACGCCGCCGCGACGATGAGAGAGGAGTCCGCCGATTACTACTCATGGTTCGAAACGCCGCCGCCGTGTGAGGGGCGGCGTCACATACAGGCGGTGCACCGCCCTGAACCAGCCGCCTCTGTACCAGCCGCCTCACGCCCAGTGTCCGTCTCGCGGGCGCAACCTCGCGGGCGTGTTCGCACCTGCAAGTGCTTGAGATCGCACTTGTTGCCCACGAGCATCACCACGATCGACGGGTCCGCGTGCGTGCGCAGCTCCTTGAGCCACCTCTCCACATTCTCAAACGTCAGCCGCTTCGAGATGTCGTACACCAGGAGCGCACCGACCGCGCCGCGGTAGTACGCCGAGGTGATGGCGCGGTAGCGTTCCTGGCCAGCTGCGCGCGCGGGCAGAGAGGCGGAGCGGAGGACGAGCTTAGCCAGGCATGCGCCCAAGCCCCGCTCGCGCGGCCGCCGCACTGCCCGGCAGAGCCCCGCCAACGCAGGACGAGCGGCAGCGGCAGCAGCAGCGGCAGCGCACCAGTATCCCAGATCTGTGCCTTAATGATCTTGCCATCGTGCGAGATGCTGCGCGTCGCAAACTCGACGCCAATCGTCGACTTGGAGTCGAGGTGGAACTCGTTCCGCGTGAATCGGCTGAGCAGGTTGGACTTGCCGACGCCAGAGTCACCGATGATCACAACTGCGCAGCAAGAGCATTCGTGGTCAGCCGGCACCAGCACGCAGGCAACGCGTCGGCGGCGGGCGGCGCGCACCTTTGAAGAGGTAGTCGTAGTCGTCATCCGGCCGCGGTGCAGTGCCTGACGGTGCGCGGGACAGGGCAGCTGTGAGACCAGGCGACAGCAGCAGCAGAGCAGCCACACACACTCGCGTCGCTGACTGGAAGCTGCTGCTCGGCTGCAACTCCGGTCCGGGGCGCAGTGCTGCTCAGCTGATTGCGGAGGCTACTGCACGGTCGGAGCGCAATCGCGTGCGCAGCGGTGGTCGCGGCGCTCCTCACCCGCCATTGTGCTGATTCAGAAAAGAACGCAAGCAGCGCAGTGCAGCGGCTTCCTCTGAGCGGGTGCATTCACACGAAGATGTGCTGACCATTTTCGTGAACACTGGCACGGCGCGAGAAGTTGAGGGTCGAGTCGTGAGTCCGGCAATTCAAACACACGAGCTGGCCTCCCAAAATTGGCTATAGGAATAGGAGCGGTCGCCCACAGTTCAAGTTCTTTTTTGAACTTGAACTTCAAGAATTCAAGTTCATGTCAAGAGAGAACTTTGTAACTTACTAAGCTACCTACACATTGGCAGGACCCCCTGAGTTGCGGTGGGGGAATTTCATGTCAAGTTCAAGTTCAAGTTCAAGTTCAAGTTCAAGTTTCTATCTGTACTCTGAGGGCACGCAGGCTAGTACCCTGTGGCGTGTCTCCTCCTGGTCTCCTTCCCGCTCGTGCTCCTTCCGTTGTGTCTCATCTTCTCCGTCGACTCACTCACCCCCACTGCAACACTTTAACACTGCTAGCCTCGAGAGCACTTTCGATAGGCTTCCGTTAGGTTGTCTGTTGTTTATGTTCTAGAAACTTGAACTTCATCTTGAACTTCGCCCACAGGACACCCTGCGACATTGAGCCGACATTCATACCATCGCTGTGGGTGCACTTCTGCTTTGCTTTGACGGTGGGAAGGTGGAGTGATGTTTTGTTGTTTTCACGGCGCGCTCACGAGACATGAACTTTTTGAGGGGCAAACGGAAACGCGACGAAATAACGCGAAACACGGTCATTGAAGTTACGGTATTGATACTGAATGATATCTAGTATTGAAATCCATAAATCGGTCTTTTCTTTTACATGTATTGACAAGGGTTTATTGAAAAACCGCCTCGTGCAATATAACCGCGAAACACATCTCTAAAATTGACTCTAAAAGTCAAGTCAAGAAAAGTCTAAACATAAACAACAGACAGCCGTACGAAGCCTATCGATTGTAGTTCTGAGGCAAGCAGTGGTGGAAGGGCTGGCCGGAGATGACGGTAGGATTTGTACGTGTCTTGCCTCTTGACGTGTGCCTCAAGTCAAGTCAAGTCTATACATAAACAACAGACAACCATACGGAAGCCTATCGAATGTGCTCCGGTAGCCAGCAGTGGTGGATGGGAGTGGGCGGAGATGACTTGACTTGACTTAGACTTGACTTGACTTGACTTGACTAGTCTTGAGTTTCTCCTCCCAAATGCCGATGCTCCCAGGCTCGACGTCCGCACCTGAGCCGCCGTCGCTGCTTCCGACTCCTGCTAGCAGCGCATGCTGCACGGGCGACGCTGGAACGTCGGGACGGCCCTCATCAGCGCCCGCCAGCGCTGCGAGGTCCATGGGCCAGGGCAACGGCACGACGACGCAACACCGGACTGAACCGTCCAACGTCTACGTGCCCACCTCGGACGCGAGCCACCGCGCACCACCTGTGCTGCGAATGGCGATCATCGGACCTGCGGCCAGCCAGCAGACGCTGCAGCGCCTAAGGCACCAAGAGGGGTTGGTGCTCGTGAGGCGAACAGCCAGCGCCCCGAGCCTGAACCCGAGCCTCCAAAAGGGCGCGCGGCCGCCGGCGCACCGCGCGGCCCCTCGCAACATGAGTGGTACCCGTACCTCGGTGGCATCAAATGGGCTGTCGGTTGCTGGGCACGCGTGCACTATGACGGTTGGAACGGTCGCATCAACGGTCGCGATGCCCGGAGGCGGATCGAGCCTGCCGCCCAAGCAGATGGCGCCTCTCCCCGCGGGCTACTCGTGGGGCTCGGAGGGTTCTATCGCCGCGGCGCGGGTCACCAGGCAGAGCGGGGCGAGACCAGCATCCGCAACATCAGCACCCAGGGCTGCCTCGATCTGGCGACCACCGCCACCGCCGAGGCTCGAGCCGACGGAGGAAGGCAGCGGCGGTGGTGGCGGCGGCGAGGGTGAGAATGGGCGTGGTCAGCACGCCGCGACCTCCAACGGTGCCGCCTTCGGCGTGCGACCTGACCCCGACAAGGTCGGCTTGGCGCGCAGCGATGCGCAGCGCTCGCAGCTGGCAGCTGACCGGCTCGCGGAGCGGATGGCACGCGAGCAACTGGAGGTCTTCGAGCGCGAGTCGGCGCGCTCGCGAGAGGCGCTCTCCGCCTTCTTGAACTCGCGCCACGGTCGGCGGCAGGTGCAGGCGCTCCACACGGCGATCGAGACGGCCGAGGCGGCCAAGCTTCGGGCCGCTAGCCAAATGCTGGTAGTGGACCTCCAAGCGAAGCTTGCAGGTCTGGTGGCTGGGACGACGGACGAGCACGAGCGCGGTCGGGTACTAGGTTGAAATGTTGAGCGGTCCCATCATTCCCTCGACAAAGTTCCGAGCTCGCTCCAGAAAGGGCGCCAGGTCCCTTGGTCACAAAACACCACAAAAAACTCCAGTCGAGTTCCTGTGTCGAGCCGCTCGACTGGTTTGTCGAGCTATAAAGACCGAGCTATAATCATTATCAATATGCATGCACGCTTTGCACGGGAGACGGGTTATCGGTTAATTTGTCCAATTGTCGTATGTCGAGCCTGTCGAGGCTCGGAGGCTGACTCCGAACGCTGAGATCTCGCTGGGCGACGCGTCCGTCGAGGCTCGAGCCGTCGTAGGACGTAGCGTCGACGCGTCGAGTCGAGCTGTCGAGTTCTGTCGAGCTGTCGAGTAGCTGCACGAGCTGTCGAGGACCTCTGTCGAGCACTCGAGCTGTCGAGCTGTCGAGCTGTCGAGGCTCGAGCCGTGGCATATAGCTTTGCTAAATGTTTCATATAGCTTAGGGTCAAAGGTTAGTTTTCTCTTCGAATATATAAACTCAGAGCATGTATAAGTTTCTAAGAACATACGTTTGAGATACATCAGGAATTCAGGATACAACGATACATCAGGATACGTGTATCCTTCAGGATATGACGCAGGATACATCAGGATACACATCCTGATAACAAACCCAGAAGGTCCATGCCAGTAATCAACCAAAATCGATAACACTCCCCCCGCTCCCCTTTGCTCCCCTGCCTGAAGCGCTGAAGCGGTCGGCAAATGTGGCCTGCGCTGGTAAAGTGCTCGCCTTGAGTGCTCGTCCGTCGTCCCTGCTCGTGGTGTTGCGTCTCAACTGAATTGTTTGTGAGAAAGGCCTGGTGTCGGGGCGCGAGAGTGCTCCGAGTTGACTGACACGTGTTCACGGCTGTGTATTTACTGTCGAGTGCTCTCTCAAAATCGCTGAAAAGTTTGGCCAAAATGCGGCCGCGGCGTCGGGGACGCCGAGGAAAAAAACACGCAGCGTTGAAACGCGAACGCAGGGTGAAAAGCCGTCGCTGCCCTGGCCGGTGCGTCTCATTCTCATGCTCATACCACGCGTGATAGCATGGGCATCGGACTTGCGCGCTTGAACACGCTCGTCGTGTTCGTATGCCTCTGCCCACATCCAAAGGCTCAAGCACCACCGCCGCCGTCGCCGCCGCCGCCGTCGCCGTCCCCGCCGCCGCCCTCGCCGCCGCCGCCCTCGCCACCGCCGTCCCCGCCGTCGCCGCCGCCGCCGTCGCCGTCCCCGCCGCCGCCCTCGCCGCCGCCCTCGACGCCACCGCCGTCCCCGCCGTCGCCGCCGCCGCCGTCGCCACCGCCGCCCTCGCCTCCGCCGCCCTCGCCGCCACCGCCCCCGCCGCCGCCCCCCCCGTCCCCCCCCCCGCCGAC
>Ga0210240_100414_pt1 | contig 37437 bp, 18 predicted proteins | sample ChrtobMetP5a_4mM_FD_155463 | JGI IMG/M metagenome (GOLD analysis project Ga0210240, IMG submission 155463) | Chrysochromulina tobin associated microbial communities from unialgal haptophyte culture, Seattle, Washington, United States - P5a_4mM | ecosystem: Host-associated > Algae > Haptophytes >...
AGCATCAGCCCGCGCGCGGGCGGCATACGAACCGCATACCCGGGTGCCTATAAGGCTTTCCCCTGGGCATTCCCTTTCCCCCAAACGGCGGAGAGACCCCATACCCAGGGCTCTCCGTATCCCCCCCGATCTGGTTCCATGATGGAGACCGTCCCTGTGACCTGGCACCTTCACGTTGAGTTCACAGCTGCGTAACTTTGGGCGTCACGCAGCAGTCATTTCTGTTTTTGGCGTGCTGATCGTCTCCCCCCCCTGCAATAAATGACGGTCCCAATTTTTCAACTTTTCCTGTAGGGACTTTCGTGACGTGGTCGAAACAATGGTGATGGATGCCTCAGAGACCTCGCTCAATCACGTGTTGGCGAGCCCGGCCCGAGCCCTTAACGGGTCCAGCCGCGGCGCTTGGGCACGCCAGGCTTTGGCGTCCAGATGTGGCCCTCACGCATTCCCCGAGCGCCCTCACTGATCAGTTCAGGCGCCAATCCCTTGGCCCGCGCTGTGCTCAGGTGTCCGCGTCGGCAGCACAGAAAAAGCGGCAGGCCGCCGATCTGAAGGTGAGGAGAAAGTGGTTGAACCAGGACTCGGTTTCCCTCTCCTGTGCTCCGATCTCGCGCTAAGCAATGCTCTCTGCAGATGATGAACAACGTGACCAAACGAGGGCTCGTGCCTGATCCCGCGACGGATCGGCGCAAGAACCGCCTACCGACCGCGCCGGCGATTATGATCGTGCGCTGGCGGCGACGGTTTCGAACGAAGACATGCACGCGCACGTCGCCGCCATCGTCGCCTGGGTATCTCGCTGACCTGATGCGTTCTCCTCCGTGCAGTTCATCTCTGTAGTCATCGTGGGCTCGTCAGTTCTGGCGATCATCAACAAGGCGATGACGGGCACGGACTAGCGCATCGGGGTCGCCCGGCCTACGCGAGCACAGGCCGGGCCGCCCAACACCGCTCCCTTAGAGCCCAGGGCGCACGATCGATCCAGTAGGGCGCATCAGGGTTCCAGGGCGAGACTGAAGTAACTGCGAAATATTCCGCGCTTCCCCGGACGCCTAGTTTTTTGCATGAACGCACCCTCCCAAACGCACTGGAGTATGGCACACGTGGCGTTCCGAAGCTCTGGACGAAATCCTGAAAAATATCAATTCAATAAATCAAAAAGGAAAAAACGGAATTGCGACGATCACACTACTAGATAGGCGTCACTTCGGTCACTACGCGGTGTCTGTGTGCTGGGAGAGACCCGACCGACCTCACTAGCGAAATTGAGTAGCCCGAGCGAGCGAGTACTCAGTACTTGTGTTGACCGAGGGGAGCGGAGCCGTCCTTTGAGACGGTGGTGGAGCGCGGGGGGACCGCGATGACGACTGACTGACTGAGACTGGAATTGAGAAACGAGGCCGCGAGGGGCTCGACGGCACGACGGCCGGGTTTGATCTTTTATGCACTGGAGCGATCTGGGTGTCAGTGTGTGTGTGTGGGGGTCGAACTTCATGCAGGTTTTCGGAAAGGAGGGGTCAGGGTGAGGTCGGCAAGCACTTCTGCTTCTGCGGGCGGTGTGAAGACGAGATTGTACGTGTTGGTGTGTTGTGAATGAAGACGTTGTACGGTGTTGGTGTGAATTCATAATGAAAGTTTCCCTTGTACTGTCTGAAGCGCCTTGACGTACGCGTACTACCAATTGTTATCACGCTCGACGGCTCGAGAATCGTGAAGTGGGCCGAAGATGCCGCCGAGGGGACCTCACCGCGGCGGGCGTGGGCGAAACGCTGGACGGATTACTGGGAAAAAACACGCATCCTGATGTGCGCCAGAACGCTGCACCCTACACGGCAATCATGCAGAATGCCGGCTTCGGCAGCTTGGAAATACTGCTGAAGTACGATGACGTTGAACTAAACGAGATGCACGACCAGCTCATAAAAGATGGCATTCCCCGAGGCCACTCCATGGAAATCAGGAAGCAGATTAAACTACGAAGACCCAACGGTGGCAGCGGCAACGCTGGCAGCACGAGTGCCATCGACCCCTCCGTGGGGCCGCCCGCACCGCCGCCACCGCTGCCGAGGCCGATGAGCCCCGAGGAGGTTTACATTGAACCCTCGACGAGACGACCGCGAATGGACGTGTCTCGCGGTGAGGCAGAGCAGGTGGAGCGCGCTCAAATTGAGGAGCCCGCAGATAGCACGGCCGTGGAGCCCAAGCACAAGCGCTTAGGCAAGAAGGAGAAGGCTCCGCTTCCCAGCTTCATTCCAGACTACGTTGAGCCTCCATCGGGCATGGTTGAGGCCATCCGCGATGAGCTCGAGGAGGTCGCCGCCACGCCCGTCGGCCTCGCTGGCACGCTCTCAGAGCCGCGGGTTGACCGCAATGCAAGGGCGGCGCTGCTACGCGACGCCAAACAAGCAGCTCCTGGCGCTCCAGTGCCCTCTCCCCCGAAGGGCAGTCACCACCGTCCCCGCTCCGAGGGAAGCCATCATCAGCCCTCAGGCGCTCGCTCCGCGGCGGATACACTCCGAACCGGCGCATCCATCCTGGCGCACGTTGCCAGATTCGAGCCTGACTCATCGCGCCTCAATCGTCTGCGAGCAAGTCCCGTGGCGAGTGGCTGAGGAGGCTCTTCGAGCATCGCCGTCCGGCGGTGTGCTGCATCTTCCCAGCCTCCTCCACTATCCGAGCTCGGCGCCCCTGATGCCCCTGGTGCTGAGCGAGCGCATCGACGACCAGTCCGTCGATCGCCTTCAGACGCTTGGGTTGCTTCCGCACATGGCACGGCTCTGCGCGGTCGCCCGCCATCCGGTGGAGCCCAAGAGCGCCTTGTTCTTCGGATGGCCAGAGCTTGGCACCTTTGCGGACGTAAACGCGACCGGCCCATGGTTCGCACGCCACCATGGTTCGCGGACGCTCCTCACCGTGCTCCACGGAGTCGCGGTGGGCCTGTGCGCTCTGCACGGGGCAGGAGAGGCGCACGGCGCGGTGACACCCGCAGCCGTTGGCATCCGCCATGATGGGGGCGCGTGGCTGCGACCGTGTGGCAGCCTGCACGTGCGTCCGGCATCCGGGTCAGCGACGCTGGGCGAGAAAGCGCTCGCACGCGATGCCGACCTACGCGGTCTTGGCCGACTCCTCCACGAGCTCGGCAGCGCCGGGGCATCGGCCCCGCGTGCTGTGAGCGCGGCGCTGCTGGAGCTGGCACCCAAGTGCGAGGCGCTCGAGCTCACGATGCACGAGGTGGCCTCCAAGCTTGCCGACGTGCTCCGCATGAGCGTGCTGGACTCCTCCGCGGCGCCTGCAGTAGCAGACCTGCCGCCTGCGACGCAGCGCTGGTCCCGCCTTCGCGTTCTCCTCACGGCTGCTTCGGCCTTTACTGAATCGGCCGCCAAGCAAGCACTCTGCCTCATTTGCCTCGAGGAGGTCAGCACGCTCCGCGGACTCGCCTGCCCCGAGGGCCACCTGATCTGCTCGGCATGCCTTCAAAGGTACATCTGTAGCCTTGCTGGCTCGGCAAGGCTACGCAGTTCGAATGGTGCCCTCGACTGCCTCGGCGCCCACCTGCAGCCCTTCTCCTTTTGCCGCAACATGGTCGAGCCCCTCCTCTTCGGAGATGCCCTGCGGCTCTACCTCGAGACGATGGAGACGACGGAGACGCCGGGCGAGGGAGAAGTGCAGTGCACTCCCGAGTCGATACAGCCAGAGCTCCACGAGGCCCTGAACCTCAGCTGCCCATCTTGCGGGGTGTTCTGCGACCCGGATCCAAACGGTTGCATCGCGATGAAGTGTAGCAGCTGCGACGTGGCGTTCTGCTGGCTGTGCTTTCAGCCCTGCGGCCGCGTTGCGCACCCTCACTGCCGCGAGGTGCACGGTGGATACTTTCCGCCGAGAACCGTCGTGAACCAATGGCATCGGCGCTCCGATGGCGCCAGGTCGACGGGGTGCTGCAGCGCGCGTTTGGGGAGCGCCCGGCGCCGAAGCTCGCGGTGGTGGTGGAGGTGGGCTGCTCTCTGGTCTCAAGAACTCTTTCGGCCGGCTCCTCAAGTTCGTCCCGTCTGCGGAGGGGGTTGGCGCAGCCGAGTCGGCGGCAACGGCGGCGACCAAGGCGGCGACCAAGGGGGAGGCTGCGCGCTTCGCGTCCAAGCGAAAGGAGGCCTTGCGGGAGGAGGCCTTGCGCCTCTGTGCGCGGAATCTCGCCGACAGCGTGATTCGGCTGTGGCCCTTCCCGACCGTGGAGCCGTCAGTGGGACGCATGCTCGAAGTTGTACCGCACGTGCAAGCGGCGCAGTTTGGGCGGATCGACGAGCTTCGAGCGCTCCTCGACAACACGCCGGAGCTGATCGACCAGGCCAACGACCGAAGCATGGCGGCGCTCATGGCCGCGGCGCACGGAGGGCACACTGCAGTCGTCGCAATGCTTCTTGAGCGCGGGGCGGACGTTACCCGCCGGGACGATAGTGGGGTGAGCGCTCTGGAGTTTGCGATCAGGGAGGACAGGCAGGAGGTGGTCTTGGCAATCCTCGACCACGCGGGACCGGAAGTGAACGCGGTCGGCCCGCGCGGGGGGACGGCGCTGCTGGTGGCTTGCGAGTTTAGGCGTGAGGCGATTGCGCGGGCGCTCCTGGATCGTGGCGCCAAGGTCGATGCACTCAAGAACAGGCTCGATATTGAGTCGGACCAGAATGCTTGCCAAGATCGGCACCGAGAAGGGCATCATGCTGTTTGGCATCAAGCGCGACCAGAAGGAGGCCAACTTTCGGAACCAGGGCCTCAGCCCAGGGGACGCGATCCTGCTTGCGACTGACCTTGTCACGGGCGGACTGACAAGCCTCAACCTCAGCGACAACCAGCTGTGCGGCCTCGATATGTGGGGCAATTGAACTTACACTGCAGAGGGCATCACAGCGATTGCCGACGCTCTGCGCGTCAATGGCGGGCTGACGAGCCTCAACCTCAGCTACAACCAGCTGTGCGGCCTCGATCGTCTTGGAAGAGGAACTTATACTGCAGTGGGCATCACAGCGATTGCCTACGCTCTGCGTGTCAATGGGGTGTTGACCAATCTGCGCCTTCTTGGCAACAACATCGGAGCTGCAGGGGAAAGAGCGGTACGAGACGCGGTGAAGGACCGACCAAAGTGGTTTTGAATTGGATCTGTGATCAGAAAGTTGTGCGATTCGCTGACTGACAGTATCTCGTGCTGTGAACGGTCGTATCTTTTCAGGCGGTCGTATCTTTTCAGAATGAGGCTGTACCACATTACGCATTGGTTCGTGCATTGTTTGTGCTGTGAGGTGAGCGCGGTACGCGGTACCGTCGCGAGCATGAGAATGAAGCGAGTGTGAATGTATACGAGGTGTTGCCCTTTACGATCACGTGCGCGCGATGCGTCACTATGTTGAAACAGCATAGGGTATGTGAATCTGCTTGGTATGTGAGTACCATAACACTCTGCTACCTGCGTTTTATGTCGTTATGTGAGTCTGCTTTCCTGTCTCACTCTGATAGAAAAGAGTTTATGTGCGAGTGAAGTTAGTTATTGAGACACAGACACACCGTACATGTAGTACAATACGGCGTACAGTTCGAGATACCTACTGCAGGGGAAAGAGCGGTACGAGACGCGGTGAAGGACCGCAGTGGATTTGAATTTAACAATTGTGTCTGTGATCTTTTGTGCGGCGCGTCTGCAGCTCTCCCAGCTCACTGCACTCCAAGGGCTGCACTCTGCAGTCTCAAGAGAACTGCTCAGTGACTGCTGTGAAAATGTGTGGACACTGCTGCCTGTGCTATGTGGCGTTTTTGCTCACGCTGGCAGTCTGCAAAGGGCTGTGCGCAAACGATTCTCGAAACATAACCATTTGCCTGTGAAAAGCCGCCCGCGCCAAGGACGCCAAGGACGTGCTCGCCGCCGTCGAGCGGTGCGTCGACCCACTCTGCGCGCGCCTGCCTGCGCCGAGCATCGTTCGTTTGTGAGCGTGTGAGCGCTCTGGTGGCCTTGACGTGCTCGTCTGAGATTCAGTGACGCTCACGTCACGGCCATTGCGCGATCGATGCGCGTTAGCCGTTTCCTCCGTGTGGAGGGTCCCAGCGCTCCGCAAGCCCGAATACATGAGCGGTTCCCAAGCGCGAGTCCACCCCTCAGCAAGAGGTCGTCAGGCGCACGCGCATCATCTGACCTCGCACGAGCGCCTGCTTGAAGGAGTACTCAGGCCTGATTGCTGGAATCCTCCCGTCCTGCACAGGTGCCACGCCGCAATCAAGCCATGTTCCTCACCCGCTCCGAGTACGACCGTGGCGTCAACACTTTCAGTCCCGAGGGCCGCCTTTTCCAGGTCGAGTACGCCATCGAGGCTATTAAGATCGGGACCACTGCCATCGGCATCTGCACGTCGGAGGGCGTTGTCATTGCCGTGGAGAAACGGCTGCTCTCGCCGCTGCAGGAGCCGGGGTCGGTGGAGAAGATCTACGAGGTCGACTCGCACATTGGCGTGGCCATGAGCGGTCTGTCCGCCGACGCGCGCACGCTCGTCGAACACGCGCGCTCCGAGTCGCAGTACCACCGGTTCACCTTCAACGAGCCGATGCCGGTGGAGTCGCTCACGCAGGCGGTTTGCGACCTGTGTCTCAACTTCGGCGAGGGCGACGAGGAGCAGACGATGGCGCGGCCGTTTGGCGTGGCGCTGCTCGTCGCTGGCTGGGATCACCACGGCCCGGTGCTCTACCACACCGACCCCTCGGGCACCTTCACGCGCTTCGACGCCAAGGCCATCGGCGCCGGCTCGGAGGGCGCGCAGACGGCGCTGCAGGCAAGCCTGATTGCATGCTGATTGCCCCCCTCATCAGGCAAGCCGCAGCCCAGCAGCCCCGTGCACGGAGATGCGCCCGCCTCACCCCCGCTGCCTGTGCCTGACCGCGTGCCGCTCGACCCGCCGTTGGTACGCCGTTGGTACGCAGGAGCAATTCCACAAGAATCTGACGCTGCTGGAGGCGGAGACGATGGCGATCACGATCCTGAAGCAGGTCATGGAGGAGAAGCTCGACGTGAGCAACGTCGAGGTCGCTTGCGTCAAAATGCCGCCGGCGCCGCCGGAGGTGCCGCTGACTGCCGCTTGCCACTACGTACCGGGCAGCAAGCACAAGCCGCAGTTCGCGACGTACAACAAAGCCCAGCTGGAGGACGCTCTCAAGCGCGTGGCGGCCGCGTCCACCAGCTCGTGAGCGGTCGCCCGTGCCCATTCAGGCAGTGCCTCGCGGATGCGCGCCCTCGCAGACAGCTCGCGTGCAGGATGCCGACGCCGAAGCGCACGGGTAGCCACACGCGCACAAGGCTGCCAATCGACGCATGACGGCTCTGCCGCGAGTTTGGACTCACTGCACAATGGGCAAGTGCGCCTCGCTTTTCAGTTTGTCTTGTTTTGGACACACGCGATAAAAGACTCCGCAACTCTCTGTCCATACGCACTCACAATAAAGTGTAAGCTCGCGCCCCGTCAGCGCAAAATTTCACAAGTACAAAGTTGCCAAGTTTTTTGTTCGTCGGCCCGGCGCCTCCTCGGCCGAAAACCCGCGGTGCGCGCGCTATTCTGCTCATTGGGTAATGTGCCCTGTGCATATCTAGACGGCCCTCCTAGGCGACCAGGCGCCTGGTGCCCCGACGCGACTCAAGCGGACGGCTGTACATGCTATGGCCTCCTGTGCACTGAGACAGTCCGGAGTGGAACCACAGCACCAATTCTGCGCTGGCGTCTGTGGCGTCGCGCGTGCCGAGATGTGCATCCGATGAAGCTTGATATGTGGCCTAAACGACTTACCTTGCTGGTTGCAACCGTTCGCAGATGAGCGCGGCATACAAGGCCGAGACCGCGCCGGAAAAACAAAAGCGCGAGGAAGAATTCCGTGCGTCTCAGACGGTGCGCAAGTGAACTCACTGTCTGAGAGCCCTCTGCAAGCCAATGCCACACGGGCGCCCCAAGTAGAGCGCACCTTGAGGCCATGCACTCTTCACACAACTGCGAGTTTCGCTCTGCACACGACATCCATGCTCGCTGCACATGACAACCATGCACCTCAGATTCCACTTCATCGCGTCGAATTCACGATATGGAGCCCGTGACTCCTATGTGCCTCAAATGTTTCGGGCAGGAGCTTTGCAGCGCGCTCCCGTCGCTCGCCACTACTCTGCAGGAGGCCTTGGATTACACGATCAAGAACGCCAAAGACGACCCGATGTGAGTGCACCCTCTCCCCATGCTTGACTTTGCCTCATGCGGCTTCAGCTCACGCTGCTCGCGCGCGCGCATCGCAGGCTTGACCCAATTTCCGCGGTCGCTGAAAAGTACGTACTGAAAAGGGGCGGCGGATGTGTCGTGCAGTGAGCCGGCAAGCGGCGCATCAGCGCGGCAGCCCACGCACGAGAACCTCACGAAGCGCTCACGACTCTCGCGGGTCGCGGCAGTCTCACTGCGTGACTGGGGTCGAAAACGCCTCACTTCCCTCACATCCCGTTAACATCCCGTTTGCAGTTTCGCCCGTTTCACACGCTTCACATCCGACGATCAACTGGATCAGCATCCAATCAGCATCCAATCTCATCGTGCGCGCGCCGTGCGGGCCCGGGGGGGGACGGAGGGGGAGCCGACGACGGGACCGGACGCCCGACACGGTCGCGAGACGCGACTGGACGCCGGCCCGCAAGACATCAAAACCAAAATTCGGGTGTCGAATGTGACTTGTGTGGAGTGTGCCCGACCACGGGGGGTCGAGCTGAGTTTATAAACTGGCAGTTTTGCGGGAAAATTTGATCTTATTATCGGGCGGATGCGCGGATCCGTTCGCGAGTCGCGATCCGGCTCGTTCGTCTTCGTGTCGTTGCTCGGCCCGTTTCGAGCCGTCCGGGTCGCGGGGGTGGCATGTGTGTGGAGTGTGCGGCAGTCGTGCGGTGTCGGATCTACCAACGCGCAACGGTCGTACAGATGTTTCAGGGGATCGCCAGACCTCCCGCATGTATATACCGATTGCGTTCCGGCCCACTTCCGACTTCGGCCGCTCCGCGTCCGCGTACCGTGTCCCGGTGACCGTGACGCGGTCACCAGTATCTGACGAGTGACGACTGAGCGTGAGTACGTGGCAAGGTGCACACATTGAGGATGTGCAGCCCTACCATGTGTCGCATGCGCTGTCTTCCGGCCTTCCGGCCTTCTGCACCGCCATCTGCCTCGCCACTTGTCGGGTGATTCGCGGCTGATGCCAGCGAGAGGTGCGCAGTGCTCTTTGCGGCCCTTAGGTGGCGCCCAGAGGCGTGGCTACCCGCGGCGCGTGCGCTCTATTGCTGGCGCTGGCGCGGGGCGCACTGCACGATGTCGTCCACGCGCAGGATCATTTCGGCCGCCTCGGACGAAGACAGGACGACCTGCTTCTTGACCTTGTACGCATCGCAGATGCCGTGGGCCCACATGTCCTCTACGGTGCCCGTGTCCATCTGCAGCCCAAACGAGTGCTTGCCCGCAAAGTGCTTCGCACGCAGCTCGGCGACGAGCTCGGCCGAGTCGTAGCCCGCATTGTCCGCAATGTGCATGGGCATCGCACGCAGCGCGCGCGCATACGCCTCCATGGCGAGCACCTGCTTGCCCTCAATCTTCTGGGAGGCCTCCTCGACGGCCTGCGCCATGAGCATCTCGGTGGCGCCTCCGCCGGGGATGACGGCCGTGTTCTTGACCGTCTGCGAGAGCACGCAGAGCGCGTCGTGCAGCGAGCGGTGCGCCTCGTCCACGACGTGCTCGTTGGCGCCACGGATGACGATGGACGAGGCTTGCGAGTTGGGGCAGCCTGAGAAGCGAATGAGCTTGTCCTCGCCGATCATGACCTCCTCGATCAGGTCGCACCGGCCGAGCTTGACTTGATCCGGCGTGTCGAAGGTGGAGACGATGTCCGCGCCGAGCACGAGCGCGAGCCGCTCGGTGCCGTCAAAGTCGGTGTGCTCGATGGCCATCACGCCCGCGTCGGCCATCCGCTGCTCGGGCAGGTTGTAGATCAGCTGCCGGTTGCAGAAGACGTTGCAGCCGTGCGCGAGGATGCGGTCGACCTTGTCGAGCATCTTGGCCTTCTCGGCGGCCTCAATCTCGGCCACCTTGGCCACCGAGTCCACCTTGACCTTCGAGCCGTAGATCTTGACCTTGTCCGTGTCCATGGGCGTGTTGGCCACGAGGACCTTGCAGTTGGTCATGCGCTTGGGGCAGCCGACCGAGATCTTCTTGTCGAGGAGGAAGCCGTCGGGGTCGAGGTACGAGTCGGTCAGCGTGCCGCCGATGCGCTTGATGATCTGGATCTGGTCCAGGTTCGTGCTCCCCTTGAGCTTGAGCACCGCCTGCACCGCGATCTCGGCAAAGTGCTCCTTGTCCTGCGACAGGACCTTCGAGGAGAGCGTCGTCTTGGCGATGTTGATCAGGTCCTGGCGGAAAGCCTCGGGCGACTTGGAGTTGTCGACGGCGGCGGTGTCAAGCGCCTTGAGCGCCGCGTCGCGCGCCAGCCGGTACCCTGCCACCACTGTCTGCGGGTGCATCTTCTTCTCGATGAGCTCGGCCGCCTGGCGAAGGAACTCGCCCGCGAGCACGCACACCGAGGTGGTACCGTCGCCCACCTCGTCGTCCTGCACCTTGGAGATGTCGATGAGGACCTTGGCCGCCGGGTTGTCGATGAGCACCGACTTGAGGATTGTCGCGCCGTCGTTGGTCACCGACACGTTGCCGCCGCGGCTCGTCGACTGGAGGATCTTGTCCATGCCCTTGGGGCCGAGGGACGACTTGACCAGGTCGGCCACCGCGAGCGCGCCAACGATCGAGGCCTGCGTCAAGGCGGTGAGCATGGCGGACGCGGAGCGCGGTGAGCGTCACGCACCCAAGTGGACATCGATGCGGGCAGGGATAAGGTGTGGCGGGGACGCACCATGCGGGCCTGCTCGCCCTTGGCTTCCTGGCCGCCCTCCTCAAAGAGATTGACGGGGGCAAACGCATCACCCATCATGATTGAAGAGGAGAGTGTCGACAGCCTGCGATAATGGCGCAGCGGGACGCGCTTCGTGTGAGGCACAACGGGCCAACTGGCAGCCCAAATCGTCGGCTGCCGGGCGCCGGCAGCGGCTGGCGACGCGGCGCAGGCGCAGCTGCGCGGGGCATGAGGTCCATCGGGACCAGGGTGCTGGACCCACGCGCGGGGCGGCGTGCGCAGCGCCTTGGCCGATCGCAACGGCCAATCGGCGCGGCATCGGCGAGCGCACGAGGATTGGGAGTCGCGGCTGTTGGACGCTCTTTCCCCACAGCAAAACAGTTGTTCACACCGCACCTCGCAGCGTTAAACCGAGTCAGACAGCGCTCCAACCCATTGCCCTTATGATACCCCTGACTGTAACCACGACTGTGCAGATAAAGGCGCCCTTTTTTAATTTCTTGCTGAATGGGAAAAGAAAAGTTCCTCTTAGTCACCTTGCACCTCGTTTTGGGCGCGCACATAAGCATCGGAGAAACATTGCAGGCAGCCGACCTGGAAAAGTTGGCGTCTGTTTCGTTGAAGCCTGTTCAGTGTTCACAAACGCAATGCTTTCGGAGGTGCGCTGCGTGGCGATCCCGCCCTTCGCCTTGATGACATGTCCTGACCCGGACCTCTGGTGCCACACCGCAGGATGGCGCGTTTAGCGACAACGGTGACGAGTTTGACCAGGAGGAGGACCTCGCCGCGATGGCAGCAGAGGCGGCCGCACTGCGCTCGGAGGCAGCCGCGGAGGCCGACTCGGCTGAGAATGCTGCCAGCACGGCTGAGATTGCAAGGCTGAGGTTTCTTGCCGCCGAGGCTGCTTTGGCGGATGAGGCCGCAGCCACGGCCAAAGCAGCAGGTCCGAGCGCCACGCTGCAGACCATCCCTTCGTCGGTCGACGTGCGCGACCAGCCGCCACCGCCGAAGCGGCCACCGAAGAAGCCAACGCCCACACCCCCACCGAGCGAGCCGCCGGCGCGGCGCGTGCCGAGGAAGGTGCGTGTCGAGGCGCCGGTGGAGGCGCCGGCGGCCTCCAAGTCGCTTCTGCCAGAGGCGCCAAAGGTCGTTTCGTCGCGACGCGTGCTTGATGGCGAGGGCGACTGGCAGCGCGCCTTGACGCAGCGGATCGACACGCCCGCGCGTCGCTCGCGTGTCGGGCTACGCGCAGAGCCCCTCTCTCTCGCAAGGATGATCTGGCGCAGCGTGCCCGACGGAATCAAGAAGCGTCGCAAGGAGGTGGGGAGCACATACAAGGTGCCAAAGCTCGACCTCTCTCAGATGGCGCTCCTCTATTCGGCGGGCGATTCCCTCGCGGTGGCCGCAATGCACTCGCTCGATGCGCGCACGCTCTCCGCCCGTCTGCCGCACGGCCCTCTGCGTCCTCTCTCCCGACAGCTGCCGACGCGGATGCCCGCGCTGACCGAGCGCGTGCCCGACACGGCGCTGAGCGAGCGCATGCCGCTGCCAAAGCTCTCGCACACCGCCTTGCCGCCGCCGCCGCCCGCCGCCGTTGCCTTTGCGGGCGCGCCGTGCGCCGCTTCCGCACCAGCCGCGCCGAGCGCCGTCGCGGGCTCCACCCACGACGAGGGCAGCAGGGCGCTCCCCACACTCGGCGGCGCGGCTGGCGGCGCGGCCGGCGGCGCTCGTCTGCCGGCGGGCTGGGTGATCCTTTGCCAGGAGCGCGAGCAGGTCGTCGAGCAAGCGCTCAACATGGCGCTGCGCCTCGGCGGCTTTTACGCGGCAAACGCCGCCGGTGCCGGTGCCGGTGCAGGGGCAGGTGCTGACGAGGGCGGCGTCGAAGGCGCCGCCGCTCATAACGCCACTCATGGCGCCGCTCATGGCGCCGCTCATGGCGCCGTCGCGCTGCCGTCGAATGTGGTACGCGCCGCGGCGGAGTGCCTGACCGCACTGCGGCGCACGGGCGTCGCGATCGTCGAGGCATTGTTAAGCTGGCAGGCCGCCGTGGCCGCCGCCAGCCGGCGCACCCATGAGCACCGACATGCTCTCGAGCAACGGCGCCAACGGCTCCTCGGCGAGAAGCGATCGCTGCACGCGCTGCGCCAGCGCCGGCTGCGAGCGGCGGCGCGTGATTACGGCGACGTGTCCATAGCGGAGTCGCAGCCGCCGCCTCGCCGCCAGAAGGCGAGCGCCGCCGACGGCGACGCGCCCACTGCCCCCGCGGCGGCCGGCAAGTTCCCGGGGCTACGGCCAGCGGCCGCCGCGCAGCAGTCAGTGGGCCTCTCGCGCTTGCGCTCCGACCTCAGTGGTGGTGGTAGTGGCGGCTGTGGCGGCAAGGACAAGGAGCGCGAGGGGTGGGGCGGCGTGAGCTTCTCGTCGTACACACTCCACTACGCGACGGCGGCGCCCGGCTCGATGCAACGCTCACGCGAGGCGGCAGGGCTGTGGGACGGGCATGACTATCTCCTCAAGCTGCTCTCGGACGTGTGGCGGCTGCCGCTCCCCTCGATGTCCGACCCGTTCGCTCTCCGCTGGTTTGAGCCGGGCAGCCCGTTCGCGCCGACGACCGAAGAGCTGCCGCGCCTGCGTGCTGCCGAGACGGCGCTCCACCGGCTGGTCACCGCCAAGCAGGCGGCGGCCCTGAGCGCCGTCGAGGTCGGCGTCGCGCTCCGGCTGCAGCGGCTGCCCGAGCGCACGCCCTTTGGCGCGCCGGCTGAGGTCGTGGCCGAGGCGGCCGCTGCGGCCAACTGGCGAGTGCTCGCCTCCGTCTTCTACGGCGACGAGGGGGTGGCGGGCTTTATGCAGCGCAAGCGCCATCAGTGGCGCGCCGAGCGCGCGGCCGCCATGTGCCAGATGAGCTACCGGCGGACGGCGCTGCTCCGTCGCGTGCGCATGCGCATGCGGGCAAAGGAGGAGGCGGCCGCACGCGTGGTCCAGTACTATTACAAGAACAAGCTGCTTGTGGGTGGGTTGGCCCTCAAGCTCGTCAACCTCGCGCACGCGCAGATGGAGAAGGAGCGCGAGAGGCGCGCCGCGGAGCTCGTGCGTCGGCGGCAGGAGGAGCGGCTGCGGCTGGGTGAGCGGGCGGCCGCGGAGAAGCGCGAGCGTCGGCTGAGGGCGCTCCGCTCGGCGCTGCGCGAGTACGCGGCGGGCGACTTTCTCACGCGCGTCATGCGCGGCGCCCTCTCGCGCATGGTCAAGAGGAGGCTCAAGCTCAAGCAGAGCGCCTTCCTGCGCAACTTCTCGGCCGACGGCACGGGGCACGCGCTCAACTACATTGTCAAGTTCCAGCGGCGCGTGCGGCTGTGGCTCGCGCACAATGAGCTCTTCCAGTCGCTCTACGAGGAGCACCGGCACGCGCTGCTCATGCAGCGCACCGCGCCCGAGCACCATGCCCTCGAGGCCTTCCTCGACGCCCGCGAGCCCGGAGTGGCCCGAGCCTTCGAGGCGGCGCACGCCGCGGTCGCCACCTCACGCCCGCGGCTGCGCGAGCTCATGCAGGCGCAGCTGCGGGTGAGCCGCGGCCAGGGTGAGCTCGCAGGCTTGCTCCAAATCGAGGAGATCGAGGGCCAGCGAGGGGGGCTGCCGCTCCCCTCGGGGGGCGTGCCCGAAGCGAAGCGGCTCGTCGCCGCCGCCTCGTCGAAGATTGAGGCTGCCTCGCGCCACGCCGAGACGGCGATGGCGGAGCTCGAGGCCCTTGTCAGTCGGCGAGCGCAATGTGCGGCGGCGCAGGCGCTCGCGGCCGAGATCGAGATCTCGCACCCGATCTCGTACCCGATGCTCCTTGGGATGAGCCTGCTGCTCGGCGAGGGGTCCCGCCGCGCGGCCGCCGACGCGGCCGCGGCCACCGAGGCGCTGCGGGGCGCGTGGAAGGCTCTCGAGACGGCCTCGACCGAGCTCGCGATCTCCGAGGCGCAGGCGAAGCCGAGTGAGGTCCAAGGCCGTCGAGATCGCGCCTCGCGCCTCGCCGCTCGCATGCCCTCTCTGCGCGCCGAGGCGACCGAGGCCATGCACCACCTGCCCGTGCACCATGAGCTCCTTGGGGTGCTGGCCGCCGCCACCGGCGAGCGTCACGTGCTCGCGCTCGTGCGCCAGCGCTGCCAGTGGCGCCGCTGGGGCATGGCGCGCATGGAGCGCATCACGGCGCTCACGGTGCTGCGCGGCACACGCGCGCCCGCGAAGCAGTACGCTGCGCTCCAGCGCACACAGGCGGAGGCGCGCGGGATGGCGAGCGTGCTCGATGCTCTCGCGCCGTGCACGCGCTCGCCCCCATGCTCCCTCGTGCTGCGCCCGGCTGGGCTCTCGAGCCTGCCCCCGACCACCACGGCCGCCTCCCTCCTTGCGGCGATTCGCGAGCACTTGCTGCCGGACCTCGCCGAGGCGTGCGGCGTGCACGCCAGCCGCTTCGAGCGGCTTGACGTGGCGTTCGGATCGGGCGGGAGCGCCGAGATGGGCGAGCTCGGGCTCGAGCTGCTCGCTCAGGACGGCGCCATCGACTTTGGGATCCGGATCCATCACGAGGAGGGCTCATCCAGCCGAGATTCAACCTCGCTACTGCACCAGCTCCACAAGGAACTGCCCTACGGCGAGGTGCCCATGCGCCGTCTCGCGCGCGCGCTCCGGATGCACCCCGCGCAGAGGCTCGAGTTCCGCGTCGTCTCCACGGACGAGCCGCCCGTGCAGCGCGTCAACGTGCGCCGCGTCCTCTCGGAACAGCTCGAGGGCTGCAAGGCGGAGGCGCAGGCGGCGCGCTCGGCGCTCGACGATGCCATCGTCGCCAAGCGCAACGAAGCGTCCAGGCTGCTCCCGGGCTGCTTGGGGATGCGCACCAAGCCGATCAAGCTGCGCCTTGCCACCGCCAAGGGCGCGCAGAAGCAGTGCGAGGGCCTCCTCAAGCTCGTGCCCGAGCGCGCATCCGACGATGACGAAACTCTGCAATTCGAATGGTTGCCGAGCGTGATCGCTGAGGCACGTGAGAAGGTGGATGCGGCGCTGAGCGAGTGCGAAGGACCGCTGGGTCGGCTGCTGCCGTGCGTCGAGCAGCGCGAGGCGGGCAAGCGCGCCCTCTCCGAGGTGACCCTCGCGATGAGCGTCCTCTCTGCCGTCAAGTCGCTACCGGTCGAACCTCCCCTCGAGAATGCGGGCAAGCTCATCACGGAAGAATTGCACGGCGCCTTCTACCAGCACCGCGACCTCGTCTACGCGCGCCGCACGCTCGCATGCGCCATCTCGCACTTCGCGGCCAAGCTCACGTTCACAGTCGCGGGTCTCGTGCCCAAGGCGGGTGGCAACGATGTGATCGGAGAGGTCGCCTCGTCGCCCATCGGCGCGCGGCGCGCGAGCGCCGTCGTGATGGCCGGTGGCCCGGGCGGCGGCCTTGGAGGCAAGGGGTTCGTCGGCCCCTTTGGCGGCAAGGGCGGCGGCGTCGGTCGAAGTGGTCCGAAGACGCCGAGCGTCGTCGTGGGCGCCAAACGGACGGCGGGGGCGGGCGGCGGGTTGCGGGTGCTCGACCCGGAAGGCTCCCTCGCGCGTGTGAAGGCGACGATGCTCCTCACGCCCAACCCTTCCCTCTGGACTCCACCCAAGGCGACAAGAGTGCTCGGCTTCGAACCCGAACGCTCGGGACGACGCGCTCAATACGACGCGGATCGCGCGTCCGCCGGCGTGGAAGAGGGGGCGTCGGCCAACGAGGCGGCGCCTGTGACGAGCTTGATCACGCCCGAGCGTGTGGTCGAGATGTGCGCGACCTTGGGCATCGCCCTCGGCGGCGGCGAGCCCGAGTACCACCTCGCATGGCTCGCTGTCGAAGCCCTCGCTGCGCCGCTCCCGCCGCTCTGGCGCCGTCTCGAGCGCCCCAAATCCGCGACCGAGAGCGCCGTCTCGGGCGCCGAGGCCCACCCAGGGCGCGCGCCGCCCTCGCCCTCGCCCTTGCTCAAGCCGCGCCAGCCTGCCGCCACGGCTCTCGTGGGGGGTACGACCACACTCGCACGCTCGCCAGTTGGCGGCGCCGTGCATGGATCCGCCGAGATGCAATCTCAGATACCATCTCAGATGCAAGCGGCGGGCCTCGCCTCGCCTCGGCACGCATCGAGGGCGCTCGAGTGGGACTTGTCCTACGACCAGCCGCCGCTTGCGGGCCGTGGGACGGACGACCAGTACTACTACGAGCACACGGTGAGCGGCGCGCTGCTTGCCGAGCACCCGCTGCTGCCCGTCTTTGCCCAGATGGTCGCCTCTGAGCGGCGCCGGCGCGACAAGCCACGCCCATGGACCTCTGTCGAGGACTGGATGCTCTTTGCGGGCGAGAACGAGACGATCGTCTTCTTCAGCCTCGCGTCGCGCACGCGCACGCGCGAGGTGCCCGCTGAGCTCCTCACTGAGCAGCAGCGCCTCATCGACTTCCGCTCGGGCGCTGCGACGGGCGCGCCCATGCCGGGCGCTGTGAGTGGTGCTCGGGCGGCGCCGCCATCCCAGGCGACCCTCGCTCGCGCGCGCAAGGAGATGGCGCTGGGGCGGCGGCCTAGCCTTCGCGAGGAGCACACGGAGTACGGGGTCCTCGGAGGCGTCCAAGGGGTTGGGGGGGGCTCGGTAGTGGGGGGATGCTCGGCTGCGGTGCGCGCCGCCGCCAAGCAAAAGAGTGCGGAGCTCACAAAGGCATCGCACCACTTCCGGCACGCGTCGCTGCAGGTGCGACCTCGCGGGCTGCCCGAAGTGCTTGTAGCCGCGTCGCGCCTCAAGGTCGACATCTTCGCGCAGCCCGCAATGCTCTGGCTGTGTGACGCGATCCTCGCGACCGACTACCTGCCCATCGCGTGGACCAAGCATAGCCAGAGACGCGATGTGCTCGAGCGCATGGGCAGCCAGCAGACCGACGCCCAGGGGCTCGAGCTCTTCCTAGGGCAGCTCTCTGCCGCCGATCGATTGCGCTTCACTGCACTAGGCGAGGTGCCCAAGTACCACCACGCACTGCTCCAGGCGTCCACGGAGCAGCATCCGCTCGAGGCCGTCGCCAAGGACGTGGAGCGTTACCTCTGCGCCGCACCAGGCAGGGCCGCGTGAAAGGCCCCGTGAGCCGCTGCCCCTTTGGGCGAGGCCCCCCAGGCTGTGCCACGCACCAATATAACCGACGGTTCTAGCTCGTCGTGCCGCCGGAGAACGGAAGGGACTTGCTTGTTTACGTGGGGTGGGAAACTCATACACAGCTTCGGCGCGCATGGCGAACGCTGGCGGCATGGCAGCCATGCACGTGTGAACACTTTTGATGAGGTAGTCCTTATAGACCGCGTCGGAGACTCAAAATTTGGCTGAAAGATTTTTCACAGTACCTTTTGGTGTGGTGAGCGCGGGGGGGCGACGACGGTATTCTGACTTTTTGATTTCACACTCCACTCTGTGAAGTCATCGCGAAGGCAGGGAGGCAGCGACAGGGCCGACTATCGGCCCGTCAAGATGCAGAATCTCCGACAACGACTCTCCGCACGTGCATGGATAGGCCCGGAGACAGGCCAATGCGCAACCGGATGGTCAGCGAGGACTCGTGCGAGGACTCGTGCGAGGACACCGACGGCGAGCTGCTGGATGCTGCTCCGCGACGCAAACCGCAATCGCGCGCCCGCTGGCTGGGGCTCAGCTGCTGCTTCTTCGCCTCGGTCGGTCTGATGATGCACGGGCTCCTGCGCGAATGGACGGACGCAGGCGTGCTCAACGTCGTCACCTGGAACATCGCGGCCATCAATAACAACCCGTTCGAGTACTGGATCACGCACAACGACGCAGACTACAACAAGCTGATGGAGGATGTGCAGACTTTCATCGACGCGCCCGGCGAGCGCGACGTGCTCGTGAGCCAGGTGTTCACGCCGGCCATGTTTGGTGAGCTCAAGGCGCTCATGGGGGCACGCCAGTGGCCCGGGCTCGATGCCGTCGAGGAGCGGTGGACGAGCGACCTTTCGCAGCGCAAGATCATCAGCGGCTTCCTCAAGGACAGTGCGCTGGGCGAGAAGCGGCTCACCTCGATGCCGGACCGCGTGACAAACACGATCAATGTCGCGGGCGGCGGCGTTGCCAACCGCCCGACGGTCATCAACTGCTTCGGGGGTGACATGAGCTCAATTCCTAGCTGGTGGGCCGAGTGGAAGGGGTTCATGTTTGAGAAGGCGCTCGCCCTGCCCGGGCGCGACGGCGGCGTGACGCAAACGATCCCCGCGTCCATGCTGGCCAAGATCAAGCGCTCCAAGTACCCGGCGATCACCGAGGCCGAGGAGAATATCTCGGTGCCCCTTCAGACCCTTGCCCAGGCGATCTTTGACGCGGTCCTAGTCCACGTGGTCAACTCGGTCTCCCCTGGCGCCAAGTGGCAGCGGCTGCAGCAGCAGATGTGCGACGCTCTCAATCGGCGCAAGAACGAGCGCACGCTCGCGATCCTCGCGCGCACGTACAGCGATGCCACCATCATCTTCCTGCAGGAGACCGCCTCCGTCTTTGTCAAGACGACCGAGGCCCACCCAACGCTCGCCTCGAGATTCTTCCTCGCCAAGGCGGCGACCCTCGACGCGAAGCGCGACCAAAACTCGATCGTGCTGCTCTCGCGCGCCTTTTTCAACGAGGCCACCCTCGCCGAGCACACGAGCGCCGTCATGGGCGGCTTCGACAAGTCTGTACCGGTCGCGGACGGTGATTTGCTCGTCGTGTCCGTCGACGACCTGATGGGCCGCAAGTATGCTCGCGGATGACCTCTGATGACCCCTGAGTGCCACGGATGACCTCTGATGACCTCTGATGACCTCTGATGACCTCTGATGACCTCTGCTGTCCCCGAGTGCCACCAGATACCTGCTAGCCTCCTTCCACGGCGACACCAACGGTCTCGCGACGCTCCCCGTGCTCGCTGCCCTGCACAAGCTTGCCCTCACCATGCCGGAGCACCGGCTCGTCTTCGGGCTAGACGCGAACACATATGAGGTCGGCAGTGGCTCGAAGCAGGGCGTGGCCGAGTTTGCGACCGCCTTTGTGCTCGACGGGTACACTTCATGTTGGGGCGACCGGCCTGACCCCAAGAGCGATACCACTTACAACGCGCGCACCTTCTTGCAGCCGCAACTCCAAAAGGCGGCGCGCATCGATGAGAAGGTGAGCAAGGGCGACAAGAACCCGAAGGATTTCATTCTCTTCTCGAAGAACGCCTTCACGCTCCAGGCCGCCACCAAGGACAATACCGGTGAGCGCCGCTACATTACGGATATGGTCTTCCCAATGATGGCCACTGATGGCCACCAATTGCCTCCCTCATCAGGTGAGCGCCGCTACATTACGGATATGGTCTTCCCAACGCTCAGCTTCCCTTCCGACCACGGCATCGTCGCGGCCTCCCTCGCGGTCCGGTGAGCGCGCCGCGGGACGGGAGGACGCCGCGCCCGGGAGGACGCCGCGCCGCTCTTCGGCCCAAGAACCGGTGTGACTTGAAGAGAGTGCTGGTGCTCGTGGGGCGACTTGGGAATGAAGGTGCAAGGTGCTACAGATGCAACGTCCGAATCGTGACGAATCTTGTCGAATCGCCAAACCGAAACGTGACGAATCTCATCGACGAATCTCAAATCCGCAATCGCCGATTCCGCGCCCTCGCGTGTGGCTGCGGCGCGTGCCGGCTCGGGTCGTCGCGGGCGATCTTGATCCGGAACCGGGCGCGGCGGGTCGGTGGCCTCCGGGCCGGACTCGGCAGGACCTGCACGCCTGCAGCAGACCTTTCGCGGGCCCGCTCCGGTCCGCTCCCCGGTGCATCTATGAGGCTCGACAAAGTTTGTCAGATCTGTTTCGGCTTTCGGTCCCACAGCCGTGCGCGGATTGCATGTGCATGTATACGTGCTCATGTAAGTACTAAACTCCGATACACCGAACTGGGAGAGAACTGGCCCGGACGCTCGGAGCATCCCGCGTTCTGAGCTTCTGACGCTCCCGCCCCGTGAAAGCCGTGACAGATTCACCGAACAGCGACACGACGTACTCGATAGCTTTGGTTCGTGTTGACCCTGTGAGAATCTAACCCTCCAAGAGTGCATCGCCCCGCCGCGTCGCCAACGCTGCTGCCGCATCCGGATTCAATCGCCTGAGCTTTCGCAGCTCGATGAGGCATGCTTCAAGGTTCGCCTGCTCGCGTACCTTATGGGCACTTTCCCACTCGCTCTGCTCCTTGATCCCGTGGGTGAGCCGGCCACGCAAGGTGCCAAGCTCTAGCACAATTTCGGCGTGCCGACGCTTTTGGCACTCGAGGGCTTCCTGGCCCTTGGTCAGCTGCTGGCGTAGTGTGTTGACTATCCTCGTGTGCTCCTCGGCAGTGCCGTGCTCCTGCCGCTCCTGCTCTTCCTGCCGCTTGCGAATATTGTCGCGCGCCGTTTTGACCTCGCGCTTCTTGCTCTTGAACTGGGCGCGGGCGAGGTGGAACGCAGCATCGACGGCGGGGTCGCCGGAGCTCTCCTCATCTTGGTCGGCCATTGCGCGAAGAGCAAGTCAAGTCAAGTCAAGTCAAGGTTCACAGCTGTTGAAGCAGAGTTCAGTTGCATTAAGTTCCCTCCTTAGCCTCTAAAGCCTGCCCTGCCAGAGGCGGGGTCCGAGCGATCGTGGAAAAACCGAGAACGCGAGCACGATGAAACGACGTGAAACGGCTTCCGCAGCGAATCCGGTTTCACCGAGGGACGATCCAGCGTCTGCACTTTCGAGAGCGCATACGTAATGGCCCAGGGCGCTACCTTGCAAAACTACAACAACGAGCTGGTCGGGTGCATTGAGGAGGTACGTGCGTCTGCACACGGCCGCGCGCACAGCGCGCGAGTGAGGGCCTCGGCTCACGTGCGGAGGCGCCCGTGCTCTCGGTTCCCATTTCGGACTGCTCACGATGCCCTCGGCTTGCTTGCTGTTCGCCGCAGCTTCGGGAGAAGCGTGAGGAGCTGAACCGATCGATTGCTGCTGACGAGGAAGAGAAGGGTGCGCCATCGCCCAAAGCGCACCGCTGACGCAACCCTACTGGCATCTTCCGCCTCGCTGACCTCGACGACCGTGGTCTCCCCATGTTCGCAGCCAAGATCCAGAATGACCTTCGCATCCTCACCGAGCGGCTGGCGCGCATCAATGATAACCTTGCGCGCAAGGTTTCATCGCGTACAGAGTACGATAAGACGATCACCGAGACCGAGGCGGCCTACTCAAAGATCATGGAGTCGTCGCAGACGCTGCTGCACGTGCTCAAGCGCGAGAGCGTCAATCTGACGAAGAAGAAGCAGGCTTCCTCGTGATCGGCCCCTGACCAGGCAAGGGCGTCATCTTCAGTCCTGCAAGAGTCGCAGAGCTGGCCGGGGATGTCACCGCTCGCATTGTTGATATGTGGGCTCATACCACATGGAGCACGTGGACTTTGACAATTGCTCATTGGTGGAGCCTTCGCCGTTGTAATGCTCGCAGCCGTACCACTGGTCTACATTGGCACTCGCCGCTGGCAGCGGGATTTGAGCATGGAGGTGGGCGGGGCATGTACCAAACTACTATAGACCGTGGACGTCCTTTGAGCTTTGTGTCGGTGCTCGGTCGGCTCGGGTTGCAGCGGCCCGACTCCCCACCGCCCGGTCGCGGGTCTCGCCCGTTAGCCTCGGGCGTTTCCGACTTACCACGGTCCACGCGCGAAGGTGACCGACCGCCCGCGCCCAGGCGGGTACGTAAAAACGAGTTGTGCAAGTCCACGACCGGCTCGAGAGTACGGTAACAACTGTCGTCGTGCCGGCGCACACCCGGTTTTTACGATTAACGATATCCGTTTTTGGTTAGCACCATTGCCCACGTCGCTACTGATTCTCCAATTCCACCACGGGGCCGAAGCCGACCCGGCGCGCCGCGCTTTAAAGGGGGTGCGACTGTCGGAGGCCGAGACGACTGACGAGACCCCGCACACTGTGGACCGCGGCGGCGGGGCCAATAATACACTTCGAACACGGTGTACTCTAATCCTGTGACGCCATGATGCCTCACGAGCACACACACGAGGTAGGGGCGCTCACGAGGAAGCCTGCTTCTTCTTCGTCAGATTGACGCTCTCGCGCTTGAGCACGTGCAGCAGCGTCTGCGACGCCTCCATGATCTTGGAGTAGGCCGCCTCGGTCTCGGTGATCGTCTTATCGTACTCTGTACGCGATGAAACCTTGCGCGCAAGGTTGTCATTGATGCGCGCCAGCCGCTCGGTGAGGATGCGAAGGTCATTCTGGATCTTGGCTGCGAACATGGGGAGACCACGGTCGTCGAGGTCAGCGAGGCGGAAGATGCCAGTAGGGTTGCGTCAGCGGTGCGCTTTGGGCGATGGCGCACCCTTCTCTTCCTCGTCAGCAGCAATCGATCGGTTCAGCTCCTCACGCTTCTCCCGAAGCTGCGGCGAACAGCAAGCAAGCCGAGGGCATCGTGAGCAGTCCGAAATGGGAACCGAGAGCACGGGCGCCTCCGCACGTGAGCCGAGGCCCTCACTCGCGCGCTGTGCGCGCGGCCGTGTGCAGACGCACGTACCTCCTCAATGCACCCGACCAAATCGTTGTTGTAGTTTTGCAACGTGGCGCCCTCGGCCATGGTGCTAGATGCGCGAGAGCTTCGGACTGATCATTCGACACCGACTGCGCGATGGAAATGAACTTCGTAAACAAACTCGTCTCGGCAAACGCGGTGCTCCAACACCGTACATGTAACTGCGCGTGCGCGTTAATGCTTCCCCGCACGTGATTTACCGAGCACCCTGGTACGTGTCCAGTGACCGCGGCCCCGTCCACCACGTATCGCTTCGCGAACGCGTAGGTTGGCAGAAGCAGCTCCTCGAGATCGCCACCAGTTAGCAGCATGTCGAAGTGGTATGAGGAAGAGCTCGAGCCTGGCCTGCGCGCCCAATACGGGCTCAAGAAGATTTTGCACTCGGGCCAGAGCAAATTCCAGACCGTCGACATCGTCGACCTGGAGCCCTTTGGCCGTACGCTGCTCGTCGACGGGCTGATCCAGTCGAGCCAGATCGACGAGTACGTGTACCATGAGGCGCTCGTGCACCCGGCTCTGCTCTCGCACCCGTGCCCCAAGTCTGTGTTCATCGGTGGCGGCGGCGAAGGCAGCACGGCCCGTGAGGTGCTGCGGCATGCGACGGTGGAGCGATGCTTGATGGTGGACATTGACGAGGACGTCGTCAAGTTTTGCCGCGAAAACCTGCCCGAGAACGCGGCGGCCTGGACCGACCCACGATTCGAGCTCGTCATCGCCGACGCGAAGGCGACACTCGAGAACTCGCCCACGAACTTCGACGTGATCATCATGGACCTCGACGACCCTCTGGAGGGCGGCCCTTGCTACCAGTTGTATTCGGTCGAGTTCTACCAGACGGTGAAGCGCAAGCTCAACCCGGGTGGCATCTTCATAACGCAGTCGGGGCAGGCGGGAATCACGCGCCACCACCTCGTGTGGTCGCCTGTCTACTCGACCCTCAAGCAGGTCTTCCCTGCTGTCAAGGCATACACCCAAGCGGTGTACTCCTTCCTTGATGAGTGGGGATGGAACATTGCCTCGACCGACGAGAGCATCAGCCCGCTGCTCCTCAGCCCCGAAGAGGTCGACAAGCGCATCGCCGCGCGCATCAAGGGCGAGATGAAGTTTCTGGATGGCGAGTCGTACACCGGCCTCTACTGCCTCTCGAAGAAGCACCGGCAGACACTCGCTGCGGAGACGGCCGTCCTCTCGATTGAGAAGGGCACCTTCGCCGTGATGCACTCGCAGGGGCTCTGCGTCGCGGAGGCGGGCTCGGCGGAGGTGTCCTGAGCGAGTCCCGGTAGATCGTGCCCAAGCCGCGGCTGCTAGCGACGTAACGGCTGCTAGCGACGTCACTCGGTGGCTCTCAACGGAGAGGATCGGCGTCCACATGGAGAGGGTGGACACACACCGGGCGGCGACTGGTCGGGGCCACATGGAGAGGGCGACTGGTAAGGGGTACGGTTGTCGGGCCTATTGCCCACCCCCCCGCTCTGGCAACGGCCCTCGGCGGCTTCGGTGGCAACGCATGGGTGGCTGTCTGGGTGGACCAACAGGGTGGCTTGGACGGGGGCCGAGTCGAGCGGTGGAGGGCCCCTTCTCGACGGCGTATCAACCTTCCTCGGTGACGGCGGTCTTGGACAGCGGGACCTGGAGCCGCTAGGAAGCCGCGGTCTCTGGTTCCTGTGTTCTTCTGTATTGCCCTCGGGGTCCGGCGCGGGCGTCATGGCGGGCGTGTGGCGCGGGGTACTGTGTACCCATGCCGTTATGGTGGCGCGCCGGACGTTCCACGGTGGCGGTTCGGTCGGCGCGCTTGCCGTCGATGGACGGCGGTCGCGTGGGCGCGGTCCAGTCTGGTGCGCCCCTCGAGGCACTCGGTCGTGCTACCCGTTCTACGCACGTACGGGCAACGGGGTGCGCGCGCGGTCGGCGCAAGGACCGGCGTGAGGACCGGCGGTACCCGGCGGCCACCCGCCGTACGGCCCATGCTGATGCTCCATTGTCCATGGGCCTGCGCCCCTCTACCGATTTTTTATAGGCCCATCACAGAGAACAAACTCAAACGGCTCCGCTCGTGTGCAGCACGCTGCACGGGACCTACTGCCACTTTCCGGTGCCCCCCGCGCGATCAAACTCTCGTCCATTCGCCGTCCATCGCGCGGTAAGGGCGCCATGGTGGGAGCGTGCGCTCTGCTCACGTCTGACGTGCGCGCGCGCCAACTTGCTACTACAGCCGCGCACCGCGCGTCCCAAGACAAGCACGGTCCCGTGCGCTTCCCCATGCTCTGAAGCCTGCGATTGGCTTGCTCGCCCACCCATCGCGTCGCCGCCGCTCTCCGCGGCCAGCGGCGCCCACCGCAGCGCCCACACTCCAACCGTGCATTGATTCGAGATGCCACGCCTCTCTCACGCCCCCGAGGATCGACCCAAATAAGGATCGACCCAACGTAATGGATTGAGGCACGGGAACGTTCGTCGAGTGGGCCATGGACCTCTCGCATATCCATCGCAAGTCCATGGGAGCCGTTACGAATGCAAGTGGTCCATGGGAGCCGTTGGAGCCGCGAGCACACTTCCCACGAGCACCGCCAACCGCCTTCTGCCCGGCATGGCGCGCGCGCGCGCCGCGGGCGGCTTGCTGGGGTCGACAATCCGAGATCATCCTCGAGATCACCCCCGAGATCTCACCTCGAGATCTCACCTCGAGATCACACCCATGGCTGAGGAGGGACGCCGTAGTCGTTCCGCTCGTGCAGCTCGAGCTGAGCGTGCAAGTGCGCGAGCGTCGCCTTCGTCTGGTCACGTGCGGAGGCCTCGAGCCTGCCACCCATGGCTGCCTGCACGCGCGTGCGGAAGGATCGCTCGGCGGCCTCGGTGGCGAGCTGATCGGCGAGCAGCTCCCTCTGTGTCGTCTCGAAGTGCTCGAGGGCCGCCTGCCGTGTGCGCCGACCGTGCAGCAGCTTGCGTCGCACCTCCTCGGACGTGGCCGCCGCGAGCAGCAGCCTCTCTTTCTCAAGGGTGAGGGCGTGCGCGTACAGGGCGCGGTACCCGAGCTCCTCCTTCGAGCTGCGACGGGCGTCACGCGCGGCTTGCTGCCGGCTCGTCTCGACACCCATCCGCTGGGCGCGCAGCGCCTCGATCTTCATGTCGCGCCGTGCGTTGCGGTCGGCCGCCATGCCGCGCTGCACCTCGAGCGCCTCTGCCCGGCGCACCCCCGCGATCGAGTGCTTGACCAGGGCCGTGTATGCCGAGGCAGCGCGCGCCCCAAACTCGTCGCCGGTGAGCGTGCGAGCGAGCCGCGCCGCCGCCTCCGCGTCCGGCTCGCGCGCACGGATGCGCGCCTGCAGCGCCGCAATCTCGGACTGAATCTCGGACGCGAGACGCGAGCTGGCGGCCTTGCCCGCCGGCGCTGAGAGTGGTCGCCGAGTCTGCTGGGCGACGGCATGCGAGATGGCGTGTAGATGCATGCATGCGGTCGGCGCCTTGGTGCGAGTCACCACGCGCCCGCGCCCGCCGCCGCGCGGCGTGCGCTTACGCGCCGCTGCGCCCGCGCTCGCCGCCTCCGCCGCCGCCGCCGCCACCGCATCGACGCACGCGGCGGCGCACGCGGCGTACGCGCCGCCGTCGGTGCGGCGTCCACTCGCGGCACCGCCGGCCATCACGGGCGGCGGCGGCGGCGGCGGCGGCAGGACGCCAGCCATGGCCGGTGCGGCGGGTAGAGCGGAGCCCTCGTCCATCTCCTCCGCGTCCTCATCCGCCTCTCCCGTAGGTTCGGGCGCTTCCCCATGGAGCACGCCGTCCGTCGGTATGGCGCCGCCCTGGGCCGAGGCCGGGCGCGCCGCATAGCTGTGGATCTGATTCGACTGCGGCACCGCCGATGCGGGCCGTGCGGGCGGCTTGCCTGCAGACGCGACCCCAAGACAGACGGCGCACCAAGGCGTGTGAGGAAGAGGCGTGAAAGGCAGAGAGGAAGGGCGGCGGCAGCGGCAACGGCGGCGGGTCGCAGGTGGCGCGGGCACAAAGGCGAAGGGGGGCACGGATGCGCAGCGCGAGCAGAGGCGGTGGAGGGCAGCAGCGGCGGTGACGCACGTCCTGCCGCGACGGCCATGGCCGAGGAGCTGCCCCCACGGTTGTCCTGGCTGAGCAACGCATCACAGAGAACCTCGAAGATACCCGCAAAGTCGTGCAGCGACTGCAAGTCGCCCTCAGCGAGGGCCTGCGCGCTCAGGCCTTTGGTCTCGGCCACGGACGCGACATGCTCGTCTGCCTTGATGGCCTCGAGCACGATGCTGAAGTTGCTCGCATGTTCCTCGGCCGAGGATGGTGAGGTCACGATGCCCGGGAGCTGCACAAAGGAACGAGGGCGTAAGCGAGTGTGGCCATGCCCGTGGTGCGCGCGCGGACACGTTGGCAGGCGCACGCGCATGCATGAGCACGCGCGTGAGCACGCGCGTGAGGCACACGTTCCATCCACCAGGACGTGTGGCGCACCTTGCCGACCAGCTTCTTGTACATGAGTACGAAGAGCGTGCTGTCGCAGTCGCGAATGCTCCACACCGTGTCATTGAGCCCGGCGAGCACGAGCGCAGTGTTCACACGGTCGAGCACCGCCTGCTTGGCCTGCCGTCTATCCTCAGCCATTATCGGGTCGGTCGGTAGGGCTCCACCCGTCGCGGTCCGAACCAAGAACAAGCAGTTCTCGACTTCACAGCTCCGTAGTTGTAACTTGTAAAAAGACACCGGGGGGAGCCGGGACACACACGAGACACACGGAACACGCGGACGCACAAAGGCACACAGACCACACAGACGAACCTCACAACCATCGAAACCCAAGTTGTAACTTGTAAGGAACTTAAGCGGTGGTGCACGTCCACATGCACACGGTACCCTTAAGAGCTAGGTGCTTCACATATGTTACATAGAAGACACCTGTCGAACCTCTTCTACATCTAAGACTCGTAGCGCCTGTGTGCGGGGTGGGCCCGACATAAGGCCAACAAAGAGAGCTCCCAAACCGTAACTCAGTCGCTCTCTTCAGTGGTTCATCTTCTGGCGCTTCTTCAGGCGCATGCCCAGGACCTGTGCGTCACGCTCGGCGGGCTCGGTGCTGCCTTCGGGCCGTTCACGCTTGGGCTCCTTGAGTCCCTTCATCCTGGCGGTGGCCATCTTGGACAGGTCCTGTCGCGGCAGGCGCAGCTGGCCCTGCTTGCCGAGGAGCTTGGAGCGCGTCACGTTCTTGATCTTCTTGGGCGCCTGCGCAGAGACCTTCGGGCGCGTCATCGCCGCCGCCATCAGCTCATCGGACGCGTAGTGCGTGCGCCGGATGCTCAGGTCCAACGAGGGTCCCATCTCGACGAGGCTCACATGAGGGCTGGTCCCCTCGGCGCTCTTGAGGAGGCGCGCGAGGTAGTGGCGGAGCAGCACTTTGCCGCCCACCGCGGTGAAGCACAGGAAGTGGTCGATCCCGAGCGGCGAGATTGACTCGATCACCTCGAGGTTGAAAAAGTCGACGAGCAGACCGCGCAGGTGCTGCAGCTCGGCCGTGTGTGACCAGTCGGCGCCCGAGAAGAGGAGGCACGGCTTGGCACCGCTCGTTGAGCCGCCACCCGCGCCTGGAAAGCTCCCCATCGGCTCGTACGCGCTGATGCCCAGCTCGACCATGTCGAGCACGTGGTGGTCGAACATGCGCCCGAGCACCAGGTTGTTTGGGCGTTTCTTGGAGTGCGTGCCGAAGGCGAAGAGGCTCGCGTCATTCTTCTGGCAGAGAAACTCGAGCGGCGCCGCGTCCTCGAATGGGTGCACCGCGTTGTGCCGTTTGAAGTGAACCGAGTGCGGCTTCTTGAGCATGTACAGGTCGGTCAGCGCCGCGTTCACGAGCGCCGAGGTTTTCTGGCCGCGTGCGATGAGTGTGTTACGCGCGTTCTCGATGAGCTTCGGCTCGCGCTTCTGCAGCACGCGCCGGCCACGAGCGGTCTTGGCCGCCTTGACGGCCGCCGACTGAACCGGCATTGACGACTTCAAGAGGCGAGAGGGACGACGTCGACGACATTTCGATTCACACAACTTTCACAGCGCGTCGACAGCTTGCGGATGCTCCTTTTTCAGTTTAGACAGGAACCAGTCCTGGCCGCACAGTGAGCGCTTGAAGCGGCGGCTGAGCGCTATGGACTCGATTGCGCTCAAAAGTGCCGCCGGCCGATCAAGCCCGAAACCCTTGCGCCTTGGCCCGAAAGCCGAAGTCATAAGAATCAGGAAATTGCAGGCAGCTTAAAAACCACAACAGGGCTGAGAGATAGCTGTGCGAGCCTGACTCCGCCGTCGAGCAGCGGAATGGCGCCCTTGTACACGAGCAGGTTCGTCGGCACGGCGGCGATCGGCACAGCGCGAGGCCGAGGGCGAGCAGCAGCGCGGCGGTGGCTCCGCGGTCGGGCATGCTTGCATTCAAATGACTACGGACAACAGATGTTGACGCAGTTGTTTGAGAATCTGAAAAATCTTGGGGGATCTTTGCTTCTATGTGGCGCGGTCGCGGGCACAATGTCAAGTCCCGCCGTGTATCTTGGCATCACGATGCTGGCGTTTGGCGCGTTGAACTTTGCCATCGGCATTTCGATGCTCGGAGAGCGCGGCGCACGCAACCGGGTACGCTGCGCAACCTGAATTCATTACCTCCGCCGCTGCTGATCGGTGATCCTCCGCGCAAAATTGCAGGCGCAGCTCGCCGAATTTCTCGCTGCTGATAGGAAGGCATCCACGCAAGAGAAGGCGTGATTTTGCCAACGAGCCAGCATCAGAGTATAGCATAGGGCATAGGGTATAGTTGTGGCATCTGCACACGGCACGGTCAAAGAACAAGTCTTTTCAGAAAGTGCCATCGCCGGGGGTCCGTTATTGAGCGCGGGCGCGGTTGCGCGTGTGGCCACACACCCAGGGTGTGTGCTTCGAGGGCAGTGAGTTAGCGCAGCCTACAACTCAAGATCCCTTTCATCATTGGCGCTGTTGATACACGTACTGCGGATTACACAAGAGCAAAACCTCGTAAAAACTAGCCACGCACGCACGCGCGAGCGACGTCGTTGCGCGCGATCGGGTAGCTGATAAAGGCTCTGAGCTCTTGGTGCAAGAAGCACGTTACGTTCGTGAGCGCTCACTGTACTGTAGGTAGGTGAAGCAGAGTGACTCCGCCATTGCTGCAGTCTCGACGCGCGGTGCTCGGGCGGTGCCCCAGGCAAGACAAAGTCGCCATTGGGGGCAGCGCCGTCATGGTGCGCGCGTGACTGCGGAGGAGGTGGAGACGAGGCCGGCTCGCCTAACGGCTCCCTCTCACTCTCTGCGACGGGTAGCTCTTGGTCATTCAGGTAGGAAGGTCTAGCAGTCACCAATTCTCTTGGGTGAGATCGGGTGAGATCGGTTGAGATAGGTCGAGATCGGTCGAGAGACGCTGCCGAGCGACGCGCCCTACCCGCGCCGCGACGAAAGAGCGACCTCGCGAGGCCCTAATATGGTAGTGGCCTCGTGAGGAGCCGCCCTCCCTAAAATGGTAGAGCCGCCCTCCAGTCGCCGCCGGGCAGTACACGGAGGTGCGCCTTGGCATCAGCCCTTGGCGCCCTCGGCAGTCGCTTAACATCAGCTCTTGGCGCCCTTGGCAGTCGCCATCGCGACGGGTGCGGCGATGCCTCCAGGGGGACCAGCGGCCGTCGCGGGCTTGCGAGCGGTCACGTTGGCCGAGACTACGTACTTCTCGGCCTCTGAGCCCGGGAGCCAATCCTTGATGAACTCGGCCGACTCGGGCTTCATCACGACGCTCACATCGATGAATCCGGCATCGCGCAGCAACCCCTCGATTTCAGTGGGAAGCGGCGCGCCCGCGACTCAGCAGGCGAGGGCCTGCTCGTCCTTGAGGCGCTGCGGCAGCTCCTGCGTACGCACTACGTCCGAGACGGCCACGCGCCCGCCCGGCTTGAGCACCCGGAACGCCTCGCGGCAAACGGCCGCCTTATCGGGCGACAAGTTGATGACGCAGTTGGAGATCACCACGTCGGCCGTCGCGTCGGGCAGTGGCAGGTGCTCGATTTCGCCGAGCAGGAAGTTGGTGTTGGCCACGCCGAGGCGCCGTGCCGCCTCACGCGCCTTTTTGAGCATCGCCGGCACCATGTCTACCCCAAAGGCCTTGCCGGTCGGCCCAACAGCCTTGGAGGCGAGCAAGCAGTCGATGCCCGCACCGCAGCCCAGGTCGACGACGATCTCGCCCTCACGCAAGGCAGCGAGCGAGACCGGGTTTCCGCAGCCCAGGCCGAGGTCGGCACCCGATGCCTCGCCGAGCTGCCGATCCGAGGCGGAGTAGCCCATCGCCCCGCCCTTGTCCTTGACTGCGGTGACGCAGCACGATTGCGTGCCCTCCGCGACGCCCTCGTAGGCGCGGTAGACGGCCTCGCGATCCATCACATAGACAGCCTCGCGCTTGCGACGGGCGAGAAAGTAATAGCCGATCGCCGCGCCGGCGAAGCCCGCCGCCACGGCCGCCACGTACCGCGACGCCATGGGGCCTCCTGCGCCGTGATCGGAACAACGCGAGCTTGAAGGATAGTGTGGGTAGTCGGAAGTGGGATGTGTTTCGGTGACCCTAATCGCGAGAACGTTGGGGCTATCTTTCCCGCGCTCTGTAAAGACAAAGTCCGACTGCGAGCGCGCCCGGCCTGCTCGCTGCCTTGCGTCCCGCCGGGGCCGCCATGCTGGCATCGGCAGACCAGCTCTCGAGCCTCACCATCAAGCCGCTCAAGGCACTCTGCGCCGCACACGGCATCGATCACGGCCTCTCCGGCAAGAAGAAGTCTGAGCACGTGCAGCGGCTGCTCACGATCAAGAAGGTGACCGCCGCCGAGTGCCAGCGCCACCACGCGGCCGCGGCCGCGGCGCCCGCCAAGTCGCCGTCCAAGTCGGGCGCCGCGCGCAAGGCGACTCAGAAGAAAGCCCTCGAAGCCTACTTTTCGTCGGGTGGGCGAGGCATCCAGTGCACCAAGTGCGGATATCCGCTCCTCGAGGTCCAGGAGATCAAATCGCTGCACGGCAATCACTCCTTCACGAATGTGTCGTGCTGCCGCTATCCGCAGTGCAAAGGAAACAACGGGCTCCTCGGTGCGTACTTGGAGCTGTGCAAGCTTCGCATGCCGCGCATTCGATTCGAGGCGCACAGCCTTGAAGGCATCAACGGCGCCACGAGGCACACGTTCTCGGTGAGCGTGGAGGCGGTGCATGCGGAGGTCCTCGAGGAGCTGGTGACGAGACATCAGCTCACGCGCCTCATATTACCCCTACCGGCCGCCGACCGCTCGGACTTTGCATCGCCGGACGCGCCGCGCCGCGGCCACATATTTGAGTTTGGCTCCCTGCGCGTGGTTTTGGGAGCGGCAAGGCGGCTGGCGGCCGCGCGGCAGGGAGTGCGAGTGAGCGGGCTGGCCGAGTGCGAGAAGCAGCTCGAGCTCTTCCGGCACGCGGCCGGGCTGCCGAGCGAGTCGGGGTTCGAAACTGGCAGCGCCGCCGCCACAGCCACCGGCAGCGCCGCCGGCGCCTCTGCCGACGCTCCTCTCTCGACGGCGCGCAAGCCGGCGGCCGCCGCCGAGGACCGAGCGCGCGTGGCTCATTACGGCGCGGCGCGCGTGCGTGTTCAGAACTACGTCGAGGACCACGTCCTCGCAGCGGCGGGCGAGGCGCGGCTGGTTGCATGCGGGCTGTGGGGAAGGCTGCGCTCGTACCAACGGGAAGGGGTGCTGCGGGCCCTGCGCATGGGGGGCACGTGCCTGATCGCGGACGAGATGGGGCTAGGCAAGTCGCTCACCGCGCTCGCGATCGTCGCCGCACTCGATGCGTGGCCTTGCCTCGCGATCGTTCCCGCCGTGTGCCGTCGCGGCTGGGCAGAGGAAGCAGAGCGATGGCTAGGCGGCCTTCTTGCCCCGTCGGACATCCACGTCGTGTACGACCAGTTCGGCGCCTTGGAGGAGGGCCGCCCGGTGCCGCGCCTCGTGCTTGTGTCGCCCAAGATGGCCGACTTTACGCACCAGCATGCCAGCCTCGCGAGGCGCTCGTGGGGCTCATGCATTCTTGACGAAGCACATGCATGCATCACGACCAACGCGCTGCGCGCCGAGGAGTCGGACCAGACGAAGGCGCTCATGCAGCTGCTCAAGCTGATCCCTCACCGGCTGCTGCTCACGGGCACCCCTGCCGTTGCCAAGGCCTTCGACTCGTTCAACCAGGTGCAACTGCTCCGTCCGGGGCTGCTCGGAGTGAACAAGTTTGAGTTCCGTCATCGGTTTTTCGACGAAGCCACGGGTGCATGCAAGCTGCCTCGTCAGCTGCCGCTGCTGCTCCATCGGTTCGTCATGATCCGGCGCACCAAGGCGCAGGTGATGCAGGCGCTGCCCGAGCGCACAGACATCTTCGTCACGCTACCCGTCGGGCGCGATGCATGCAAGGCACTCCTCCGAGACTATGCACCAACGGAGGAGCAGCGCGCCGTAGCGGCCATGGCGGCCGCGGGCCAGGCGGCCAAGCAGGCCGAGGCGGCGGCCAAGGCGGCGGCCAAGGCGGCGGCCAAGGCGGCGGCCAAACTGGCGAGGGGGGGCAAGCGGGCCGCGACGGCCGGCATCACTGAGGCGGGGGCGGCGGCAGAGCCCGCGGAGGAGGCGGAGGAGGAGGAGAAGGAAGAAGCAGCAGCGGGAGAGGATTCCGAGCCTACGGACTCGTTGCGCGTGGCGGGCATCAAGTCAACGGCTCATCGCGTCGGCCTGCTCAAGGCGATCGTCCTCGCTCGGGATGGCTCGTGGCTGCACGAGCGGCTGCGCGCCCTCGTGTACGCCGCGATCGAAGCCCTCGCCACCGGCGCCGGCGCGGCGGGCGGGCGAGCTGGGCAGCCTCGCAAGCTCGTCATCTTTGCTCATCACGAGCTGGTGATGACGTCCCTCGAACGAACGATCCAAACGCGCCTCGCAGAGCTGTCGGCCGGTGGCGGCCTCGGCCGCGGGGGACGCGGCAGCGGAGGCGGCGGCGGCGGCGGAGGCGGCGGCGGCGGCGGCGGCGGCGGCGGCGGCGGCGGCGGCGATGGCGGCGTCAGCGGCGGGGGATCGTCGTCGTCGGCGGCGGCAGGCTTAGAACGGCGATGGAGTCTAGTGCGTGTGGATGGGCAGAGCGGTGCGGTGCAGAAGGCGGAGCTCCTCGATCGCTTTCAGCACGAGCCGACCTGCCTCGTCGCTCTCCTCTCCATCAAGGCATGCGGCACGGGCGTGGATGGCCTCCAGACTGTTGCCGACGAGGCGGCCTTCGTCGAGCTGCCAGAGACCCATGCCCTCGCGCACCAGGCGGCCTCTCGAGTGCATCGAAGTGGCCAAGCTCATAAGGTGACCTTGGCCTTCTTCTTCCTTGATGAGGAGTTCACCGGATGGCGTGGGTTTGCTGCGTCAGGCACCGAGGTCGAGGGCAGGGCCGAGGCGGACAAGGAGGCGGCGCTCTTGCTGCGCGCGTGCGCGCCGAGCGATGCCCGTCAGTGGGCGATGCTGCTGCAGCACGAGCGCCAGATCGAGCACATCTTCTCGGGGGAGGTGCAGCGCAGCGAGAGCGGCGCGTACACGAGTGTCGTGCAGCCACGGGCCGCTGCAGCCGGCGAGGCAGCAGGCGCAGGCGGCGGCGGCGGCGGCGGGGGCGGCGGGGGCGGCAAGGGCGACGCGCCTTTGCCAACAGCCTTCGATGGGGTGGCCGACGTTCGATCGTTACTCTTCGAAGTCTCCCCCCACACCCGCCGTGTGCATGTATACGTGCGAGCGGGGGGGCGGGGGGGGGCGACTGGCCTCTCGTTTTCCCGCGCGGAGCTCATGGTTGAGCGAGAACGCATGCGGTCCGACGGGGAGCCTGTAATGGACGCAGTTGGGGAGCCTGCAATGGACGCCACGACGGCGGCGCAGAGCACGGCGGCGAGGCGAGCTCTGGGGGCGAAGGCTTGTGGCGACGAGGCGGGCTCAGGGGAGGAGTCGGAGGAGGCGGAGGAATCGGAGGAGGATGTGGAGGAGGCGGCGGAGGAGGCGGAGGAGGTGGAGGAGGTGGAGAGCACGCCGCCAGTGCCTCCGATCTTCTCGTCCGTTCGTCGTCAGGCAGCCCATTTCCTGTGTGCATGGGAGGCGCAACCAGTGCGTTCCCGGCCCCACGGCCTTCCTTGCACGCTCGACCACCTGCCGCGACAGAGCGAGGCCATCCGCGAGATCCTCAACGAAGGGCTGCAGCGCGGCCCACGGAGCAAGCAGCGGCATGCGCCGCGGCTGCTGCCGAGCGGCGCCGAGCAGGCGGCGCTCGAGACGGCGCTCCAAACTAGGCAGGTGGCGCTCGAGACGGCGCTCCGGTCCCGCGCAGTCTGGATCCCGGCGGCGGTGCGCGATGCGCGCCATGGCGGCACGATCACGGTCGAGGTGCATTGGCAGCCATGGGTGGCCCCTGAGGCCGCCGTCGAGGGCGCCGCCGTCGCTAACGGCTCTGTCGATGGCGATGACGGCGACGACGGGGAGGCCGGGGGCACGCTGCTGTGCGTGCACTGCTATGCCCCATTGCACATGGCAAGCGCCATAACAAGCGTCAACACCCCCGACGCCCACGCACGCTATGTGTATGCGCGGCCGACGGCGCATACGCTCCCAACCGACCGCCCACGCCATGCAGACACGTGCCACTCGACCGAGCATCGTAGCTTCATGGGCCTCGTGTGCGGGGGCGCGTGCTGGGAAGCGCATGTGATCGCTCGCAGCCCGGGGCATGCACGTTCGCTGCTGCGCCGGACGCATGTGAAGACCAGTGGAAGCGTCTACTGCCAGGTGTGCATGCGACTCCTTCCCCCCTCCCGTGTCCCCCCCGAGTGTGAATGTGACTCCTTCCCCCCTCCCACCCGAGTCCCCCCGAGTGCCTCTGATCGTCCGCTGATCGTCACGCGATGATCGTGTCTGCCAGCATTGCGGCATCGATTGCTTGCAGCTCGCCGCGCAGCTCAAGGGGCTGCCGCCCGATACGGCACTCGCTCCGCGCCGACGTGAGCTGCTGCTGCATGCCATGCCCGAGCTGCGCAAGTGGCCTGGGAAGCTTGATCGTGCGGTGCGGGAGGCGAGCGAAGGCACGATCTGGGAGGCAGATCATCGGATTGAGGTGCGCGACGGCGGCGGCGAGGCAAACGACGTGCGTGCGTACGACCCGCTCTGTGTCGCCTGCCACCAAGCAAAGACGAGCGCCCGAACGGCCGGCGGTGCCCGTGACGGCGCGAGGGAGCGCGCCGCGCTGCGCGCGAAGAGCTTCCGATTCCGTACCGAGGCGCCGTCGGTCGCCGAGGCGGTCGCCGAGGCGGCGGCGGCGGCGGGTTCGGGGGTGGGCAAGCGCAAGCGCAAGCAGCCAGGGGCCTCTGGCGCTGTGGCAGCGGCGGGGGCTTGTGGACCAGCCGGGAGGGGGGCGTGGCCACGTCCCTCCCCCTCCCGCCCCTCCCCCGCTCCCCTTGCTCCGACGACGGCGGCCGCGGCGGAGGCGGGGGAAGCGGAGGCGGGGGAGGCGGAGGCGCCTTCGGACCCATTGCTGGCTCTGGTGGCGCAGACGAAGAAGCGACGGGCGTCTGAGGCGGCCGAGGCGGCGGCCAAGGCGGCGGTCAAGGTGGCGTCGGCCGAGGCGGCGGCGGTGGCGGGGATGGCGGCAGCGGGGGCGGGGGCGGCGGGGATGGGGACGGGTGCAGGGCAGCCAGAGGCGATCGACCTCTGCGACGATAAGGACGATAAGGACGAAGGCGACGAGGACGAGGACGGCGCCGAGGGCGATGAAGGCGACGAGGGCGCCGAGGAGGCGGTGGTGGAGGAGGAGGAGGAGGAGGCAGAGTTGGAGAAGGTGGGCGAGGAGGCGGGCGAGGACGAGGCG
>Ga0210240_100422_pt1 | contig 37052 bp, 20 predicted proteins | sample ChrtobMetP5a_4mM_FD_155463 | JGI IMG/M metagenome (GOLD analysis project Ga0210240, IMG submission 155463) | Chrysochromulina tobin associated microbial communities from unialgal haptophyte culture, Seattle, Washington, United States - P5a_4mM | ecosystem: Host-associated > Algae > Haptophytes >...
ACCACCGCCGCCGCCACCACCACCACCACCGCCACCACCACCGCCGCCTGTGCCGCCGCCGCCTGTGCCCCCCGTGCCGCCCGTACCGCCCTGGCATGGCACCGCCAAACTCTTTCTCAAGTTTGGCGGATACTTTACCCGGCAGGGGGACACAATGATGGAAGCCCTCCACATTGTCCACCCTGGGTTCTGGGTGTATTCAATGCCCCACACTGGCTTCCTTTCCAGTAACCATGGCGGCTGGGGCGCCATGCACCGGGCAGGTGGTGACGCCAGCATGCCAGCGTTCTCCGTCAAAGTGGCCCTCAGCGGCTTGGAGGTGGCCGGCGAGGCCCTGATGCGCGCCGCCCTCGAGTCCATGATTGGGTGGGGCCTCGCGGCACCCCGCCCTCTCTTCATGCCGATGCGGTCCTTGGCCGAGGTGGCCGCGCTTCAGGTGTGCTTTGGCACTAGAGGCGGGGTCGCGGGCGGCGCGGCAATCAGGGCAAAGTGGATCGAGATCCGCTTTTATGAGTCTCAGGGCCATGCCCTGCCACCTGATCTGCAGGCCTGGAAGGCCAGGGCGATACAAAGGGCCGGGAGCCGCCTCGCTGAGTGGAAAGCCCGGTTGCTCCAAAACTCTGGAGACGACAGCGTACTTGGCCGGCGACGGCGCCTTGGTCAGACGCTGGAGGAGGCTCGGGCGGCGATCTTGCAAAAGACGGCGGCGGAGCTCAAGGCGGAGGCGGAGGTGGCGAGCCGAGAAGGCACGATGATTGGCCGCCTGATCATGCACGGCAAGTTGCGGGAGGACGCTTGCCGGACTGTGGTGCGGCTGTCGAAGGAAGGGCGTATTGGAATCGCAATCGCCCACCTTGTGCGAGTTCATGGCGAAACTCGCGCAGCCGCGGCAAACATTGTCGCACAGATGTCCAACGCAGAGCTTGTCAGGGCCGTGGCGGCGGCGGAGGGACTTAACCTCGTGACGTCGGCGACAAATAGGACAGGCTTCAAGTACGTGTACTGCGACAGGTACAGCGGGGGGTACTGTGTGCAGATACCGGAGAATGGCACCTCTCGCTACCTCGGCCTCTTCGCTACGCCGGAGGAGGCAGCCTTGTGCTACGCGAGTTACATAGGGGTAGAGCGAGCAGCGGCGGAGGCCGAGGCCGCGACGGCGGCCCTGCTCACGGCGGACGAGGCCTGGGCGGCGGCGGCGGCGGAGGGACTTGAGCTCATGACGTCGGCGACAAGTGGGACAGGCTTCAAGTATGTGTACAAGGCCAATGACAGGTACGATGTGAAGATGAGAGATAAGAGCACGGGCACTAGTCGTCACCACGGCACCTTCACGACGCCTTGGGAGGCTGCTTTATGGATCGCAAAGAAAACCGTCGGTCGCGCCGGTACGAGCAATTCCGCTCACGATTCAGCAGACGCCGACGACGCCGGCGACGAAGAGGGCGGCGAGAAGAAGCAGCGCTTCGTCTGGTCAAAAGAGTTACATCAACGCTTCTGCAAGGTGGTGCATGCCCTCGGCATCGACTCGGCCAAACCACAGAAGATCGCCGAAGAGTTGGCACGGCTCGCTCCGGATGTGACCGGGCTCCCGACTCGCTTAAACATCAAGAGCCACCTTCAAAAGTACCGTCTGCTCCTAGCGAAGCAGCGTGACGAGGGGGACACGCTCGGGCTCAGGCACGATTCAGCAGCGTGCGGCGACGTTGACGAGGAAGAGCTGTAAACCTGGGATCACCTCTCATTTGGCGGAACATGTGTATGAACGGGTGTGACACCGGCTTGAAGGCCAAATACACTGAACTGAAAATTTGATGTGCGTAAAGGTTGTGTCTGGTCATGTTAGAGCGCGATGTGTCTGGTGGGAGCACATAAAGTGAAACGAACAAGACTCAAGAGGGTGACCCAAGTGCTCATACATGTATTAGGAGCTGAAGTTCTTGACAAGTTCGCAAGCGACGACCTTGGAGGTAGCCCGACACGGCGGCATCCGTGGCCCCACGGCCTTTGGCTCGTGCTAAAGTTCGATAAACACACTTTCACAGCCAATGTTTATAATTCGACACCCACTTCACAGCCAATAATGTTTAGAAGTCGACACCCACACCAGGGGGTCGCCGCCGCGGTGCTTGCCCGCGCGCGACGGCGGAACAGGGTGCGAGGTGCACCTCCAACACGACCAACATGCCCGACGGGCGGGCCGTCGACTACGGGCACTTCATGAGGGATGGATTTCAAGCTCATGTACGAACGCTGCGGCGTCAGCCGCGAGAATGACCTGCTTGCGGAGATTGCCAAGATGCCAGCGGGGAAGGCCGCCGTCGCGCTCGAGGTGATCGACGAGATGGAGGCCGAAGGTCGGCGCACACTCCAACTCGAGCCGGGAGCCATCGAGCTTTGCCGCTGGCTGCGCGCCCACTCGCTGCCCGTGGCTCTCGTGACTCGCAACTCGGCAGAGTCGGTCGAACACTTGCACGCTGCCCTGTGCGGGCCTGCTGGCATGCCGCGGTTCGACCCTGCCGTTTCGAGGGACGATGCAGGCATTCCGCCAAAGCCAGACCCGACGGCGATGCAGCACATTTCCCACAGGTGGTCGCTGGCGCCCGACACTCTTCTGATGGTTGGCGACTCGCCGTCGAATGACGTCGCGTTTGGCAAGGCCGCGGGCGCTCACACAGCCCTCGTGGACAGCGGGCGGCGCGTGAGCGAAGGCGCCGTATCAAGCGGCGGCGCTGACCTCGTCGTCGCCTCCTTGGCCGAGCTCCCCCGCGCCATCTGGGCGCACTTCACCCTGCCGGGCCCCACTGGCGAGCCCATATTGACAAAGTACGGTGCGCCGACCCCGGCGTCGGCGGCATCGGCGGCCGCGGCTGCGGGGCACAGCTCGCTGCTGCAGGGCTTCAGTGCGGCGGAGCTGGCGCAGCCGGACCCATCCTCGGAGAATTCCTCGGAGGCTTGGTCAGGCAAAGGCAACACGCCGCTCATCTGGGCCGCGGACGCGGGCCGTCAGGGCGTCGTCGAAGGGATCCTTGGCACGCTGCTTGCCGCCGGTCCGGCTGCTGCTGCTGCGACTGCCGTCAATGCGCGCGGCTACCTGGGTGCCACGGCTGTGTCGCGTGCGGCACGACGTGGTCACTCGGATGTGCTTAGACTCTTGTGTGCGGTGCCCGGCATTGATCTCGACACTCCCAACATCAAGCTGCAGACGCCGCTGCACTTTGCCGCCTTCAAGCGCCACGAGGACGCGGTGCGTGTGCTGCTTGAGGCGGGCGCGAACCCGCGCGCCCTTGATAGAAAGGGGCGCACGCCTGACCAGGATACGGACGTGGCCGCGATTCGGGATCTCATCGCCAACTGGGGGTCGGGACTGCCGGCGTAGAAGCGTAAAACTCTGCGAACGCACGGGCTGGGCGAATACCCGGCGTAGCGTGCGATAGTAGAGCATAGGCTGAAAAGCTGTCGTTCACTACCCACTATCTATTGATACTTCGTGTGCTACGCGTGGCGCGCGTGCCCGTACGGCCATGCCGTACGGTAGTCGGTACGCGGCACGTGTAAGTGGGAAGCAGAGTGGGAAGTGTACGGCACTCGGCAGATCGCATAGAGTCGAGCACTGAGTTACTTTATCGGCGTCTAGCCGTCACGCGTGTGTATTTGTAACGGTTCTCGTAGAAACGAACCTTAGACTTTACTTCCCTGTAACTCATGCTGTGACTGAACCACTGGGTACGCGGTCTGGCACTCCAGTGGTCCACCGCACTTTAGAGCCGCCATGTCGACCGCCGCGGGTCGTAAGGACCGTTTTTCACGCCCGAGCATTCGAGCATCCCGCTTCTCGGCCGTCCGGACACGGCAGTACCCCGGGTCTCACGGTCACTTGCACTTTGCTGTAACCGACATCGTGCTGCTCTCGTTTCATGTAAGTCTCAGCAACGCCAAGCCGCGAAACTGTCGCGCCTCACTCGCACCCCGGAATCGGACCACACCTCTCCTGCGAGATCTGAAGAAATGCTGCTTCTCCTAGGCGCGCTGCAAACATCCGCGTGGCTCGTGGGCGGCATGGCCCCCGTGCCGGCCACCCGTGGCATGACTCGCAGCAGCAGCAGCCTGCGCATGGCAGTGGAGGCGGAGTACGACCTGGTGATCGTCGGCTGCGGCGGTGCGCTTCCGCAGCATGAATCTTGCCCTTGAGCCCTGGACTGTTGCTCCCCATTTCACCCCTCTGCCAAAGATCTTGACGCGCGCGTGCCTTGAATTCGCTTTGCTGCTACGCCTACCTCCGCAGTCGGAGGCCACGGTGCGGCGCTGCACGCCGTGTCCAAGGGCCTCAAGGTCGCCGTCGTCGCAGGCGGTGACGTCGGAGGCACCTGCGTCAACCGCGGCTGCGTGCCGTCGAAGGCTCTGCTCGCCGCATCGGGCCGCGTGCGCGAGATCGGCGATGAGAAGCACCTGGCTGACATGGGCATCACGACGGGCGGCGTCTCGTATGACCGCGCGAAGGTGGCGGCGCACGCCAACAACCTGGCGTCCAAGGTTGCCAAGAACCTCGGCGGCTCGCTCACCGCGCTCGGCATCAAGACGTACATGGAGAAGGGCGAGCTCGTTGGCCCGACGGAGGTGAAGCTCGTGGGCACCAGCAACACGATCAAGGCGAAGAGCGTCATCCTCGCGACGGGCTCGGTGCCCTTCGTCCCGCCGGGCGTGGTGCAGGATGGCAAGACTGTCTTCACATCGGACGAGGCGCTCAAGCTCGAGTGGGTGCCCGACTACCTCGCGATCGTGGGCTCGGGGTACATCGGTCTCGAGTTTTCGGACGTGTACACCGCGCTCGGCTCGGAGGTCACCTTCGTTGAGGCGCTCCCGCGCATCATGGCCGGCTTTGACAAGCAGATCGCTCAGCTCGCTGAGCGCATCCTGATCAAGCCGCGCAACATCGACTACCGCACCAACGTGTTCGCCTCCAAGGTGACGCCGGGCATCCCGGGCGTGAAGCCGGTGACGATCGAGATGATCGACGCGACTACGAAGGAGCACGTCGAGACCCTCGAGGTCGATGCATGCATGATCTGCACGGGCCGTGCTCCCTACTCGGAGGGCCTCGGCCTCGCCGCCGCCAACGTGCAAGTCAAGCGCGGTTTCGTCCAGGTGAACGAGAAGATGCAGGCCCTCGACGTGAACGGCGCCGTCATTCCGGGCCTCTACGCTATCGGCGACCTCAACGGCAAGATGATGCTCGCTCACGCCGCCTCGGCGCAGGGCATCTCGGCGGTCGAGAACATCTGCGGCCACGAGCACATTCTCAACCACGACGCCATCCCCGCCGCGTGCTTCACGCACCCCGAGATCGCCATGGTCGGTCCGACCGAGGAGCAGGCGCGCGAGCGTGCGAAGGCCGAGGGCTACGAGGTCGGCGTCTCGCAGGGCAACTTCAAGGCCAACTCCAAGGCGCTCGCCGAGGGCGAGAGCGAAGGCATCGCCAAGGTCATATTCCGCAAGGACACGTACGAGGTGCTCGGCGTGCACATCGTGGGCCTCCACGCGGCGGACCTTATCCAGGAGTGCTCGAACGCGATCAATGCGGGCTCGACGCTCGAGGATCTCGCTATGATGGTCCACACGCACCCGACGCTCTGCGAGGTGCTCGACGAGGCCTTCAAGGCTGGCCTGGGCCGCGCCGCGCATTAACCAGCTGGCCGAGGAAGTTTCGCTAGTCCTCCTGATGCCAACTGGGTGAGGTGGGAATAGGCCACATTGAGGGAGGCGGCTTGGCGAGAGGCGCCGTCGCAAGTGCACTGGCAGGAGGAGGCAGACGTTCCGTTGTAACATATCAGATGACGTCTGGGGCCGGCGATGTTGTGTACCGTAGTGCGGGTCCAGGGGTCCTCGAGCTAGTGGAAATGGCATCCTTATGCATGCCGGTCCGGTGTCTTGGGTGTCGAATCATAACCATTGGCTGTGAACACAGTGTTACCCTTCCTAGTTCCCTAGCGAGCCTTCACAGCCTGCTGCCTGGTCCTGCTGTAGATGGCAGGTGTTCAGCAAATCGCCGACGGCTTCGCTGGCCTCAGCGTGCGCTGCTCGCCCTTCATCAGTGGACGAGTGGCGATTTGTGCCGCAGCCAATTATGGGATCATAGGCAATGGTCGTTTGCTCATCCAGCAGGAGGCGGCGACGCAGCTGGCAGTGTACACGACCAATTCAGCCTTGTCCGACTCAGCCTGGTCCGAGCTGATCGACAGTCAATGTGTCGCCGCGTGCGCGGATGGTTCTCTCAAACTCTACGATCTAGCAGCCCAAACCGAGGGGCGGCCGTTGATGGCCTTTGTCGAACATCGCGCGGAGGTCACTGCTGTGGACTGGAATCTTGTGAAAAAGGATACCTTCGTTTCCTCCTCTTGGGACGGTACGCTCAAAGTGTGGGACCCGACTCGTGGCGCCGCGATTGCAACATTTGTCGGCCACGCTATGGAGTCCAAGATTTGGGAGGCGCGGTGCGCGCCGCATCACGCGGGCACGGTGCTGAGCGCGGCAGCCGATGGCACGGTGAGGCTGTGGGACATCGGGGCGGGTTCGCATGCGGCTCTCGTGGTGCCATGCAATGGTGGCGAGGTGCTGAGCGTCGATTGGTGCAAGTACGATCCGAACGTGTTCGCGAGTGCCTGCGTGGATGGTGTGATGCGCACACATGACATACGGCAGCCTCGCGTGCCTCTCGGGAACTTTGTCGGTCACACGCTCGCCGTGCGCCGCGTGCGCTTCTCGCCACACTCGCCCACGCTGCTTCTCACGGCCTCATATGACACCAGCGTCTGCCTCTTCGATACGCTCGCGGCCAGCGCCGGTGCGGCGAACGCACTGTTCAGGCCGGCCACGAACGTTAACACGGACGCGCCGGCGAGCTCGCCGCTGCGGCGCTTCTCGCACCATCGCGAATTCGTCGTTGGCCTCGAGTGGAGTTTGTTTCAGGAAGGAATCGCGTTCTCTTGCGGGTGGGATGCTCAGATGGTAGCTTGGCAAGTTTGACGAAGTAAAATTTCGCGCTTTATCGGGCGTCGCGCCAAAGGGTCGACAAGATGTCGGTGTGTCGACTCGCCCCAGTTGCCCTTGAATACATTGAGCAGCATGTCTCTACCGCCGGCTGATGCATTCAGTCGGCTCATGATGAAAAAGCGCCCGGCAGAGGCGCAGCCAGTGCCCTCCAACTCCAAGGCGACCAAGGCGACCGAGTCCAAGGCAAAGAAGACGAACGCAGCTGGTGGAGAATTAGGTTCTCACAGCCCAGCGCCACCGACAGGAGTGGCTGTCACGCCGATGACGGAAAACACATGTTACATACCCGCGGCTGCGGCCACAACACCAAATGCGCCCGATGCCGTAATTACCGAGGCGATGTTGGCGGAGGTAGCTGCAAAGGCCAACGCGTCTCGAGAGGCGGCCGAGGCAAAACTGGCGGCAGCGGCGGCCCTCAAAGAACACGCGGCCGCCATTCGCGCCGCGAATGCTGAGAAGGCAGCGGCCAAGGCAGCAGCGAGGCGCGCAGCATCCGAGGGAGCGAGCTCAGCGATGGCCGCAGACTGCGCCGACGCTCCCGCTGTAGTACCGCAGCAGCAGCAGATGGCCGTGAATTCGCAGATGGCCGTGAATTCGCGAGCAGTTTTGGCGCCCGGGGCTGTGCCTGTCTTCGAGACAAGCGGCGCCAAAGAGGCGGACGCGCTCGTGCTGCCAACGGAGCTGGAGCTCGAGGTGGCGGCTCCGTCCGAAGCTGCAGCTTCTGGCAGCGGCCAGGCAGATGGCGGATCGAGCGTCCTTGTACCGTCCAGTGCGACGGCGTCGTCCGCGGCCGCTGCCGACGTAATCGACACTGTCGACGACGTCGATCCTCTGCGCACCAAAGAGGATGGGAAGAAGGAAGAGGCGACCTCCGCTGCCGAGCCCGCGCACAGGCCTCGGCGGCAGGAGACGTCCAAGATGAGTGGAAGCAGCAGCGTGGAGTCGGGTAAGAGCCCAGCCGGCAAGCCGCCGAACGGCGAGGGCGCCAAGGAGCTCGAGCGCTTCAAGGGAGTGCTCAAGCTGCTCTTCAAGCACAAGGAGGTGGATCCGTTTCTCGAGCCGGTCGACTGGCAGGGGCTCGGACTCGACGACTACCCTGAGGTGGTGACCCACCCGATGGACCTGAACGCGGTGCAGGCGCGGCTCGAGCGCGGCGGGTACGCAGACGTGCTCGAGGCGGCTGCGGACGTGGAGCTCATTTGGAGCAACTCGATGCTGTACAACCCGGCCGAGAACTGGGTGTACCAGGCGGCGGTCGAAATGAAGGCATTTGCGGACTTGAAGCTCGCGCCGCTCGTGGCGCTCGCCACGGCGCGCCTCGAGGGCGCCGCCGTGGGCAGATCGGTGAGCAAGGATGCAACGGCACCGGACGCGGGCGCGGGCGGCAAGGCGGCGGCTAAAGCGGAGAGCAGCAAGTCAAGACACGCAGCCAAGAGCGCAAAGCCGAGCAGCGGGGGTGCTACCTCAACGTCGGCGGACGCGAGAGCGTCCGGCACGGGTGGCAAACGGTCAGCGCCCACTGATTTCTTCCTCACACCCGCCCAAAAGGAGGAGAAGAAGGCCAAGGCGGAGGCGGAGGCGGCGACCAAGGAGGCGGCGGCGGCGGCGGCCCGCGAAGCGGCGCGGGCGCAAAAGGCTGCGGAGGAAGAGTCGCGTCGTGCGGCCGAGGCGGAGGAGGCCCGGCTTGCCGCTCTGCAGAGGCAACAGGAGGCCAAGGATCGCTGGGCGGCGGATCAGGCGCGCCTCAAGGCCGATCTGGCTGCCGTCAACGCCGGGCGCTCCGTCGCGTCAATCTTCTCCAAACCTACTGCCGCCTTCGCGGACGCCGTGCGCATGGCCGCGGCCGCCGAAGCCAACCGCGTGCCGCTGCGTGAGCACACGTTCGATGTGGACGACGTGGAGGGCCTCGCAGACGATGCGGCCGCCCCCGTGGAAGACCTCGCAGACGAAGCGCTCGCGGCGGCGACGGCGGCGGGCGTCTCCGCGTGGTATGAGGCATGGCCATGGGATGCAGCGTTCGTCGCTCGGCATTTTGGGGCGGCCTCCACGCCGCCAGGCATCGGGGCTCCCGAGGCGTCGGCGGCCGATTTCGTCCGTGGACTGGCGCGGCTGCCAAAGCGCGATTCTTCAGATGTCATTGGCAACGCTTTGTCCGTCGGTGACGCGTCGTCGTCGCTTCTGGAAGCTGACGAGTTCATTGCGCCAGCACCATCAGGTGCCTTGCCGAGGGAGACAGCGGCGAGCGCCGCAGACAGCGTGCCGGTCGCCGCGGCCAGGGCGGCCGCGAAGGCGGCCGCCGCAAAGGCCCGGTGGCTACAGCTGTTCCGACGCGACGAGGGCAGCGGCGGCACGGTGCCGTGCGGCACGATGCCGTTTGGAGGCGGGCTGTGGGTGGATGGGCTTCGCCCGCGCTGTAGCGACGAGGTCTGTGGGAACCGGCAGGTGACGGCTGCTCTCCAGCGGTGGCTAGGCCAATGGGGCGACGCCGCCGCCGCCAAGGCTCGCGCTCTCGAGCGACGCGTGGGCCCATGCCGTGGTGCGGGCAAGCGGCGCCGCAAACGGGCTGCCGACTCGGACGATGACTTTGTCGTCGGCTCGGACGAGGATGATGGGCCTGCGGGGCGCGAGGACGGCGGCGGCGGCGGCGAGGCTTGGCAAGTCGCCATCGTGCATGGCCCGTGCGGTGTGGGCAAGTCGGCTGCCGTGTACGCGTGCGCGGCGGAGCTCCGGTACAAGGTGATCGAGGTGAACGCGTCGCAGATACGCTCAGGCAAGGCGCTCCTGACCAACTTTGCCGAGGCAACCCAATCACACGAGCTCTCCAAGTGGTCAGCTGTCGGCGGTGGCGCTGCCGCGCTGGTTGGTGGCGCAAGTGCGAGCGCGACGGTGGCGGCCACCGATGCGGACGAGCCGCTCAAGCCCAAGGCGAGCAAGCTGGCACCGGCCAAGGCGCCTCCGCCCCCTGGATCCAAAGCGAGTGCTGCCGCCGCTCTCTTTGGGCGCGCTCTACCCAAGCCACCAAACCCTTCAGCGCCCGCGCCCGCGCCCGCGCCCGCGCCCGCGCCCGCGCCCGCTGAAGCCAAGCCGGCGGTGGTTGCGGCGTTCGAGGCGGTGGCGGGCGGTGGTAGCGGGGTCGAGCGCTCGCTCATCTTGGTAGAGGAGGTGGACATCACATTCGAGGACGACGTTGGCTTCTACGCCGCGCTGATCAAGCTCGTGGCCATCACCAAGTGCCCGATCGTCCTCACGTGCAACGAGCTCCCCGGCGAGCTGCTCGAGCTGGATGCGCCCCAGTTTGCCTTTGTGCGCCCCTCCTCCTCTGAGGTGCTCCCGCTCGCGGCGGCTGCGTGCGAGGCGGCGGGGCTGAGTGTGCGCGAGGAAGCCCTGCTCGAGCTCGTCGAGCACCTCGGTGGCGACCTGCGCCGACTTCTTCACACCCTCCAGTGCTGGGCCGCCACTACCACGGGCACCCCCGCCACGAGCGACGCAGATCCCGCGCCGCCGATGGGCCTGGAGCGATGCATTGGGCTGGGCAATCTGTGTGGAACCGCCTCGATCGGTCGCGTCCTCCTGCAGAGGCCAGCGCACGTGCCGGTGCCGACGTGCGCCCTTGCGTGCCGCGTGCTCTCGGAGCTCCAGTGCACGCTGCACGCCACGCCGCTGCTCGACCATCCTCTCCGACTTCTCGACGTCATGGCCGACGGTGCTCTGCTCGGAGCTGCCACGTATGAGCAGACCCTCGACGGCCAGTGCGGCTTGGCGCCGCCGCTGGCGGACGCGACGGTGGCGGACGAGGCGACAGATGAGGCGGTTGCGATGGGAGATGGTCCATCGCCAACGCGGCTCGGGCGACGCATTTCCCGAGGTGCAAAGCGAGGAGGGGCGGCCGAAGGCGACGCGGACGCCGAGGCGGGCTTGAATGCGGACGTCGATGTGGCGGCGGCGGCGCGCCGAGGAAGCGGCCGACTGTCGCTCGGGCGCAAGCGCGTCGTGAGAGACGACGATGAGGTGGGAGGTGCCGAGGCGGCTGAGACTGCGTCGGAAGTGGCACCAGTCGAGGCCAACACGGAGCCAGCGGAACGGCCGGATAGCGCCGAGGCCGACACAGCGGCGACTTCGCAGCCCATAGAGCCCATAGAGAGTGAGCCCGCAGAAGAAGGCGAGGCGGCCATGGCCAACGGCGTGGAGGCCACGGCTGTCGCGGCAAAGCCTTGTGTGCTCCCGAAGCCAGGTGTGCTCGACGTGGCGGCGCTCGCGGCCGCATCGGCGGCCAGGCTTGCAGCGAAGGCAGTGGCGCTAGAGGTGGCGGCGGATGAACAGGCGAGGTGCATGGAGGTTGACGGAGAGGCTGAAGCCGCGCCGCCCCTCGCACCCGACCACGCCCCCACGTTCGTCCCTCCCCCGTATGCGTGGGCCTTTTCGGAGCATCTTCTCTCCGACGGCGCTTCTGCGCCGTCGACAGAGCCGGCACAGGCGACGGCGGCCGAGGCGTTATCGGTGACCTCGGCACTGGCTGCAGACGATGTGCCGTCGATGCAAGCGACGCTCGATGCCGTGGCAGCGCTTTACGATGGCCTTGCCGCTGCTGAGACGCAGTGCACGCCGCCGGCAACCCCGCTGGGCCCTCACGGTACCTTTGTGCCGTGGGACATGCTGCCACCGGGGGCGGCTGAGGTGCGCACCTCGGCTGCATGCATGCTGCAGGTGCTCGCGCTCCGCGCCGCCTTTGGCAGGCTGCCCGCTGCCGGTAGCGCCGGTAGCGCGACCCTGCGGCTACCCGATCGCTCACTGCTTCTGCTGCCGTCAGAGGCGGCCCAGGCGGCGACCCTCACTGCAGAGGCCTTCGCCGCACTCGCGCCGCTTGTGGGCCGGTGCAGCTCCCTCTTGCACGCATGCGGTTCCGGGCCGGCAGCGGCTCGGGCCGCGCACCTCGAGGGCGTGGGGGCGCTGCGGCGCATCGTGCGGCTCGAGGCGCTGCGCAAGGCGAGCAATAAAGCGCGCCGCTTCCAGCACGCCCTCGGGCGATTCGGGATGGGCGAGGCTGAGCTTGCGCAGCTGCGCCCGCTCTACTGAGCTCGATACTGAGCTCAATCCCTTGTTGCATGCCCGGCGCGGGCCGCAAGGACGGGGAGGGGTCTCCCAAAGCGTGGTGGGGCGTGGGGCCCCGGGTTACTTTCATGGGGCGCAAGGCCGTGGGGCTCTCCCAATGCGTGCGGCGGTGCCGGAGGGGCCGGGGGGGTTCGACACTTCGAGCAAGGCTCCTAATGAACCAAACGTCGACGTGTTTTCATGTGTTTCCCCGCACCCCCCCCTTATTTCTTCCCACTATCTTGGCTTCCCCTTGCTTCCTTCCGCTTCCCGCCCGGATAGATTCTGCTCGCGGCCTCCTCGGGTTTTCACGTGCTGTGCGAGGGCTGCGCGCAGCGCACCGACATCACATATCTCAGGCTCACTGCGGCAGCCAGCCTCGGCTGGTCTGTCGAGATTAGTGTTGAGACCCAACCCTCGAACACATGTTCAAGAAAGGCATTTTTGAAAGCCCGCGACGGCGCCGGCGCGACGCGACGAAAGGCACGAATCTCTTTCTTACCAATGGAAGTCGCCATCTCAGAAACTCATCCTTCGGCAGCGTTAGCCGCAGGGTGTGTCCGTCGCCCCCCCTCGCGGCAATGGGCGTCGTCGGCCTAGCATATTCAGAGGAGGACAGGAACCATGCGCCACCAAAGGACGGCCTCGGGCGGGAGCGCGAGCATATTGAACGGCCTGAGCGGACGCAAGCGGTCTGGAATAAGCTCGAGAAGAGCGGCACTTTGTTGCAGTGTAAGCGTGTGCCCTCTCGAGAGCTGACTCGCGATGAGGCGCTTCTGTGTCACACAGTCGAGCACTGTGATGCGCTCGATGCGCTTGAGCATGCACCGAGCCGCATGGTTGGTGCTTGGTACGGCACATCAGGCGGAACCCAACTCACGGGCTGGAGCAGATCAGGCCTTGACATGTATCACAGCGGCTTCACACCTCGTGCGGCGCGGCTCGCCGCTGGCAATGCGGTCTCGCTCACGGAGCTCGTATGTCGCGGTCAGCTGCGCTCAGGATTTGCGGTTGTACGCCCGCCTGGCCACCACGCGTGCACGGACAGGATGTGCGGCTTTTGCTTCCTCAATTCTGCGGCGATCGCTGCGCGCACAGCGGTGACCAAGCACGGCATGAATCGGGTGCTGCTCGTCGACTGGGACGTGCATCACGGTAACGGCACACAGGATATCTTCGAAGAGGACCCGCGCGTGCTCTACCTGTCTTTGCATCGGATGGACAAGATGTTCTTCCCTGGCACAGGCGATGTGAATGATGTGGGCCGCGGCGCGGGTGCGGGCTACTGCGTCAACCTGCCGTGGCGGCATGAGGGCATGGGCGATGCCGAGTACCTCGCGGCCTTTGATGCGATCGTGATGCCCATCGCCCAGAGCTTCAATCCCGATCTGGTGATTGTCTCGGCGGGCTTTGATGCGGCGAGTGGTGACAAGGTGGGCGAGATGAATGTCACGCCCGAGGGGTTCGCGGCCATGGCCTCGAAGCTCACTGCCCTCGCCAACGGACGCGCTGTCTATGTGCTTGAGGGGGGCTATAAACCCAGCACGGTCGCGCGCTGCGCCCTCGCCGTGGTTCAGGTGTTACTGAGCGACGCGCGCGAGGAGGACGAGAGGCAGCGGCGGGGCACGGAAGGCGCGAAGCTGTGCGGCGACGGCAGCAGCAGTGGCTGCACGTCATCGTCGCACCTAAAGGCGCGGCACAGCGCCGGTGGTGACGGCGACGATGAGGACTGGGAGCCCGGCTCGGCTCGTCGACTGCTGCGCGGCGCGAGCCGAGCGATCAGCGACGTGGTACGAGCGCATGCCTGCTACTGGCCCGTGCTGCAGCACGCTCTGGCCCGGGCCGGGCTGCGCACCTCGAGGCCCTCTGAGCGCACCTCGAACGGCTCCGAGCCCGACACCCTCTGCCCCACTGAGGCACTGCCTGAAGCCGGCGCAGGGAACGAAGTCCAGGGGGCCATGCGCCTGGCAGCAACGAGCGGAGCGTGCGCGGCGCGCGAGATCGAAGCGCTAGCGGAGCCGGTGACGAGCTCGTTGGCAAAGGAGAAGGATCGAGCTGCGTCGGCCTTTGAGGGCGATGTGGCCGAGCCTTTGGAGCGTGATGAGCGTGATGGCATCGATGAGCCGATTAGCACTCAGCGATGCGTCGACTGCAATCGCTGGCAGGTTCGCGCGGCGTTTGCGCCAAGCCAGCTCAAGAAGAAGGCGGGTGCACGCCGGTGCAAGGAGTGCGTCGCCTCGAACAGCGGGCGCCTGAGCTGCGGCACCGCCGACGGAGCGCCGGTGGCTGAACCCGAGTCGTTGCCTCCCACAATGGGGGGGTTGGTGCGATCATGGGTCGGCGCGAGCTTGGAGGCGGCTAGGAGGCAGGCAGTCGCAAGCCTCGCTGTGCTCGCAGCGGCCGAAGCGGGCCACTCACGTAGCGAGTGGCGTTGGGCATCGCCGCGGGACGATGGAGGGACGTAGGAGGGACGCCGTCGACTAGGCCCTGCTCTTAGGCAGGGAGATTCTGCATTCTGCATTCTGGCAAGTGGCATTTGGCTTTTGCGACAAACTCCAAAATGAGCGAGGCTCGTGCGCAGCGTCTGTGCGCCGTGTGCGCCTCTCGTAACCGCCGGCGGTCCATCGCGAACCGTCCATCGCACCGTACATCCCATCGCGCACACTCCACCCATCGAATGAAAGAGTGTGTAGTCCCGCGGTCCCGGTCGCTCCGCGCTAGAGCGCGCTCCGGCAGACCACGAATGCGGCGCGACCGTCGAGCGCGAGTTTAAGCTCGTGGTAACGCGAACGTGCGAACACAGTCACCGACCGGCGACCGCCGCGGGGCACGGTCCGCGGTCCGCGCCGAACCGAACCGTAACCGACGGGGATCCGATCCTGTCGGACCGGGGTCCGGCGTGAGGCGGGCGGCGGATTCCCTACGCCGGGTACCCGGTCGCGGTCCGCGGCGCGCGGCGGTGGCCCGGCCGCCCGACCGCCCCGCCCCCGCCCGCGCCCCCGCGGGCCTCGACCGCGGCCCAAACCCGGCAAAAGTGGGGGCATAACCAGGGATGCGCGTTTGAACTCCTTGCATAGATTGCATTTCCCTAGCACACGGATTCAATCGCGCGTGACCGGAGGCTGGGCGTCGCTCGGATACATATTGCATATCGACGTCTAGAGTAACCGCGACGCGGCGTCCATACCGACAACTGTCCTAGCGCGGGCACAAGAGAGGGCGGTTCTCTTGGAGAGTGCGCAAGAACGCAAGCTGGGGGCCTGCAGGGGGCACTGCCCACTGCGCGAGTGCATGACTCTCGGCGCACGATCTCGAGCTCTCAAGGATCGCGCGCCCCAGCATCCGCCGCCGGCCCAACGGCAGCTCCATCGATTGAGAGAGCGGTGTCGCCAGTGGCCCGTGCCTCCAGGTACGCCTTGCGCGCGCGGCGCTGCGCCACGCGACGGGAGCGAGATTCCGGGTTGCTGCGACACGCGGCGAAGAGCGCCGTGCGCATCGGGTTGCCGCGGCAGGCGGCCGGGATGTGCAGCGCCTCCTCAGCCTCAGCAAGGAGAGGAGGGCCGAATCTGTTGAACGTTATGGAAGGGCCAGGGTCGGCGACCGCCGCACTGACCGTGGTCGGAGCCGCGCAAGTTGCCCGCGAGCCGTTGGTGGCGCTCACCTCGGGCTCCGCTGCGGGGCGTGCCCGGCGTGCGGCCATCTGCGCATAGCTCGTCGGTGGCGGCGCTGCTGGCACCCGAGAGCCGACCGGCCCCTCCATGCCCTCGTCCACTGCCACGGCGGATGGCGGCGGCGGAGGGGCCACCACCGAGGCTGCCGCCGCTGCCGTCCCCACCGGCGCCGGGGTCGAGAGCAGACCCGAAGGCAGCCAAGGGACGGTCGCGATGGGCGGCGGCAGCTGAGCACCGATCAGGCGTGTCTCGGGCGACGAGAGCAGCAGAGACGACAGTAAGTCGGCAGGCAGCAGCGCCATGGCCGAGGGCGACCCCGCCTCGGCATCTTCCCCCGCGGCCGCCGCCGCTTCGGGAGGAGGCGTGACGCAGGTAAGCGCATTCATCTGCGGCGCCTCACACGCCCGGCGGCAAAGGGTCGCTTTGAAGAGCTCTTGGCGCTCCACAAGCTCGCGCGCCTGTAAGTCATCAAACGAGTCGCGTCGCATCGACGCGTCCAAGCCTGCCGAGCAAAGGCCCGTGGCTGCGCAACGCGGTGCAGCCAACGTGAGCCGCTCGTGTAAGGGCACTGATCTCACCCGTGGCCTCTGCTGTGTCATGATGCTGGCGTCGGACAGTTTGTTTCGCACTGCTGCCGTGACTGGCGTGGATAGTTTATACGACGAGGACGTCGCCGGCTGGAATGGCGCCGCAGTGGCGCGCAGCTCGCTCATCATCGCGCGGCGACCGCTGCCTCGGAGTAGCGGATTGGCGCAAAAGCGTTGGCGCCACCCAAACTGAGCATCTTTGGGCTTTCTTGTTAACAGCGGAACAGCTTCTTTTGTTTCTTTTGTTAACATGTCTTGATTCTGTTAACAAAGTTGTTTAGCTACGATGAGGACTGCAACTTTTTTATTGGGTGAAACACGAACGCACTTCGTCAAAACCTTCCTAGTGCAATGGTGGATTGCTGGGCTGAAGGAAAAGGTCTCGTCGCCCTTCTCAAGACACTATATCCGAGGTACGCGCATCTTGTACCTTTATGGAGGACACTGCGCGCTGGGCTGAAGGAAAAGGACTCGTCGCCCTTCTCAAGACACTATATCCGAGGTACGCGCATCTTGTGGTGCCCAAACAGGATGGTAGTCGACCATGGGAGCCGGCCTCTTTGGCAATAAAAGACGTCAACCTTGCTTACAAGCGAGCCGCGACCTTATTGCACCCAGACCGCCATTTGGACCGCGACGCGGCGTTTCGCTCCGCGGCCGAGGACGTGCTTAAACACCTCACCAAGGCGCATGCCAGCGCCTCCTCCTGGTTCGCCGGCGTTCTCGAGCACGTGGAGAAGACCGATCTTGGAAAGCGTACAACGCCGCCGGCCAGGCCATACACCAAGGGAATGGACGGCCAAGGCACTCTGCCTCCTGATGACACTGATCTCTTCGATGCACCACCCGTGCGTCGCCTGCCTGCCGCCGCCGCCGCCGACGACGACGACGACGACGAAGCAAGTTTGCAACAGGACGACGACGACGATGACGACAACAATGAGGCTGAGGCTGAGGACGAAGAGGGCGTGGACGCGGAAGCCCCACGTGCGAGCCAGCTGTCCACGGCGACCTCTATGGCTGCAGCTCCAACCGGCGCAGCACCGCAGCGCACTTGCACGGTGGCAGTAGCGCCGCCGCCAGGCGCAATTGCAGACGGCTCTTCAACTGTCGATTGCAGCAGCGACTCTGTAAGCTCTTCGTATTACGCACATGCGCTGCGGGATCGAATATGGCACCTTGAAGTAGCGCTGCGCACCGAGAAGCGTGAGCGGCAGGAGATGGAGGAAAGCATGTCGGCCGCATATAACGGTCTCATCCGCGAACTTCTGGAGGAGCTGGCGGCGTCCAAGGTTACCGCCGCGCCGCCCGCCGCCGCCGGCGCTGGTGCGGCGAGCACGGCCCGCTCCACAGTCGCTTCCGCTTCGTTTGCTGTTGCGCCCGTGTGCAGCGCTCCTGCCGCTCCGGCAGCCGCGGCTGCCACCAAATCGACATCGTCGGAATGGTCGACGGACACGCGTGCTCGCCGCATGGCAACGCCGCCGCCTTCCTCTGCGGCCACAGGCTGGGAGGACAATAAGCCGCACGTGGTCGCCCCGCGAGGTTTGTCCTCTCTCACCGCCGAAGCGCGCGGCGCGCTACCCCGCGACTGTAGCGGGAGGGGTTGGGCAGACGACGAGAAGGGCGGTCGCAATTGGTCCCGTCATCACACGCTCGAGATGGATTGACCATATTCGTTCGACGCGTTCAACGCGAAGCACGAAATGAGCACGGGAGGTCTCAAGAGGGTGGTCGAGAAGTCTCCCATTACCTGCGTTCTTTGGCCAAGCGTATGGTGCGCGTCACCCGGTACGTCGCCGGGTACGTGCGTTGGCTTTTCGTGTTCGAGCGACGGGTGCGCGCAGCCGTTGACCAGGACCGCGCCCCGTATCTCGTTTTTGTACCGGGCTCCGCCAGCGGGGCGCGCAGGAGCCGCGGCACCAGGCTGGCGCAGGGGGGGCGCGGGCGGCGGGACCTCGCGGCCGCCTTCCGGTTTCTGGCGAGTTCTTGAGTATAGTTTTTAGTTACGACATCGATACACGTTTAGAGTGAGAGTCATACGTCCACGGTACAGTGCACGGATTCGAGCCGGTTATCACCCGGGACCTCACGCGTCACGGGGGTACCCGGATGGACTAGCTCGTCGTAACGATCGAGGCGTGACTGTCGGGGCCGACGTGGCGGTCTATGGCGGTCCGTCGCCGAGGCGTCGCGCGTTTCGGTCCGCAGAGGTTATGCGGGCCCGGGCCACCCGCCGGCGCGCGCATTCTTATCTCCCGCGATCCGACACCGCCTGACCGCGCGGATCACACGTCGTATCGACGTCGACCGCCCGTGCGGGCGCGTGGGAGCTTCCGCAAAGCACCGATCGAGCGCAGGACAACACCGACGCGCGGCTCAGAGCCACATCCTATCAGCCATCACCCAGACCTGCGGCGTCAATGATGTCACCTGCACGTTTTGCCTGCGCCCTCTCACTGGTGCTCGTGCAGTCCGCCAGCTTCGGTGTTGGCAAACGCCTCAGCAAGGCCAGCACGCAGTTCCTTGGCGCTCGGGTACTCGGGAAGGTAGAGCTTGTTGCCGCAAGTCTGCGCGGTGGGGAGCAGCCCACCTCCGTGCTGCGGCATCACTTCGATCTCCAGCATCGAGAGGCCCACTGGCGGCAGGTGCGGGCACGCCGTCACAAAGTTGAGGAACTTTGCGCGGCTCTCGTTGCCCATGGCGAGCAGCTCATCAATGAGGAGCTGGTAGACGGTCGAATGCTTGGTGTACCCGCCGCTAGGGTGCACGTGCCGCTGCAGCTCGACCTCAGTCCACTCAATGGACATTGTGCCGCAGAGCACCGTCTGGAGCTCAGGTAGGGTGAAAGGCTGCAGCGCGGCAGGCGGGAACACCTCCGCGAGGCCCTCGCGGAACGCGTTCGCCTGTGCGAGCACGCCATCCGCGAGCCAGAGCTGCGCGAGCAGATACACGTACTCCTGCAGATTGTGAACCGTGACCTCGCGCTCCTCGCCGCCGTCGCACAGGGCACAGCCCGTGAGCGGGCACACGAAGGCACAGCCGCCCGCTAGCAGCCACTCGCGCAGCGAAAGGCTCGTGCCCATGCCAAGGCACGAGCGCGCAAACTCGTGGTTCGCCTCACGCTCGTACCGGCGGCGGCGCTCCGCCTCGCCGAGCGACGAGCCCTCTGCGTCGATGGCGGCGAGGCGCGCACACACGGCCGCGTAGCCGGAGGCGACGCCGCCCGTCGCGCCCGGCGGCGGCAGCGCGGCGTACGTGAGCGTGCCGCCTCGCACCAGGTGCAGGAAGTGTCGCGAGAGAGGCAGCGGCACGATGAACGAGTCGCGGCACGCCTTGGCCGTGAGCCGACCGAGGAAGCGAAAGCGCTCCAAGACGGCGGCGATCCTGGCCTGTGGGGTGCCCGGCGGCAGCGGCAGCGGGAACAGCTCGCCCGAGTGCCCGATGACTCCGGACGAGCCGTTGTGCGCGCCGCTGGAGGTCTCACACACCCAGATCGGCAGCTGCTCATGGACCGCTGTCTTGAGCAGCTCGTTGGCTGTGGCGGAGTAAAAGTTCTGCGTCACCCCGCTTCCAAAGCCGCTCTCGCCCTCAAACTGGATCTCGAGCGCGTGACGCGAGGACGCGTGCAGCGCCATCAGCCGCTCGGCCATCGGGAGCAGCCGCTCGCGTACTACCCGGGCAATGTCCGAGCGGAGCGAGCCGAGGCGCTCGCGCCCAACGCGATCCTCGATCTCCGTCTGCTGCTCGACCACCTCGGCGAGGCCCTGATGGTCGTTGCCGAGCTCCGCCTCAAGGCGCGCGCGTTCGAGCGCCGCAATCTCCTCGGCGTACGCCGAGCGCACCGTGGCCACCTGCGCCTCCTGCGACCAGTGCATGGCGCGAGAGACGCCGAAGGCGCTCGAGCGGAAGTGCATCATGCGCGCGCGCGCCGTGAACAGGGCGGGGCAGCGCTCGAGCAGCCGGCGCGACCATTGGGGCAGCGCGCCGCTCGAAACGGCGAGCGCATCGGAGAGCTGCCGCTGGAGCTTTGCCGAGAGAAGTGAGGAGGCGAGCGCCGCGCGCGCGCGCTCGTCGGCCGAGTCGGCCGAGCCGCTGCCGGGCACGAGCGCGGCTCCTGCCACAGGCGAGCTGCCCGCCTCGCTCACCTCGTCGGCGCCGTCGACGACGAGCCGACGCGCGAACAGGCACAAGAGCAGAAGCACGTCGGCGAAGTCGCCCTCGCGCACGTCCGCGCGGCGCAGCTCGTTACGTAGCTCGCTCAGAGCCGCGGGCGAAGGGATGGGTTTCGAGCCGGTAGGCGTGGCGCGAGGCGCGCCCGAGACCTCGCGATAGACAGCCATGAGCGTGGCCGAGCAGAGAGGCGCGAGGGTGGAGCCATAACTCGCTGCCAGGACGCGCGTAGCCGCATCGCTTAGCCGCAGCTCGCAGCCGGGCGTCGCGCGTCGCAGCTCGCGCAGCACCGCTTCGGGCTCGAGGCGCCCTGAGAGCAGATCTGCCTCCACTTCTTTGACGCTCCATGGCAGCAACGGCGCCGTGGGGGTGAGTGGTGAGGAGGCCCGCGCGCTGCCAAGCCCACTCCCGCGAGGGGAGGCGCCGCCGCCGCTGCGGGGGCTGCCTGCGGCGGCCGCGGCCGCGGCCGCCGCTGCGCGGGTCGAGTTGACAGCGGCCGCCGCGGCCGCGGCCGCCGCATTGCCGGCGCCGGCGCTGGCGGGGCGCGGCTCGGAGACCTCAATTGAGTAGTGCAAGTGCCAGCGTGCAGGTCCGTAGCCGCGAGGCTTGCGGAACACAGGCGGTGGGATGAGCGTGTACTGCTGTTGCTCGTCGGGAGGCATGCGCGCGTACTCGGCTTCGCACACGTCGTAGTTCTCGTCGCGCAGCTTGTACCGGTTGCCCACGATGGGGCTCTGGCCGGTGCGATCACACGTGACGCCCGGATGGTAGCCGAGCTCTTGCGGCTCGAGGGCAGCTGCCCGGCCAGAGGCGGTGCTCTCGCGCAGCACCTGGAGTGCGTGGAGCAGCGTCGCGTCCTCGTCGAAGATAAGCCCCGGCTCGGCGGGCACCTCGCCACTCGAGGGCCCAAGCGCAAACCGCACGCGCAGCCGCATCGGCGCGATATCAAATTCGTCCGCGGTGCCGCCCGGCTCGGCAGACGTGTCCATGTGAACCCTGAGCACCGTGGGCGAGGCGGCGGAGGCGGCGGCGCCGCCGCCTGCACTGTCGAGGGAAAAGGGCGGCACGTGCTGGAGCGAGGGGCCCTCGAGCGCCTCGCGTGGCACGCGCCCCACAGGCTGCGAGCGCCCTATGTGGAAGGCGGACAGGGTGCGGCGCAGGTTGGCGGGCTGCGTGTCACGTGACGAGGGATCGAGCTCGCCGCGCTCCTCGCGGCCCGAGAGGAACTCGAAAGACATGAAGATCGCGGCGAGCGGGTTGGATCGCTGCTTGGACTCGGGCTGGGGCACAAGGCGCACGCGGTAGCCCGGCACGGCCTCCTCGAAGCTGCCGTCGTCGTACACGAGCGACAAGGGGCCCGCAGGGCTGAGCTCCACCACTGTCGCCGCGCGCCACTGCGCGCCTTCGGCACCGGCATTCGACTCACGCTCGCCGCTCGGCCGTTCGCCACTCGCTCGCTCTGAGCGGCGCTCGCCATCGCCTCCCGGGCCATCGGCCGCCACCAGGCCCTGCACACGTGTAAGCAGTGCATACGGGCTGCTGCTTCCGCCGGCGCCGTGGTCGGCGCCACCCTCGTGCGCGGGCAGCGTCGTCTGATCGACCTCGATGGTGACCATGACGGTGTGATGCAGCCGATGCACAAGCGTCTCCGCCTCGTGTTTGGTCTGCCGGCGCGCCACCGCCGCCCGGCGCGTATCGCGCAACTTCTCGGCGACAGCTCGCTCAAACTGGGCGCCGCCGCGCTCCCAGCCGCGGTCGCGCCAGCCGTACTCGTCGCTCGGGCCGCGCGACATGGGCGCGACACCCGGCTCTGCCTGGCGCAGCGCGCGGCGCACAACCGACAGCACATTGTCGAGGAACAGCTCGACAGGCAGCCCCTCCGGGCATTCGATGACAACTGTGTGGATGCGAGAATCCGGGTCGGCGACCATTGTGCTGCCGCCCGCGGCCGCCGCGGCGCGCGAGCGCGAGCGCAATTCCTCGAGCGTGCGCTGGTCAACGCGGCCAGTGATGCGGTACTCGCGCGTCGCCATCACCACCTCGTGCTCGCTACGGTCGTCGTACGCGAGCGTGTGCAGCAGCAGCCGCAGCGGCGTCGCCACTCGAAAGCCAACCACAGTGGCCCGCCGGAAGGGGGGCGCCGGCTCGGGTCGCCAGCCAGCCGGTGAGGCACCTCCCGGCGGCGAGTACGGCGCGCCCGACGAGGAGGCGGGGGCAGCGGGCGGCTGGTCGCTGTGCAGCGCGCGCTCCTCGACGACGCACCCGAGCAGCCGAGTGCAGAAGGCCTCGTACGCGGAGTCCGCGACCGGCGAAGTGCGCAGAATGTGCTGCTGGAGCTGTCCCACGCGCACGAGCGCGTCGATGGACAGCTTCAGCGCCGTAGGCACAGCCGCGTCGCCGCCGCCGCTGCCGCCGCCAGCGGGCGCTGGCAGCGGGTGGAGGCAGATCTGCAGGGGCTCGGCGAGGGACTTGAGCGAGTGCGCGCCGTCGCCGCTCGACGCGTACAAGTGCACGGGGAGTGCCTCGGTGGCAGCGAGCGTGTCGTGCAGCAGCGCGAGCAGCCGCTCGAGCGCCTCGCCGCCCGCCTCGCCAACACCCGCGCCGAAGGCACGCTCAAAGTCCGCCCAGCGCTGGCGCAGCTCGGCCGGCCGAGCGTTGGCGAGCTCGTCAAGCAGCCAGGGCACGGTGCCACTCTGCTGCAGCTCGTGGGCCGAGGGGGCATGCTCGGAAAGAAGGAGCGCAGCGAGCTTCGCCGCGGCTTTGCCAAAAGAGGCACGCCCCTCGGCAGGGAGCTGGCGCAGCGCCAGCATCACCGAAGACTCGGAGGCACTCACCGGCACCGCGCGCAGCAGCGACGAGGCGCGCGTCGCGAGCGTCACAACATCCTCCGGCTTCAGCGAGATGGCCTGGGCGCGCGACGAGTGTACCGCCAAAGCCGCAGTCGCAGCCTCGTCAACGCCTCCGTCGTCATCGCCGCCGCCATCTGCGCTCCCGCTGCCGTCGCCGCCTGCAGCCTTGCCAATGATCTCCTGGAGGACGAGATCAACGCCGTGGCGGCGTGCATTCGGGCCGAGGAGCTGGGCGGAGGCCTCGAGCCCAGCGACGAGCATGCGCAGCGCGACGAACTGGCTGAGTGCCGTGGGAGCGGCGAGGAGCGCGCGCAGCGCCGAGAGCAGTTGGCCGAGCTGCTGAGGCGAGAGCCGGTCGAGCTGCTCTCGGCTCGCTCGCTGGACCACGTAGCTGAGGACCATGAGGACGCGCTTGTGCAGCTTGGGCGACTGGGCGCCCGAGAGCGCGCTGAGCAGCGCCGGCAGCAGGCACGTGAAGCACTCGGCCGCTGCCTTCTCCTCCTCCTCCTCGCTCAGCAGTCTCTGTGAGGCCGACGGGGTCTGCTCGCTCTCACGTAGCGTCTCGCGCAGCACCGACGCCGCATCATCGGCGGCTGCATCGAGGTCGACGAGCGCTGGGTCGGCGCCGTGCGCAAGCAGGCAGCGCACCACTTCCACGTTGTCCTGAATGGCTGCGATCTGCAGCGCCGAGCCCGACGAGCCCACAAAGTTGACATGCGCGCCGCGCGAGATGAGGAACTGGATGAGCGCGACAGAGGCGCCGTGCGAGACTGCCAGATTGAGGGGCGAGCTGCCGTCCCCGTCGGTGCAGTTGACGTCGGCGCCGTCGCGCACCACCATCTGCACGCGCGAGAGGTCGTTGGACGGGATGGCCGTCTTGGTCAGAAAGTTGTTGAGGATGAAGGCAGGCGCGACGCGCTGCCGCCGCTCGGTGGAAAGGCCCATGCCCGAGCCAAAAGGCATGAGCTCGGAGCCACTCAGCTTGGCCGCCACCTCCTCCTCGTGCCACATGACGAGGAACATGCCGTCATCGAGCGAGTCTAGCACCGTGCCCTCTCCAAAGTCGCCGTCCATCCGGCGCGCCATCACCGACTCGCCCACCGCGTACCGCACCTCGTCACTACGGCTCGTCAGGTCGCCATCGTCCTCCTTCACCTCGAGCAGCTGCTGCGTGAGCGCCAGCGCCACCTCGAGCACGCAAGTGCAGAGCTGCGAGTTTGAGCTCACCTGCAAGAGCGCGGGAAGGAGCAGGCATGAGCGCGCCAGGCAGGCTCTGCGCTTGCAGAGGCACTGATGATGTCGCACAACACTGCCGCGCATGCAGGTTGGATGTGGCTGAATCGCGCGGCGGCAATGCGCTCTGCGAACCACCGCACCTGTATCAGGGAGCTGGCGAGCACGGGCACAGTCCCCTCACGGCAATAGTTGGCCAGCGAGAGCGGTGAGTTGCGGCAAGCGGCGATGATGTTCCGGCACGCCGTGCGGAAAGGGCTAGCATCACTAATGGTAGCGTTCGTGGACTTGAGACGGTCGAGGTCGTTGCGAATGCCCGCCATCGTTGCGATCGGCTGCGAAGATGGATTTTGCTGGGGAGACAGGCGCCAAGACCGCGACGAGCCTTGGACGCTTCCGCCCAAGAGAGAAGTTGCCCCAGGACGCGAGCGACAAGTATGAAAATCTCTTTCCCCACAGCTCCCCGTCGCTGGATGACGCACGGGCATGTTCCTTCGTAGGTGAAGTTGCCCCAGGACGCGAGCGACAAGTATGAAAATCTCTTTCCCCACAGCTCCCCGTCGCTGGATGACGCACGGGCATGTTCCTTCGTAGGTGAAGTTGCCCCAGGACGCGAGCGACAAGTATGAAAATCTCTTTCCCCACAGCTCCCCGTCGCTGGATGACGCACGGGCATGTTCCTTCGTAGGTGAAGTTGCCCCAGGACGCGAGCGACAAGTATGAAAATCTCTTTCCCCACAGCTCGCTGGATGACGCACGGGCATGTTCCTTCGTTTGTCTCTACACTTGTGATGAGAGGCGAGGTGTTTACTCGACAGAGTGTCACCTCGGAAACAGACGCGGATTGCCTTCGCAGCTTTGCTCGATGTGGCCTGCGTGCTGGTCAGACATCGGATCGTCAGACGCGAGACGCGTTCAAGATAAATGTCAAGATCATAAGTGGATTCGAAGATGAATGGCAGTCGGTCAAAAATACCGTAGGGAGCCGGGACACACACCACACGGGACACACGGGACACACGGGACACACGGTAGGCCAAAGGACCTCTCGACGGATTAAACTCGCTCACTCCTCTCCGAGGTCTGTTCTCCAAGTCCGTCCTGACGTACGGCCGTGCCCCACACCGGTCCCAGCGCACGCAATGTGGCCGTGGGTAGGTGCTCGATGGATCTGTGCCGCGTCACGTCGACGCGTGCGAAGGCGGTCTGCAGGATTTGAAGCACATCCCCATGCGCCACCAGCACCACCATCCATCGCCGGTTTGGATCCAAAACACTGCTAGCCTCCAGGTGCTGCACGACGCCGCGGGCACGAGCAAGCACGCTCCGTATGCTTTCCACACCGTACTCCACGTGCTCTGCGCTGCGCGCGTCCTTCACCCACACGTCCTCGTAGCGATCGTCCGATCCACCGCTGAGCTCTCCGAAGCTCCGCTCGCGAAGTGCCAGCGTGGGCCAGACATCCCCAGGAGGCCAGACAGGCACGCCGGCCGCGAGGCAGCCCGCGCGCACCGATTGCGCAGTTTGCCACGCGCGCTTGAAGTCGGATGAAATGATCGCGACGTCCAGCCCATGCGCGCGTGCCTCGTCGCACACTGCGTCCGCCGCTTCCCGCGCCTGCTCCCACCCTGTCTCACTCAGGCCGTGCTCGACAGTCGCAATGGCCGGGTCGGATGAGATTATATGTGCGACGTTGGCGAGTGACTGTCCGTGCCGGAGCGCATAGTAGCGATGGCGCAGCGTCGTCGTGTCGGAGGACGCCGCAAGGGCGATGTGTAGGACGAGAAACATCCACGAAAGCGTGTTCACACAACGCAATCGGAACCAGCTCAGAAAACACTTACACAACTCTTGATCCCGCGAGTTTTGCGCTTTGTTCACACTTTCTGTCGCCGGAAACTTGGAAAACCGTCGCTTTCCCCCGCTACGCCGCGCTTTCTCAAACCGGCTTTTTTGCTTCCATCATGATCCTCGACTTCATGATCCTCGACGGCTGGAAGACGTACGGCGGTCGCGTCGTCGTCAAGGGCTTTGATCCCGAATTCAATGCGATCGTCGGCAAGAACGGCCACGGCAAGTCCAACATGCTCGATGGAATATGCTTCGTGCTCGGCATCTCCAAGTCGGAGGACATGCGTGCGCCCTCCGCCGACGACCTGATCTACCGGCATGGAGGCGTCACCAAGGCGACGGTCACGCTCGTCTTCGACAATAGCGATCCGAGCAACGGGCCGCTCGGGTTCGAGGACTGCGCGCAGATCACTGTGTCGCGGCAGGTCACCAAGGGCGGCCGCAGCCAGCAGTACAAGATCAACGGCTCGACCGTGACGCTGACACGCGTGATCAACATGTTCCACTCGGTGCAGCTCAACGTCAACAACCCGAACTTCCTCATCATGCAGGGCCGCATCGCCAAGGTGGTCGACATGAAGCCGCATGAGACTTCGGCCATGATCGCCGAGGCAGCGGGCACCAAGTTTTACGAGAACAAGGAGAGGACCAGCGTGAAGACGATCGCCCAGAAGGACACCAAGCTCATCGAGATCGAGCGCGTGATGACCGAGGACATCCGGCCGCGCATCAAACGGCTCGAGGAGCAGAAGCAGCAGTACGTTGAGTTCACCAAGCTCGAGCAGAGGGCCGTGGACGCCGAAGAGGTGATGATCGCGCACCAGTTCTGGCTCGCCAGCAAGAAGGCGGAGGAGGTGAAGGAGCAGCGCGCCGTGGACGTGGAAGAGAAGGGCGCGATCGATGAGCGCAAGAAGGGCGCGGCCAAGGAGGTCAAGGATCTCGAGACCAAGATCAGGGAGACCCGAGAGCTGCGCACCAAAGACGGCGGCGCACAGATGACGATCGTCAAAGAGGCCGAGAGCGTGGCCAGCCAGAAGCTCGTCGCAGCGCGCACCGACCACAAGGAGCTGAAGCGACGCGGGGGAGACGACGCAAAGGAACTCAAGGAGGCGCTCAAGGCGATCGAGGACCTCAAGAAGAGCCAAGCGCAAGCCGCGGGCGGCTGGGACGAAGTGGCCGCGAACGAGATGGCAGCGAAGGCGAAGGCCGACGAGGCCGAAGCGACCGCGCAGCGGGCGCAGGCAGCCCTCGACGCTGCGATTGGCCTCGGCGGCAGCGGCGCCGACGCAGGTGGCGCGCAGGATCTTCCCGGCCAGCTCAACGGTGCCAAGGAGGCTCTACGCAACCTCGCCACCGAGAGCAAGGTGCAGGAGAGTCGCAAGAAGGAGGCGGAGAAGCAGCTCAAAGAGATGGAGGCGCAGCTGGCCAAGGCGCGCAAGGAGGGCGGCAAGCAGGAGGACCAGCACGCCGCTCTCGCTGCGGAGGTCGCACGTCTCCGCAAAGGGCTCGAAGTGCTCTCGGGGCCAGAGGCCTCGGCCGAGGCCGAGGCACGCCTCAGCGTGGAGGTGCGGGAGGCGCAGGCGGAGCTGCGGCGGCGCGAGAGCGAGGAGTGTGCGCTCGCAGGCAGCCTTGCCGCCTCCGACTTCCAGCTACCGAGCGCAGCCTTCGCGGGTCGGGTCCTGGGCACGGTGGCGACCAACCAGCGCGTTCGCGAGGAGCGCCATATGATTGCCATCGAGGCGCTCGCTGGCTCCCGGCTCAACCAGGTCATCGTCGATAACGACGAGACGGCCGACCAGCTGCTCCGGCAGGGGCTCCAGCGGCGCGTTACATTCATCCCGCAGAATCGCGTGCGGAAGTCGGCGCAGGAGGAGGCGAGTTTGACCAGCCGCGTGCAGCAGGCGCAGGCGCTCGTGGGCGAGGCGCGAGCGAAGCGCGCGCTCGACCTTCTCGACTACGACCAGGCGGTGCATCCGGCGATGCTGTACGTATTCGGTTCGATGATTGTTTGCTCCGACCGCGATGCGGCCCGTAAAGTGTGCGACGAGCTCAACCTCAAGACAGTGACGCTCGAGGGCGACCTCTTCGACCCAAGCGGCACGCTCACCGGCGGCTCCCGCAAGCCTAGTGGTGAGTCGCTCCTCAATCGGCTCGGCCAGCTGCACGCTCTGCGGGAGACAATCGGGGGTCTACGGAAGCAGATCCAGGGCAAGGAGCAACTGCTGCACGGGCTGTCCAAGGCGGCCGAGCAGTCGCAGCAACAACGGCAGCAGCTCGAGGTGGCGCAGGCGCGGCTCGACGTGCTCGAGCAGACGCGCCAAGCCTCGCCCATCGGGCGGCTCGAGGAGAGCGCCACGAGGCTGTGCAGGCAACGAGACGAGGCGCTCGAGGCGCTCGCGCGCCTCGCGAACGAGATGCGCACGCGCGAGCAGGAGCGCGACAGCCTTCAGACGCAGATTGATGACCTCGCTGGCAACCGCGACAAGGTGGTGGCCGAGCGCAAGGCGGCGGCGGCCGCAGCTAAGAAGGCGGCGCAGGCGGCGCACAAGGCCTATGCCAAGGTGAACGAGACTGCCCAAAGCGCCAGGGCGCAGCTCGAGGCCGCCGAGGCCGACATGGCAGCGGCCGTGCGACGGCTCGACGAAGCAAAGGAGCAGCAAGCCGCCACGAGTGGCGCCATCATCGAGGCAGCGGCCGCCGAGGCCGAGCGATTCGCCGAGTACGAGGCGGCAAGAGCAGAGCTCGACAGCTGCCAAAAGGCGCTTGGCACGTACGACACGCGCGTCCAGGAGCTCGAGAGCCGCATTCGCGAGCTCGCTGAGCAGCGCGAGAAGGACGAGGCAGAGCTGATCGCGATCGCCCATCGCGTCGACAAGTTGGGCCGCGAGCAGAAGGAGGCGGAAAAGGAGGCGAAGGAGCTCAAGGCGAAGCACTCCTTCATCGGCGAGCACGAGAAGCACTTTGGCGATGCGGGCGGCAAGTACGACTTCAGCAAGGTGAAGACGATGCAGAAAGACCGCGAGCGCCTGCAGGCGCAGCTAAAGAAGGACGCTGAGCAGATCAACAAGAAGGTGCTCGCCATGTACGAGAAAGCGCAGGAGGAGTACGCTGACCTCGTGGCTAAGCGCGAGCAGGTGCAAAAGGACAAGGAGTCGCTCCAGGGCACCATCGATCATTTGGCGCAGATGAAGAAGGAACAGGTGCAGCGCACGTACGAGCAGGTGAACGAGGATTTCAAGGCCATCTTCCACACACTCATGCCAAGCGCGCACGCGAAGCTTGCGACCATCGAGGGCCTCACGGTCGAGGAGGGCCTGCAGATCCAGGCCGGCTTCGGCGGTGTGTGGAAGAAGGGTCTGACCGAACTCTCGGGCGGCCAGAAGACGCTCGTCGCGCTCTCGCTCGTGCTCGCACTCCTCAAGGTGAAGCCGGCGCCGCTATACATTCTCGACGAAGTTGATGCGGCGCTCGACGGCTCGAACACGCAAAACGTTGGCAAGATGATCAAGCAGCACTTCAGCCAGGCCCAGTTCCTCATCGTGTCGCACAAGAATGGCATGTTCGACAACGCCAACGTTGTCTTCAGGGTGGAGCTCGACGAGATCACGTGCAAGTCGTCCGTCCTCCGCAAGATGCCGGTCCTCGGTCTTCCAGAGGTTTCAGCTGCTACCGAGCCACCCCGACGGACCGCTGGAGCCGCTGCGACGGGCGTTGCTTCGCGCGCCCCGGGCGCCAAGAAGATGGCTACCAGCGCCGCCAGCGGGCGTGCAGTGCTGGGCGTGAAGAATTGAGTGCGATGAGAAGGTTGGTCGGGACGCCTAGCATGCTCTGTACACGTCGCCAACTTGGCGGCCGGCCTGACTGACCCTGACACGAGTCGCTGCGCCACCCACTTGCAGCCTGGGGAAGTCCAGAAGCCAGCCCGCGGAGGCGAAACGCGCTCTCTCACAAACATGCCTGCTATCGAGAAGATGGACGAGATTGACGACGCAGACCTTACCCAAAGCTCTGGCGCCCTCCATGCTGAAACCCTCGCGCCAGGCGAGCGTTGCCATCCGTGATTGCGCCATGCGGCGAGTCGACGCCACGACGGCAGCGGGCAGGGAGTTAAGCAGGGAGTCCGGCCTTCCGCGCAATCGAGACGTGTGCACTTGTCCTCGTTCTATGCGAGGTATGAGTACCGTCGCTCGATGCACGATGGATCTCTCCAGCTCGCAGCTGCCGACGGAGCGTACGGCTTGCTGCGTTAGGTACTTGTATGGACACCGCTGCGCCGCGCGCTCGCCCGGTCCCCTGTTTCAAGATTGCGCTCAGGCAACTCTCAGGTCGAGATCGCCGGCGCGTTGGGTGGGTTTTGTCTGTTGCTGTTTTCCGGTTTTACGCATAGGATTTTCCAAATTTAGGGTCTCGCCTTTTCGCCTTATTTTCTATTTTGGTGGCTTGCGGGTCGACGCACGCTGAAAGACGGCCGCGAAAATGTCTCGACAGGCAGCACAAAGCGATCGGAGGACTGGCCGGACTCCGTCGCCTCAGCATCGGCTGCCCCGTCCGCAGATGTTGCCGCCGCCGAGAACTGGACTGGAGACCGCCACTACAAGCAGTCCATTGATAGAAGACGCCGAACCGGAGTCGTCCGGAGGGGATGGCGCACCGGCCTCGGCTCCCGCCGCCACAGATGGCGGGACGGAAGTATTTGGCGTGAAAGCCAAGTCGATCTGGTCGACCATGGAAGTCGGTACCTCTAGCAACGACAACCATGTCCTCGAAGATTACCTCGCTATGTGCTATGATCCGATCTATGAGTTTGTCATGCACCAACTGCTGGGTGATGGTGCCGTGCAAGTGGCAGTGCGCACGCTCGCGCTCTACATTCTGGCCGGTATGCTTGCATACAAGCTGTTTGAGCGCTGGGAATTCTTTGATTGCCTTTATTTCATCGTTGTCACTTTGACCACTGTCGGATATGGAGATCTCGTTCCCACGACCACACTCGGCAAGCTCTTTACCCCCTTCTACTGTGTCCTGGGCATCACTCTCGTGCTTAGGGCGCTCTCGCCAGTTCTGGAAGTCTTGCGTGGCCCATGGCGCGACCAGTTGCTTGGCTATTTCGGTTGGCGAGAGGCTTCGTTCGACGAATCAGAGAAGCTTCCTGACACCGAGAACGTTGACAACGACGGGATCGTCAACAACTCAACATCACGATCAACAAAAGCGACGTCCATGAAGCGGCCATCCTTCGACGAGAGATGGAGACCGCGTTGAAGAACAATCGGCGGCGCGTCGCCTTAGCCATGGTAACCCCAGGCGTGATCATTCTGATTGGCGCGGCGATCCACTTTTTTGCGATCCGCGTGCCCTCCGAGACACCCTTCCTCGGTATAGTGGACATTGTTGGCGTGGTCGACTCCTTCTATTGGGCTGTTGTTACGGCGAGTACGCTCGGATACGGCGACATCGTGGCCAAGGGCCACTTTGCTCGCGTTCTCGTCATGATCTACATTCCCATTTCCGTGCTTGCTTTGGCCGACGCGATCGCGGACGTGCAGATGGTTGCCATTCGCAAAAAGATCCGAGAAACTGACTATGGGAGGATAGCCGACGAATGCTTACTGCGTGATGCGGTGCGCAACACGTTGCGTGGGGGCACAAATTACGAGCCCGCACTGAGCGAGTCCGAATTTTTGATCGACCAGTTGCTTGCCAACGGCCTTGTGGATCCTGATGCTGTGGAAACGATCAAAGGCCATTTCAGACAACTGACTCGCCATGGGGACTTTGCGAGTGACGAGCAGCGCATGTTAACGCCAAAGCTGGTTTATCTAGAGATCAAGGAGCGTGCTCGGACGGGCGCGGCACTCTCGGTAGCCTCCGAGCACTGCGATCTCGTGTGGCGCTCTATGAAAAGTCGCACGAAATTCTCACATCGATCAGGAACACCAACTGATAGAGAGTTTCGGTGGAAGAGCTTCGAAGCCTGGCGGGATGGAAGCTGGCATGCTAGAGTCTTGGCGATGGAAACGGTGATCAAGGAGATGGATGAAGCACCGAAGGGATACAATCGGACGAAACGGGTGGGCTCCCGAGGGATTTAAGCTGCCGCGATGTCTGATGAGCTGTGGCGCCAGCATAGCGCCAGCAACGGAGTCCATAGGATGCAGGAACGGAGGCGCCGCCCACACATGCGCCCCGAAGGTGCGTCAATACTGTCCGCGAGATGCGAGATCCGAGAAATCCCGTTGACGGTTACCTCTAAGACTGACAGTACACTGTACAGCACGTCTAAGTACTAAGAGTTTAAGACACGTCGAGCCGGGCCCACTGCGCCACTGGCACTGCCCACACGACTCACGAGCGGACAATTGCTCACTCGTCACTCGTCGTCGACCGGCGTTCGCGGCTATTTCCGCTTACCGCGCTTTACACGTGCGATCGTGCCGCGCGGGTGGCGGAGCCGCGGCGGCGCGGCGGCGCGGGATTGGCAGCCACAGGCGCAGGCGGCGCGGGGGATAGCGTTTAGCAGTTTCGTACCAGTTTCCGCATCGTTACCACGTAACCGCAAACCGGGCCGCTCAACTTACATGGAAATATCATAGGCGGGAGGAGCTCTCAGAGAGCTCGCTCGCAACGCGTGTCCACGACGAGCGCGAAAGAGAGCTCAGGACCGGGCGTGGGCAAAGGCCGTCGTGGTTCCGGTAGCCGTGGCAGACGTCACGCCATTTCGCCCCGCAGCGCAAAGGCGCGCGTGGTGCGCGTCGCGCCTCGGCAGAGTGGGCACAGGCGCACCGCGCCAGTCGCGGTCCGCGTCTTCTTGATCTTGAGGAGGCACTCTTCGTGGATCCTGCGACGCACGCAGCGGGAGATTGCACGTGGGGTTATGTCACCGTACACATGCGGCTGTGATGTGATGAAGAGGCGCACGGCGGCGACGGTTTTGCACCGGTGCCCGCACTCGAGGAGCTGGAAGGTGACGACGCCATTCCCCTCCGTGAGCATGTCGAGGCACACGGGGCAGTCGGGCTCGAGTATTCCCTTTTTCTGCAGCTCCCGGCGGCTGGCGAGCACGCCGCTCTTGCGCAGGAGCGTGACGATGAAGTAGGCCGACAGCACTCGGCAACCTTCGTCGCTACACGGAGCCTCCGCGAGCCGTCCCTCTCTGCGGTGCGGGCGAGGAGAGGCGCGTCAGCAAGCATATAAAGGGCCAACGCTGCCCGGGCCAAGGCGCCTGCATACATTTGCATGGCTGCATCGGATAGAGTGGCCTGGAGCTCGGCGATTTCGCGGCGGAAGTGCGCGTGAGCGTCGCGCGAGCCCTCGATGAACCTGTGCCTGAAGGCATGCCCCATGCGCTCCCGCTCGTCGCTCGAGAACTTGCCCTCGGGATACGTGCGCCTCACGAAGTCGCCGCAGATGCGCTCCATGTCCTCGTCGCTGATGCTCTGGAGCTCAGCAATGGGGTCGGGACAGTCGGGCTCGGGGTGTCGAAATGCCTCGGCGATGCCTTCGACGAGCGTGCGACCTTCGAGATGGGAGATCCACCGCCGGGCCACCAGGGGCTCCGTCCGCTGTGGAGGAAGGGCAGCTTCGCACAGCGACGTCGGCATGCCATCCGCCAGGCATTGTGGCGTCGTCATGCTACTCGTAGGGTTGGCGTCTGCTGAGGGAGACGCCATTCGTCGGACGCGACCGCCGGCTCACTCCCCTCGCGGCTCCCCATCGCGATCCGCGTCCCGTCGAACTGTGAAGGCATTCGAAAGATCTCAAACTCCCAGAGGCCATAGCTCACACAGAATCCCTGCAGAAAGACAGTCTAGAGTTTACCCTTTTGCGCCTGTGAAGAGTCTGTGAACTCCGCGCTTGGCGGCAAAGTGCCCGGTCTTGCGAGCCATCGCGTTCGTGCGTCCTGATGCCATCGCGAGCCGAGGCGGATCTGGCGGCGGCGGCCCCGAGCGGCGGCCTCGCGCTCCGTCAGCGCAAGCCAAGCCTCGACGTACCTCCTTCGGACAGGTGAGAGGCCGGGATCCCGCGGCGGCGCGCACATGACACCGGAAGACTCTTCAGATGGAGCTAACGTGACCGCTCCCCCCCCCCCCCCCCCCCCCCCCCCCCCCCCCCCCGCTCCTCGCTGCTCTGGCAGGGAGGAAGATGATCCCGATGCTGTAGAGGACGATTACGAGGAGGAGGAGGAGTACGAGGAGCCGGAGCCGAGCCGCGCGCCCGCTGCCCGTACCAAGAAGGTTGTCGCGCCCAAGCCTGCCAACCCCACGCCGGCGCGCGGCAGCAAGTCCGGCAGCAGCGGCGGTGGCATACAGGCTGCGACGGAGGCGGCGGCGGCGGCCACGCAGCCGCCACCGGCCAAAAACAAGCGCATGCGCGAGTCGTCCTACGCCGCCACCGACGACGAGGAGGTGGAGGGTGCCCGCGTGCCGGCAGCGACAACGAGCGGCCGTGCGCCAGCGGCGGCGGAGGACGACTCGCTGAAACCGCGCTCGCTGTACGAGTGCATCGAGCTCGCGAGCGAGGGGAGCGAGCACGCGAGCGCGATCCTGAACATCTCGGTCGACGGCTGGATCGAGGTGTACACGTCCGACAAGGGGGCGGGCATCGTCGAATGGTTTGACATGGCGGTGCAGGCGGCTGGGACGGAGCTGACGAAGGCTTTCAAGCACGGGCTGTGGAAGCTGATGGAGACGTTGCTCGATAAGGTGAAGCACGAGATCCTCTTCGACGAGGTCCTGATGCCGCGGCTGCTCGAGTGGTTCGAGATCTGCCGGAAGGAGGTGCATGCAAGCGCTCAGCACGGCGCTTAGCACGGCGTTCAGCACGGCACTCCGCCCCTCTCGCCTGCCGCAACTGAGAGCGCACGCTCATGCTCGCAGTGCAACCACCGTGGCATGCGCCACACCGCCGTCGAGTTTGCGATGGCGGCCTTCGAGCGGCTCGCGCACATCGCCAAGGAGCTGCGGAGCGCACGCCAGAATGCGGAGCGGTTGAGCATCGGCAAGCGGCGCAAGGATGCGAAGGGCCAGGTGCGTGCCCAACACGGCGCTCTCCGGTGCATGCCGGTGCATGCAAAGTGCTCACCACGGCGCCTGCGCGTGTGAGTGCATCCCAAAAGCTCACCACGGCGCCTGCCCTTCGCCCCCCCCAGGCGCTCGCGGCGAATGCGGAGCAGCTCGCTGCGCACGAGGAGGCCGTGCGCGACATGCTCTCGACCATCTTCGATCAGGTGTGATCTCGTGCCGGTGCCGCGGCACGCGTGCGCGCGCATGCAAGTGCTCACCACGGCGCCCCGTGCCCCCTCTCCCCACAGGTGATCTCGTACAGTTACCACGACACGCACGAGGACATCCGCGCCGCGTGCATCGCTTCGCTTGGGCGCGGTCTCCGCGTGCTCCCGTCCTTTTGTGACGACAAGCACCTCAAGTACATGGGCTGGCAGCTGTCCGACATCCAGTCGGCCGCGGTGCGCTTCGCGTGTACATTGCACGCGAGTGCACACATTCAAGTGCTCACCACAGCGCCACCTCTCCCCGTGCACCCCGCAGGTGCGCCTCGCGTCGTTGCAGGCGCTCGGGCACGTATACAAGGCCTTTGACGAGATCAAGGATCTGACGCCCGTTGGCCACTTCACCGTACTTCGCTTCGAGTCACGGCTGCTCTCGCTGATCAAGGACGTCGATGACGATGTCGCTGTCGAGGCCATCCGTCTCGTGACCCGGCTGCAGGCATGTCATCAACCCTGAATACATCGGATTGCGCCTGTCGGCACCTGAACCACCTGTCAAGGCGATTGCAGGAGCTCGGCCTCCTCAAGTCCTTTTGATTGCATCTGATTGCCCCTTAATTGCCTCTGAGTGCACTCGGATCACACAGGAGCTCGGCCTCCTCAAGTCCTTCGCGTCGACGAAGCGGGCGGCGCTGCATCTCTTGTGCCAGCGCGACGTACAGCCGAAGCTCTGGACGGCCCTCGGACCCCTCATCCAGCTCCACCTCAAGGTACGTTGATTGCCTGCGGAGGACCTGCCTTGCATGCAAGTGCTCACCACAGCGCTCTCACCTCCCCACCCCACCTCAAGGACGACTCGCCCACGGCAACCGAGGGCGGCGCCGAGGCTGGTGCAAGCGGCAGCGCGGCAGCGGCAGGTGGTGGCGGCGCGATGGCGGACGACGATGAGGGCGGCGGCGGCGGCGGCGGCGGGGGCCCGACCTCGCCAAGTAAAGCGCAGCGGCAGCACCTCGCCGCCGGCTCCGTCACCCGGCTCGCCAAGTCCCCCCTCGTGCAGCTCGCATCGCTCCTACTCGCCGCTCGGCAGGTAGCTCTGACGGTCTCTGATTGCATGCTGATTGCTCCCTCATTAGTGCAGCTCGCGTCGCTCCTACTCGCCGATCGGCAGGCGCACCAAATTCGGGTCGTGGACTCGGAGGAGGCGGAGCCGGCGCTGGCGGACGAGGAGAAGGAGGCGAAGGAGGAGGCGGAGCTGGGTGTGCGCTGTGGGCAGTTGGTGCGCGCGATGGCGCCCATCGAGCCCGCGCTCACCAACTGGGCGGCGTACGTT
>Ga0210240_100425_pt1 | contig 37001 bp, 29 predicted proteins | sample ChrtobMetP5a_4mM_FD_155463 | JGI IMG/M metagenome (GOLD analysis project Ga0210240, IMG submission 155463) | Chrysochromulina tobin associated microbial communities from unialgal haptophyte culture, Seattle, Washington, United States - P5a_4mM | ecosystem: Host-associated > Algae > Haptophytes >...
CCGCCACCTCCGCCCTCGCCCTTGCCACCGCCCCCGCCTCTCCCGCCGTCCACCACGCCCTCGCCCTCGCCCCTCGCGCCGCCCCCTTCGGTGCCGGGAGCGGCCACGGTGACGACTTACCAGGTTGTGATCGGCTTCGTTGCTGCGGAGCCAATCGAGGCCTTCACGCCTGCCCGGCTGGACAACATCTCGACCTCGGTCGCCGCCGAGTCGGGCGTGGACCCCAGCGCGGTCACCACGGTTGCCTATGCCGCGTCCACTCGGGTGGAGATCACCATTGTCTCCTCTACTTTGTCCGCGTGTGCCGCCATCGAGGAGTCCCTGAGCACCTCTATCTTCGAAGACGCGAACGCGGCGAGCGAGTTCTTCGGTCTTCAGGTGACGAGCGCCCCCACCATCACCGTGGAGACGGTCACCCGCCTCGTCGCTCCTCTCGGGGTGTCCGCACCGACCGACGTATCGAGCAAGAACCTCATTATCATCGTCGCTGCTGTAGTCGGTGGAGGCCTTGGCATTTGTGCGATTGGATGCTGCTGCTTCTTCCGCTACCGTGGCAAGGGCAAGTCCCGCAGCCCGGCTCGCGGCCGTGCGCAGATTGGCTTCGGTGGAGCCTCTGCTGGCAGCTCGTCCCCGCGCGGCCCCTCCGCTGAGATGGAGGACTTCAGCACTCGCAAGGGCGACAAGCCCTCTGCCGCCTCCGAGGGCACCATCGACATCGACAAGAGCACGGCGTCGGCGAAGAAGAACAACCTGGTCGCGTCGTCGATCGCCATAACTACTCCGCGCGGGGCTGCCAAGATCGCGGCGCTCAACAAAATGGTCGAGCAGTCGAGCAACGCGAGCAAGCTCATCGCCTGGAACGATCTCGAGATGATCGAGAAGCTGGGCGAGGGCACCTTTGGCACCGTATACGCGTGCTTGTTCAAGGCGACGCCTTGCGCGGTCAAGCAGCTGCGTGAAGACAAGGAGTCTTCGGTGCAGCTGCTGGCCGACATGCTCCGCGAGCACGACGCGATGATGGGCCTGCGCCACCCGAACGTTGTGCTCATGCTCGGCATCGCCACCGACCACGTGCGGCGCGTGGGCATCGTGCTCGAGCTGCTCGAGATCTCGCTGCTCGAGTTGCTGCACGGAGGCGCCGAGTACAAGGAGTACCTCACGTGGCGCGCCTCGCTCCTCTCGATCGCGAGCGACGTGGCCAAGGGCTTGGCGTACCTGCACTTCAACAACGTGATCCACCGCGACCTCAAGCCAGGCAACGTGCTGCTCTCGGACTCGTGGGTGGCGAAGGTTGCTGACTTCGGCTCGTCCGCCAACAGCAAGACCTCGGCCACCGCCTCCGACGGCAACGAGGCGCTCCACGGCACGGCGGCGTACATATCGCCCGAGGTGGCGCGTGGCGAGAAGAACCATACGGCCGCGCTCGACGTGTGGTCGTTTGGCTGCCTCCTCGTGCACATGGGGACGCTGCGCCCGCCGTACTTCGTGCTCAATTGCAAGCGTGCGATGGACATCGTGCGCGTGGTGCAGCGCGGCGACGTCTCCCCTGTGCAGGTGCTCCTCGACGACTCCGAGCGTCGCGAGTACCACTGCCCCGCCAGCATTGTCGCCCTCGCTAAGCAGTGCTGCCACCGTGAGCCGACGCAGCGGCCTGACATGCCGGCGATCGCGGGCGCGCTCGCGTCGCCCGCTGTCCAAACCGGCATCCTCAAGGGCGCCAAGGACGCGCGACCACTGGTGCGTCTGCAGCGCTCTCGAGCGTCTTTCAAGAGCGAAGGCACGTTCGCCAATGCCACCTTCGACGCCTCCGTGGCCGGATCCTATCGAAGCAAGTTTCGGATCCTATCGAAGCACGCTCCAGCTGGCGCTTCCTCAACGCGAGGCGAGCCCTCGCCCCATGCCGTGCCCTCGGTTGGCTCGGCCTTCGAGAGCTCCTTCGATGGCAAGGCCGAGGCCATCAGTTCGATCGATCGAAACGCCCGCCTCGCACGCGCGTCGATGGCCAACCTGGACGCTACCTGGACGCTGCCAGTGAGTCGCAGCCCAGCAAGGGGTCGCAGCGCTGGAGGCTCCTCCGCGCGTGGCCAGCCCTCAAACCTCTCGCCCTCGAAGGTTGATGACTTCACAGGCACCTCCGCCTCCGCGGCGGCACCGTCGAGCGCCGCGCCCAAATCCGCCGCGGCGCCGCTTGTCTCCCCGACCGCTGTGGGCACGATGGCGCAAAAGGTGGCTCGCGTCAAGGAGGAGCTCTCACTCGACCCTTCGCTGCCGGTGGCGAAGGCAGTCGCCGAGGCGAATGCGGCCATGGGCATCGAGGGCCAAGGCACGCTCGCGCAGCAAGTTGATGTTGGACGTATTCTGTGAACTTACTGCGTGAAATGGTGTCGAATTAACTGGGAGAAACGTACAGCTGGGAGGAACTGTGCATGTACTGAACTAACATGCACTTGTGTGTATCGTTAATGTCATCTCATATGTATCGTCATACCACATATACGAGATGTGTGTGACTGTGTCTCCGTGTGGTCGAGTATTAGGTTCGCTTTCAGGAAAAAGGAAAACTCTCTTCTGCATCGCGCTCTTCTCTCTCTGCTCTCTCAAGACGCCCTTCCGCTTACATGTAAAAGCTGTAAATGGACGCCCCCGTCTCGCCACTACGAAGCCACTACGGGTTCTGGCGATCAAAGCTGTATCAAAGCTTCAGGGGCACTCTAGCTAGAGCCACCGATACTGGGGTTTTTAGATAAGTCTAAGTCTATACATAAACAACAGACAACCATACTGTACGGAAGCCTATCGAATGTGCTCCGGAAGCTTGACTTGACTTGACTTGACTTGACTTGACTTGACTTGACTTGACTTGACAGTTCGTTCACAAAGCGCGCGAAATCCACATGCGGATCGCTCTCATGGCCGACGAAATGGCGGAACCTCATGGCCAGTACAACAGCACCGTCACTTTCGTCATCAACGGCGAGCAGTTCTCGCTCTCGATGTCAGCGCTGAGTATGCTCGGTAGCGCTTGTATGCTGAATCAAATGATCAACCCGTCGCTCTTTTGCCCTGATAGTGGAGTGGGCGAGCACAGGGCGCATCCCGAAGGGCATCCCTAGCCGCGACATGGCCGATGTGTTTCGCGCCGCTGACGCACTTTGCATCACCGATCTTGCTAGTCGCTGCCTCGCACTTGGCCCTCCACCATCCTCGTTCGACACGGACAACGGCTCCTTGCTTGAGATAGAGGCTCCATACTTTGTCCACGTGGATGCCAACACATTTATTGCACGCAGTGAGGCGGTGAATCGCTCGCTCGCAATCGGTGATTCCCCGCTCCTGTTCCGTCGGCAGCTGCACGAGGACCGCGCACATGAGCCGCTCTTTCGCACGCCTGGTGCACTCGCCGAGCTGCTGGAACAGAAGCTGCCGCCGGAGGCACGACTCTGCCTGGCGCAAGGCATGTGCCTCGCGGGAGGCTTTGCCGCCCGCCTCGCCGCCTCACTTGCGGGCCTGTGTAAGCTGCCGCAACACGAGGCATCCATGAGCAGCTCTTCGAGCCACGCGGCGCGGCCTGACATCGACTTCTTCTTGACCACGGCCGACTCGGCTGAGGGGCTGCGCGTGGTGCGCGCGACGCTCATTGCGCTTGCCCGGTACTGCGAGGAGCATCAGATCGGCATGTGCGTCGTGCGCTCGCCATACGCCATCACCGTCGCGATGGATGACTGCGACTATGACCTACAGATCGTGCTTTGCGCCTTCGACTCCATGGAAGATGTGCTGAGCAACTTCGACATCGACGCGTGCCGCATAGCGTACGACGGAACGCGGCTGCTGGTCTCGGAGACCTTCCTCCGCGCCCTCGTCTCGGGCATCGTCATCGCGCGCCCGCAGAACGAGTCCGCAAACCACGCTAAGAGGCTGCACAAGTATGCCACGGAGCTGGGGTACTCTATCGCTATCTCCGATCACGACCCGGCCAAGCCTGGCAAGACGTTTAAGCAATTGAAAGCGCTCGAAGATGCTGGCGTGGTCCCCCATGCACATCCGCCACCGCCCCAGCCTCAGATTCAGATTGTGCGCGAATGGGAGGCGTCTTTCGTGACGACACCTCAAGACATTCAAAATGTCAGTCAGTTAGGGCGTGCGCCACTCTCTATGTTGCCAAGGAAAGCGCTTAGTGTGGAAGTGGAAGTGGAACAGGGGCCCTCATGGACTATCGGTACGCAGGAGAGGACGTACGTGGCCCCTCCGGTCAACCGGCCGTCTCTCCTGCGCGAGCAGCTTGGCCAGTTCGACTATGAAAGCGGCAGCTCTCGGGAGATCGTCGAGGTCTGGAGGGGGCAGCGCCGGCGGGGTCCATTTGGGACACGAGGAGACCTTGAGACGATCGACTTTTGGCGATATGAGCAAGCGGCGAGGCTCGCCTTCGAGCTGAGCGCCGGACCGGTAGCCTGGAATCCGTCACACCCCGACATCGACGAGAGTGAACCGCACGACGCCAATTTTTACTGTTTCAAAGGCGTGGTCTTCCAACAGCTGGACATGCACCCGGTGCGTGGCGCGTGGAACGGGAAGCAGAAGGCCTTTCTGGCGGACGCGACGAGCAGCATGCCGCTCGTCTTCCTCGACTTCATTGAAGACGCCGCCCTCGTCGTACCCAAGGGCTTCCGCGAAAAGCTCCCGCGCCGCCTGCATGTGCCCATGCGTGATGAGGCGGGTTCCGTCATGTTCAGTCGCCCTCCCGCGGGAGACGCACACTGGGCTGCTTGAGGACGCTGGTTTGGTCGCTGTGCGCGTGCAGGGTGTAGCAGGGTGCTGAGGCGCTGCCACTGAGGTAGGTGGCTTGGCCTTGGGCACCCCCTCGCCCCTCGGCCCCGTTCCCCGCCGTGTAAGAGTAAGTGTCGCATATCTGCCCCGTATGGCCACGGTGCACTGGGTAACGACATGATTTCCGTCGCGCTTACGACATGAGAATGTGTGCGGTGTGAAGCCGTGCGATTTATTTCATTATTTGGCCAAAGGCCTCACGATGCTTCAGGCGCGCCCCGCGTGCTCTGGCCACTGCGTTGAACGCTGTGGCGGAGGGTTCCCTCGCTCGCTGCATCATCCCGCTCCCGGCATGTTGCCTGGCAATCCTCGTTCGATGACGGTGAGCAGCATCTTCCCGAACACACCGACGTACGCTCCATAGTAGAGGAGCTTTGTGAGGGTGGCGAAGGGCTCGGGCAACCCCGCCTTCTCTGGCTTCGGATCCACCTTCAGGAGCACCTTCGGATTGATGCGAGCGGATGCAGCGGGCAGCGTTTCCATCGCCGACACGGCGGCACTCGACGCCACCGATTGTCGTTGCTGCAGAAGCGAGCGAAACGCGCTTGTGTGAGCGCAGCAGCAGAAGCACAGCATCGCCATGATGCCGCGCATTCGAGGCCTATATGCGGACTTCGCGCGGACTGTTCCACGTAGGAATCCAGAACTCGACGAAACTTCGGGCAATAGAGAGGCGAGTTTTGGCGTGCGTGTTTCCCCCCGGTGTCTTTTTACCGATCTTTTTGACGAAATGCGCCTCTTGCGTGGACGGCGACGTGTCCCTCATGCCGAAAGCCGCTGTTGAGAGGACGCCGGAAGAGCCACCCATCTTCATCCCCGCCAAGGCCTTTGCGGGCGTCAAGGTCGGCTACGCGTTTCGCGCGGGCGACGACGGTGTCGGCTACTACGCGGACCCGAAGCAGAAGCCGCCGAAGCCACCAAAGCAAGCGACGAAGGCAGAGGCGCAGGCGCGCGCAAAGAAACGCACGCGCAACGACGAGGCAGCAGCACCGCCGCCGGCACCACTCGCCGCCGCCACCACTGAGCCCGTATCCGCCTATCAAAAGCTGCTCAATCACCTGAATCGGTTCCCGCCGCCCGCCGTGGCCATGGCACGCCTGCGCGGAGCCGCGGCCATGGCACCCGACCGGAATGAGGAGGACGAGGGCGATGCGACGAGCATCCCGATCGGCGAGGATGTTGCCAAGGCCGCCGCGCTCGAAGATGTTCGCGCCGACGCCGACGCCGACGCCGACGACGGCGGCGACGACGACGACGCCGACGACATCAAGCTGTACGGCTCGAAGGCCTACGACTCTCATTTTGGGAAGGAATGGCCGCGGGCAGAGCTCGACGAGGCACGCGCGAGCTGGCAGGAGCACCATTGGCAGCTGCCGGGGCTCGGCGACGCGCGCGTCCTCGTACCGCCCACCGCGACGCCACCCTCGGCCAAGCTGCAAGCGGCCAAGTCCGCGGAGACGCAGCTCAAGGGGTTGGGCATCATCGCAGCGCTTCGTACGACGTGGCGAGCGGCGCACGGCGACGGGCCGCTGAGCGCGCCACAGCTGTCGCTGCTCGGTGTGCTCACGGGCTACGTCGACGTCCTCGCTGCGGGCACCCCACTCACCGCGTACCCCGCTTTGATACCGGTACGCGCCCCGGCCCCCATTCCGAACATGCTGTGCATGAGAATATTGTCTGATGAGCCTTGATGATGATGACGGTGCTCATCACACGCTGCCAATGAGAATACCAATCAACCATTCAATTATTGTCTGAAGAGGTGCACCTCGTCTTGAGGTCACCCCATGAGGTCAAGCATGAATCTCACGAATTCTGAGGCAGCCTCATCCGCCCTTCTCCTTCTCTCCCCCGACGGCGCCGTACTCGCATTGCGTGCAAGGACCTCTGAGGACCTCTGAGTACCACTGAGTACCACTGAGTACCACTGAGTACCACTGAGTACCACTGAGTACCTCTGAGTACCTCTCGAATCGCGCTCCTGATTGCATCTTGATTGCATCTTGATTGGCCATCTCGAATCGCGCTCCTGATAGCATCTGATTGCATCTTGATTGAATCTTGATTGCATCTTGATTGGCCATCTCGAATCGCGCTCCTGATTGCATATGATTGCATCTTGATTGCATCTTGATTGCATCTTGATTGGCCATCTCGAATCGCGCTCCTGGCCGGCAGGTACTTGCACTGCATGCGGCGCAGCATTTGGTGGTGACGCGCAAGATGCTGCTTCGTCACCAGAAGCTGCATGCGACGCCTCAAGACCAGGGCTTCACGCGCCCGACGGTGCTGGTGCTGCTCCCGTTCCGTTCACACGCGCTCGCATTCATCCAGGCGCTGCTGGCGCTCCTGCCGCCCTGCTACGAGCAGGTCGAGAACAAGGCGCGCTTCGTCAAAGAGTACGACGAGGACGAGGGGAGCACGCCGATGCCGCTGAGTAAGCCCCCGAGGACTCCCGCGAGCCCTCTCGAGGGCAAGCATGCAAGTGCTCACCACGGCGCCCACGCTTCCCCACAGGTAAGCCCGAGGACTACCGCGAGCTCTTCGAGGGCAACAACGACGACTGCTTCCGGTGCTCGCCGCGGCATGCAAGCGCCCAATACGGCGCCCACTCGATCGGCGGCCAGCCGTGCTCACCACGGCGCCCTCGCTTCCCCCCAGGTGCGCGCTACGCCTGACGAAGAAGGCGGCCAAGCTCTACTCCTCCTTCTACTCGGCCGACCTGATCCTCGCCTCGCCACTGGGGCTGCGCTCCCTCCTTGACGGAGGCGGCGCCAAAGGCAAGGACTCGAAGAGGACGCGTGGCGCCCAGGACGGCGCGGATGCGGATTGGCTCTCGTCGATTGAGTTGACCCTCTTGCCATATGCGGACGTGATGCTCATGCAGGTGAGTGCCACTGAGTGCCACTGAGTGCCACTGAGTGCCTGGAGGGCTACTGAGTACCAGCCATCGCCATTCGTTGCCTACATGCCTACATGCCTGCATGCCTCGCCCACCCTCGCTGCCGGCCCGGCCTGGCTGCTAGCTGCCGCGGGGATGTCGAGGACGAGCAACCCAATCCATGTCCAACACCGAGCGCGTCTGTGAGGACCGCTATTGTACCATCAAATGCTGAGGCGTCCTACGCAGGCCCTAACCCTAACCCTCTTGACCTGGCTCGGATTGCCTTGGATTGCGACTGATCACACCATCTCCCTCTTCACACCGGACTGCCATCGATTGCGACTGATCACACCAAATTCCTTCCCTCTTCTTTCCTGCAGAACTGGTCGCACGTGTCCGACTTGTTTGAACTCCTCAACCGACTGCCGACGCAGCAGCGCGACACCGACTTTTCCCGGGTCCGCCCGTGGTACGCGCGGACGGCACTGATGAGCCATGAGTGCCTCCTGATGACCTCTGATGAGACCGAATTGCCTCATCAGGGGCGTCTCGAGGCCACTCATGAGCCATGATTGCCTCTTGATGGCCCCTATTGACATCTAATTGCCCCTAATGGCCTCTCTCCTCAGGTACCTGGAAGGCGATGCCCGCCGGCTTCGTCACACCGCCGTGCTCTCCGCCCACGCGGCCCCCGAACTCTCCGCCCTGATGCTACGCGGCTGTGCCAATATCAGCGGGCGCGTCATCACCACCCCCTCGTATGAAGGCATCCTCGGGCATGCACCGGTCGGGCTACGTCAACTCTTCATGCGCTTCGAGGTGGGTGCCTCTCTTGATGACCCCTGATTGCCTCTCCTGATGACCCCACCCTCACGCACCCCCTCCACACGAGCAATGACGATGACCTAGAGGCTGTTGCCGACCTCAGCTGAGAGATAACCTCTGTCGTTCACCGCGACATGACCGAGCTTGCGCCCTCCCCCATCCCTCCACCCCATCCCCCACCCCATCCCCCACCCCCACCCCATCCCCCCACCCCATCCCCCCATCCCAGCTCCCACTGATTGCCTCTTGATGACCCCTGATTGCCTCTCTCATGCGCTTCGAGGTGGATGTCGCTGTGGAACACCGAGAGCGACTGATCCTCTACTGAGTACCACTCACCAGCGAGCCCTAATTACCCTAATTGCCCTAATTAGAGCGACTCATCCTCTACTGAGTACCACTCACCAGCGAGCCCTAAGTGCCCTAAGTGCCCTAATTGCCCTAATTGCCCTAATTGCAGGCGAGCGAGCCCGAGGCCGAGGCGGACGCGCGGCTCGAGGCGTTCAAACAGCGGCTGCTCCCCTCCCTGCTCACGGCCATGTCGACCGCCGTCGGCGCCGCGCAGACGATGCTCTTCGTGCCGCGCTACTTCGATTTCGTCAGGGTTCGTCAGCTGCTCGTCGCCGAGGACGTACCCTTTGTGGCCGTCTCCGAGTACTCGACCGCGCCGCAGGTCTCGCGGGCGCGCAACGCTCTCCAGAAGCGAGAGGTACGTCGGGAGACTAAACCCACCTCCCCACTCCCAAACACTCCCTACTCCCCACTCCCAAACTAGACCCGCCTCCCCACGCCCAAATCGGGAGACTAGACCCGCCTCCCCACTCCCAAACTCCAATTGCTCTCCCATTGCACCTCACCTCGCTCTCCAGAAGCGAGAGCTACCCTCGCTGCTCGACTCGGCGCACGGAGCATGCCCACCCCGGCGCTGCATGCAAGTGCAAGGGCTCATCACGGCGCCCGCGCTTCCCCACAGGTACCCTTGTTGCTCTACTCGGAGCGCGCGCACTTTTTTCGGCGCCATAAGCTGAGCGGCGCGCGCCACCTCGCCGTGTACTCGCCGCCCACGTACGCGCACTTTTACACGGAGCTGCTGCAGCAACTCAGCCGCTCGGATGGGGACGAGTCCGACTCGACCTGCGCGCTGCTCTTTTGCAAGCTGGATGCGTACCCGCTGCAGCGTCTCGTCGGCACGGAGCGTGCCGCGAGCATGCTCAGTGGGAATGAGGCGTGCTTCCTCTTCTCGTGAACGTGCTCAGTGGGAATGAGGCGTGCTTACTCTTCTCGTGAACTTCCTACTGTGAATGCTCAGTGGGAATGAGGCGTGCTTCCTCTTCTCGTGAACGTCGGTGGGAACAGGCAAGAGCTAAGGGCCGGGCCCATGATCAACGAGCGGCGCAGTCCGTGTCGAGCCCGTCGCGTCGCTTCCGAACCGCTCACATATCGATGTACAGTCTAGTCCAACGTAGTTCTGGCGAACGTAGTTTACGAGCTCTCTCCTCGTGCTCGATTACGTTCATATTGAAGCTTCTGTCGTCGTGTTCCGGTCTGTGCTCCCGTGGGTCTGTCTGTCCGTGGGTCTGTCTGCCCGTGGGTCACTCTCGTCGTCTCCTCGTCTGTCCGTCCCACTGTCGTTGAGTCGTTTTCAAGGCCCATCCGCGACGTCTTGCTCTTGAGGCGGGTCGCTTCCGGTACGGCGCCACTCGAGTCTGGCGTGACTAAGGCGTGACCATTCCTGGTGAGCTACAGCTCGACACAGCTCGAGTTTGCATGTTTGGCACATGGTTTGGCAAGTGCGACCCCTTCGGCTGTAAGCGAGTCCCAAAAGCGCGTCCGTCATGCGCTGTGAATTCACACCTCAACTTGTTTTCCCGCATGCGGTCCGAGCCGCGAGCGTACCGCGTCTGAACGCCAACCGTCGGGTGACCACCCCCGGGTCCCGGCGCTTCGAGAGAATGCTGTTTGAATTCTCACAGTCCTCGATACCTCTACTGGATCGATTAATTGTGAACCGTGTGCGGTCGGCCCTGTGTCGGTGTGTGTGTCTCGGCTCCCCCCGGTGTCTTCTAACGTGACGAGCTGACGACTAACCGAGACCAGAAAAGAAACTAATCTCGACGGTAATCTCGACAGGCCACCGCGCCTACCCCACATATCAATTGCCCCAGTTCCCCTAGACGGGCTTGGACGATCAAGGATCGACTGGACACTCGTCCGAGTCGCTATCGTGGCGCTGCCGCTTGGGTGCTGGCGGCATCTCCTCTGCAGCGTCCGCATGCCCCCGCTCCCGGCTCTCATTCGTGCTCATCACGGCGCCTTAGGTGCATTCCTCCGCTCGCTTTTTGTGCTCTCGCTCGCTTTCTTCAGACCATGGAGCATATTGACCTGTCCGATGAAGCCGGCGGCGGTGGCAACGGCGGTGGTGGTGAGGGCGATGGTGGCGGTGGTGAGGGCGATGGCGGTGATGGTGAGGACGAGGGCCGAGGCAGCGTGGGTGGCGGTGGCGAGGGCGGCGACGGCGGGGATAGCTGCGGTGGGGATGGCGGTGGCGGCCGCGGCAATGGCGAGGGAAAGGGCGATGACAGCGAACCCTCCGTGACCGAACCTGCCGTCCCTGAGCCTGCCGTCGTTTGGATTGCGGGCAAGTTTGGCGACAAGCACTGCCGCGATGGCAACAATTGCAAGAACAAAGGGTGCAAATTTGCGCATCCGTTTTTTCAAACGGAGCTGCTAGTGGCAGAGTCAGAAGTCGGGCGTCTGATTGGGAAAAAGGGCTCTAAGATCAAGCAGCTTCGCAAGGAGAGCGGTGCGCAACTCGAGCTTCTAGAGCCAGCCGAGAGCCAGAAGTTGGCCTTGAGCACAGACTCTACGAAACGAGTGCTGCGCATCACGGCGCCCGACAGGGCCACGCTTGAGCGTGCGTGTGAGCTCGTCCGTAAGTCGGTGACGGCTACGAATGCACTCATTGCACCTCCACCTCCACCTCCACCTCCACCTCCACCTCCGCCTCCAAGCGAGAAGCGCAAAATCTACGTGGCAATCGACGGCATGAATGTAGGTCGCAACCACAGCACTTTCGACCCCGAGTACGATGACAAGACGCACCCGAAGCGCAAAGCCTTCGATGAAGTACGCGCGCGCACGGACGAGAAGTCGCCCCCGTTGCTCGCCCTCGGCGTGATTAAGGCCATCGAAACTGTCCTCGGGGCGAACGAATCGAAGGAGGCGCGTGCGGCGGGCGTCGAGTACGTGCCGATGGCCTTCCTCGTCGAGTGGGTGCGCGACGGCGGGAAATCGGGTGCGCTCAAGGCCTTCAACGCGGAGCTACTCGATGCTTGGCTGAGCTACATTACCTTCACACCCTCGCGGCGCAACGACGACGATGCACTGATCGATTTTGCCAAAGGGAAGTTAGGCCATGGGCACGAGTGTTATCTGGTCACCAATGACAACTTTAAGGATCATATCAACCAGGGCAAGAAGGGCAAGAAGGGCAAGAAGGGCAAGATCACAGACGAGTGGTTTAAGCAGCACGTCGTCGGGTACATGTGGCTCGGCCGCGGCGGCGAGCTACAGTTAATGCCAGACCATAACAAACTGGAAGGCGTACTGCCCGGGCTGTGCGAACTGGCCGAGATGTGCGCGTGATGAACGGGACCAAGTGCCAGTACATCAGGAGCCTCCCGGGGAGACTGCGAAGACCTGCGTTTCAAAGAGAGTCTCAGCCAGGTCATATCGCAGCTCGCAAAAAAAGTCGCGTGGAAAGCTGTCACAGGGTGTGTAAGTTATCGCATGCCCCGCATAGTACGGCTGCCGATGGCTCTTTGATTCGCCCGCAACCGTGAGGGGCTGTCACGGCGGGGCATATTGTGTACGAGTATGTACATGTATTGTAGCTATCGGCCCCGCCTGCACACACGCATTCCATGTCGCATGCAGTTGTCACAGGGTACTGAGTACGCGGTAGTACCGTACCTGACTCGACCTGTGAGCTGTGTGGCGACTGGGGAGTTGCGTGGGAATGTCAATGTGCCAAATAGCTGTCAAATTGGCGAACGCGTGGTTCGTTAGCTTGTGTTTGGGACCGAATCGCGAATGTCATTCGTACCCTTTGTCGTTCTCCTTCACTTTCTCGTGGCCCGCGCGATCCATCCCGGGCGTGGAATCGCCGCCGTGCCTGGTCCTGATGACCTACCGGCGATAATTAAACTTAATAAAGCGTCCTTGACTGCGGTCGTCATCACACGATCAGTACATCACCACCGAGGTCCTGTCACAGTATAGCTACAGTGCATAATTAGCTATAGTCTAGTACGATTTAGAACTCGGTGATTCATGCAGGTGATTCACATGTGCTGGTCGCCCGCAGGCGCAACGCCCCCAAAATGGGCACCGAGTTGTGGTGGAAGGGAGGACGGAGATGATGGATGGGTTCTTGACTTGTCTTGACTTGTCAGGCGCGCGCTGGCGGGCGTTTCTCGACCCGCCACGCAACTTCTCGCTCGAGACGAAATAGCACGAACGAGGCCGCCGCGCCTGGTCATGGCGCTCGCCGTGCTCGTGGCGCTCGCCCTCGCACGCGGCGCTCTCGCTGACCGCGCCACGTGTGCGGCATGCGCTCAAGCTGTCACGTACCTCTCCAAAGCCTACAACCACACAGAGTCGGAGCTCGAGCTGAGCAAGGAGGCCAACGACAAGAAGGCGCAGAAGATCGACAAGGTCCAAAAAGCGCAGACGAAGCGGTGGCTCAAGCAGGAGTACGGCGTGGCGCTGCGGGCCGCCGTCGAGGAGGAGATGGAGGCGCTGTGCGGCCGACCGTCCATCGCCTCGAACCGCGAGCTGAAGGCGGCGTGCGTGAGCCTCATCGAGCAGCAGGACGAGGAGCTGGCGCGCGCGATCCTGGACGAGAAGTCGGACGGCTTCTGCGCGTCGGTGGTGCCCGGGTGCGAGGGCGTCCAGGCCAACGAGGCGGTCGCCGCGTACGCCGTCGGGATGCTCCCCGCGTACTCGGAGCCGGAGCCTCGCGGGGAGCACGCCAAGAAGGTGCGCGGCGTGGTCACGCGGCTCGTGGGAAGCACGTATGCGTTCGGCATCCATGATTCGAAAGCGCACGTGCTGGTGCTCGTGCACAACGGCTCGGCCCTCGCCGAGCGGCAGTACCAGGTGTCGGACGCGCGCTTCACAGCTCTCGTTGACGAATTCTATTCCCTTGCGGCCGAGGCCAAAAGCGAGCGCTACCTCGAATGCATGCAATTCGACCTGTCGGCCAACAAGCTGCCACCCAACGTGCCGGTCCCGCCGGACGGCTTCGGGCTCGTGCTGCATCTCCTCGGGGCACGCGAGGAGCCCAAAGCCATGCCGGACCGCGGCGGGGACTCGCTGGCGATGGCGGAGCCGGCGACGGTGAGGTCTGAGTGGTCTTTGATTGAGGTCTGAGTGGTCTTTGATTGAGGTCTGAGTGGTCTTTGATTGAGGTCTGAGTGGTCTTTGATTGAGGTCTGAGTGGTCTTTGATTGAGGTCTGAGTGGTCTTTGATTGAGGTCTGAGTGGTCTTTGATTGAGCTCTTGAGTCGTCTTTGATGGAGCTCTGAGCTGAGTGGCCTCTGAGCGCGTTTGTTTAAGCTGAGTGGCCTCTGATGGCTTCTGATTGCAGGTGCGCACGCTTCTCCTCCAATTCTGATTGCTTCTGATTGCTTCTGATTGCTTCTGATTGCTTCTGATTGCTTCTGATTGCTTCTGATGGCTTCTGATGGCTTCTGATGGCTTCTGATTGCAGGTGCGCACGCTTCTTCTCCAATTCTGATTGCTTCTGATTGCTTCTGATTGCTTCTGATTGCTTCTGATTGCTTCTGATTGCAGGTGCGCACGCTTCTTCTCCAATTCCTGCTCATGAACTTGCCCCCGAAGGACGGCAGCGCCTTTGGCCAGCTCATCAAGCAGCGCGAGGGGCGCTCACGACAGCGCGATCAGGCACGCGAGAAGGCGGGAGAGTCAAGCAGCTCCAAAGGCAACTCACTGAAGAAGGAGCCCGCCGCCGCCGCGCCGCGCAAGCGGGCGAGCGCCAACCCGACGGACGAGCGTCGTCAAGCGGAGGAGTGTGACCTATGTGCGCTGCTTGTCGGGCAGCTAGGACACTCCTTGCTCGCGACCCAGGATGCGCTCGAGTTGAGCAAGGAGGCCAACGACAAGAAGGCCCTACGGATCGATAAGGTCGGATTGCTTCTGATTGAGTCTGATTGCTTCTGATTGCTTCTGATTGAGTCTGATTGAGTCTGATTGAGTCTGATTGAGTCTGATTGAGTCTGATGACCATAAGGCCCATCGGATCGATGAGGTCTGATGAGTGCGCCGCTGATGATTGCCGCTGATGATGGCCGCGGATGGGGGCTGCGAATGGTTGCGGATAGGATGGAGAAGGATCCAGCAGGCGCAGACGCTGATGACCCATGCTTGCTTTTGTCACTGATCATGGTCACGAATTGCGTCGCTCATCAGGTCCAGAAGGCGCAAACGAAGCGCTGGCTCAAGCAAGAGTATCGCGTCGCACTTGCTGCGGCGCTGGAGCAACGTATTGAGGACGTCTGCGAGACCAAGGTGGCGGCGTCGGATGGCGTCTGATTGCGTCTGATTGCGTCTGATTGTGTGAGATTGCGCCCTTCATCAGGTGGCAACGCTCCTCAAGCCGGTCTGATGGCGTCTGATGGCGTCTGATGGCGTCTGATTGCGTCTGATTGTGTGAGATTGCGCCCTTCATCAGGTGGCCACGCTCCTCAAGCCGGTCTGCGATGACCGTGAATACTCCACTCCGGCGACGGCGGCGGCGGAAGAGAAGGAGAGCGGCGGCAGCGGCGGCATGCGCCGTGTCGAGGGAGAGGGCCTCGTGCTTGCCTGGCCAAGTTCGGAGAGTGGCCATGCGGCGGTCAAGACGTGCAATGGGCGTGGGCAGCGGCGGTGCCGCGCCTTGGTTGAGGAGCATGCCGAGCCGTTGATGCGTTCGGTGCTGGATGAGCGCGGGCTGGCGGAGTGCACCAAGCTGCTGCCCCGGTGCGACGAAGCACGGCAGGATGAGATTGCGTCGGATTGCGTCTGATGGTGTCCGATTGCACGCCTCATCAGGTGTGACGAAGCACGGCTGGATGCACTCGTCGCACGCGCCGAGGCCTTGGCGGCGCGGCGCGAGGAGACGCAGAGCCTGACGTATGAGGAGAAGCTGCTTCGTCAAGAGCGCAAAGACCTCGAGGAGCGGAGATTGGAGGAGCGGCGCCGTCGCGAGCAGGCGGCGATCGAGCGCGCAAAGGAGGTGGCGGAGGCCAGGGAGCGCGCCGGCTCGGCGCAGGCAAGGAAGGCCGAGATGAAGCGCAAGATGGACGAGTGGAAGGCCGCGCACCCGGAGGCCGCCGATGACGACGACGACGAGGAGGAGGCGAAAGATGAGGTTTAGCGGGATCATCTTGATGCGGCAGGCCCACGAAGAAGGATTAGTTGTCGCGGAACGAAAACCACGTCAAGCAAGATTGAAGATCTTAGTGGCCACAGTCAGCACCGAAACGCACGCGCACGACCAAGCCAACCCCGGTGCGCGGGTGGCGACTGACTGACTGCCTGAGCCGGGCGCCAACAAATCGTTACGAAAACCGTCACAAATATCACGGTGCCAAACAACGGTTTCAATAAGTCAACTCAGAAACGCTTTTTACCGGTACAGTAACGCAGCGCATCGTTTTTCTCTCCCAACAACCCCGCGCGCATAGGACGGACGGCTTGCTTCACTCGTCACAGGCTCGCATTTTCAGCCTCCAGGCTCGCAAGGCTCCATGGAAAAGGTGGCCGCGAAGCAGGCAGCGGAGGCGGCGGCATCGTTGAGGGCGAGTCGCCTGAGCCTGCTCAAACAAGTCTTCTCGACGATTGTTCTTTTCACATCGTACGTCGTGATCTCCGTCGCGGTCTTGATGGAGCTCGAACGCGATGAGCCCATCGGGGCGAACCGTATCGCCGCAACCTACTTCACATTCGTGACTGTCGCAACGGTGGGCTACGGAGACATCTACCCGACGAATGACTTCACGAGGTTGTGGGTGTGCTTCTTTATGATCACTCTTGGAATGACCTGCGTCTTCGCTCCAGTCGTTCATGTCATCTCTCAGTTGACTGCTCCACTCACCAATTTTTTTCGCCGGATACTGCATTGGGCTTTTCCGCCGACAGGCGTCGACCTTGATGCGACCGGCGATATCGACTTCCATAAACCACGCCATTGGATCATTTACTACTTTAAGAATCTGCTACCGTCCTTCGCGCTGAACCTTATCATCCAATGCAGCTGCGCCGCCGTCTTCCATGCGATTGACCCAACACTTTCGTGGGCGAGGTGGCTGTACCACTGCTTCATCACTGCAACGACCATCGGATACGGCGACACCCCAATTAATACCGACGCGGGTCGGATGTGGGCTTGCTTCCACATCATCTTGAGTGTGGCGATGGTCGGCGAACTCGTTGCCTCGATCGATACGCTGCGGACTGAGCGCGAGGAGATAGTCGAACGCAACAACATGTTCACGACGGTTTTGACCCGCACGATGCTCGAGGAGCTCTTCGAGAATGGGATCGCTCTCCGCAACGTCTACAAAGATGTGGACACTGAGGAGGAGATCAACGCGCACAAGGCGTACGGCCTGAACGAGTCCGAGTTCGCTCTCGCGATGATGATTGAGATGGACGTCATCAAACTCGAGCACGCGACGCCTTTCATCAAGCAATTCCGGATGCTCGATGCCGATGGCAGCGGGCGCCTCAACTACAAGGACCTCGAGCAAACGGAAGGCAAGAGCCTCGTAGACATCCAAATTGAAGCCGCGAAACGCCGAGCCGCCATGGGGATGACGGGCATGCCCCTCAAATCCAGCAGAAACCTCTTGGTCGCCGCAGGCTTCACACCCGCCTCAGGCGTTCGCACTTCCACCTCCGACGAGGGCGCGAACGAGGGCACGAAGGCAAGTGCGACCGCCCCTGGCATGCCACAGCTGAAGCTGCCTCAGGACTCGCCCTCCAAAGGGGCTGATGATATGTACTACCAACAGCGTTTGGCTCCGCTACCTGAGGAGGTGTACAAGCGCGCCCTCCCCGCCCTTCCCGCCATTGGATCCATGCCGACCGTCACAGCCGAAAACGGCCCGGGAATGACCTATCTAAAGGACGTGCTGCATGACCAGGGCCGGATGATCGAAAGTCTGCAGCACCAGATCGCTCAGCTGCAAGGCTCAACCATGCCGCCACAGTACGCGCCGCAGTACGCGCCGCAGTACGCGCCGCAGTACGCGCCGCAGTACGCGCCGCAGTACGCGCCGCAGTACGCGCCGCAGGTTTCGCTGCCCGTGTGGCCAGGGTCCCTGGTGCCCCGATCTCACTCTGCGCGCGTGGCGCCCATTCCCGCGACGCCAGTGGCCTACACGGAGATGTACCCACCCTACACGGAACGGCGTACCCGTTAGGACATCAGTCGATGCGCGGCAGCGCTCATCCGACCGCGCCCTGGAGCGTGGCGCGATGCCTCGGGAGCGCCAACCAATGACATGGAGCCGACCAAAGTGCAGAATGAGACGCGGGTCACTCTCATTCTTTGGGAGAGGGCTGAGATGGGACCCATGTTCGGGAGTGGATTTTGTCAGTGTTGATGTCCGTTGAGTTCCACTCTTGCTGCGAGCGAGCGTGTGAGGTCCGGGGCAAGGGACGCCTGACCCTACACAAGCTCAGAGCTTCAAGCTGCGGCTACGTCGGTATGGAACCGAAGAACCGTATGGAGAAAAAAAAAGTTTCGGAAAGTAACCGCGCGCCCGAAACACGCCCAAATGCGGCAAAGACACCAACACACGTCAGTGAGCAAACACCAGTCTCATATGGGGTCACAGGCTCGACATTCGTGTTAACGTTCACAGTTTCAGAATGAGCGACTGTTTTTCTCAACTTTGTGGAGATGCACGCCACTTCCGCAGCGCAGCTGAGCAGCGTATCGGTCAGCTCGAGCATTTCGGGCGCGCGGCCGTACACGACGGGCGTTGTATCGCGGCCTCCATTGGCAGGCGATTCCTCGTTCGCTTCCTCATCGATCGGCCTAAGGCGACCGAGTACTCAGCCACTGTTGCAGGTGCCAACGCTGCAGGCGCAGCAAGCGCTCGCAGTCAAGGCCGCCACGCCGTCACGGCCGCCGCCTGGGCCTAGCGGCGCCACAAGATCGCTGGACGAGCAATCGGTCGATCGCATCTATGATCAGATGATGTCCGAAGAGGCGAGCTTCATCGGCGACGTGAACAAGATGCTCCTTCAACGCGAGCGTGATCAGGCGCGCAAGGTGCGCCTGATTCACAATGAGTGGGAGGCGGAGGTGTTTGAGCGTGTGCAGGACGAGGTGTCCAAGAAAGTCAACGCGCGCTCGATGAGCGACGTGCGAAAGCGCAACAAGGGGTTGATGCAGGATTTCCTTGACACCTCGAACTCAAAGTACCCGTACGGCGTCTTCCGCGACATCATCATCCCCGCCGAGTACGATCCGTTGCATGGGGCCGAGATGAAGAAGATGACCTTCCAGACGCATCTCGCGCGCGATCCATGCAAGCTTGACCTTCGCAAGCTTGTGGACCAACCGCCCGAGGCCAAACAGACAACGGTGCCCACCCTCCGTGTCGCTGAGCATCTGATTAGCATCTGATTTGTGGCCGTGGATGGTCATACATTGCTTTCGAGTGCGCCCCTGAGTGCGTCTCTGATGACCTCCCTCATCAGGTGGACCACATCCTGATTGCCTCCCTCATCAGGTGGACCACGTCCTTGATTGCCTCCCTCATCAGGTGGACCACACCCTTGATTGCCTCCCTCATCAGGTGGACCACACCCTTGATTGCCTCCCTCATCAGGTGGACCACGTCCTTGATGACCTCCCTCATCAGGTGGACCACATCCTTGATTGCCTCCCTCATCAGGTGGACCACATCTTTGATTGCCTCCGAGTGTCACGGAGTGTGTCCCTGAGTGCGTCCCCGATCGCCTCCCTCCTCTCAGAAGCTTCCATGGAATGCCTGAGTGCGTTCCTGAGTGCGTCCCTGATTGCCTCCCTCATCAGAAGCTTCCTTGGAATGAGGGCAGCAAGCTGGCCGCACTGGGTGGGGTCGTGCCTCGTCTCGACGTCGACCTGTGGGATAAGCTCGAGGTGACGCCGCATGGACGGATGGCGAAGATCATCAACAACCCGCTTGCGCCGCCGTATAAGTACTCGAGCGCTCGCATGCTACAGAACGGGTACCACATCGAGCGCGGGAAGCACCTCGTCGATGCAGAGTTCCCGAGGCCCAAGCGATGCTTCGAGAACATCCCTGGCCAGCGCTCCTCGTCGCCGCCGCCGAGTCCAACACGACCCACGACACGCGGCAGTCCAATGAGGCCGACCACCCGAGGCGCCCAGCGGGCGCTGTCCCGGGCGCCCTGGGACTGAGAGGGCGAGAGGCGGGCGGTTGGAGGCGAATGAGCGCCGTGTTGGGCGCGGTCACACGGAGGCTCTCGGGGCGAGGCGAGATGAGGCGGTGGCCGAGACACATATTATTTTGTTAGCAGGCGCTGGGGGAAGTGACTACGGAAGTGCGCCGAGTCAGATGTATCAGTCCACAGCACGGAAATACCAACGTGATACCAACGTCCCTCTCGCTTGACCTATCGCAATATGAACCTCGGACCTCGCGTGCCTTTTGTAAGCCTTTTGAAACGGAGACCGCCAGTCTGCTGCTGTGGCTCTGCGCGCTCAGTGCGCGCGCGCACAGCCGCCGCAGACCATGCGCCAAGATACCGGAGACGTGAGAGAGTAAGAATTCACACCTAACGTTCATAAGCCGGAGCCAGAAATTTCGAGGACACTTCTCGTCCCATTCTCGTCCTCCCGGGCAATGGTCGTGTCTGCGGCGCGTGTGCGCGTGCTTTCGGGTCCGAAGGCCGTGACGACGCCAACAGCAGGTGGCGTGGTTTATTGGATGTCGCGCGATCAGCGCGCCCACGACAATTGGGCTCTCCTCCGCTCAGGATGTGCCTTCGAGCAACTTTTTTTGTGTGGCTCGAAGGCATAAGGTGGGCCTCTCCGTCATCTTCTGCCTCGTGCCGACCTTCCATGAAGCAACGATTCGGCAGTACGGATTCATGCTGAGAGGACTGCAGGAGGTGGAGCGTGACCTGCGGGACCTCGGCATACCATTCAAGGTGCTCTCGGGCAATCCGGTCGACGAGGTGCCCTCCTTCTTGCGCCGACATGAGGGCTGTGCACTCGTGACCGACTTCTCTCCGCTGCGCACGGGCCGCGCATGGAAGAGCGCAGTCGGCGAGAAGCTGAGTAGCACCCCATTCTACGAGGTGGATGCGCACAACATCGTGCCCGTGTGGGTGGCTTCGGATAAGCAGGAGGTGGGTGCGCGAACTATCCGCAAGAAGATCAATGAAAAGCTGCCGATGTGGCTCAAGGACTTCCCGCCGCTCGAGCCGCAGCCGATCGAGCCGCCGCTGCACGCGCAGGCAGTCGCGGCGCCGCTACCAGCGGAAGACACGTCCGGCATCATCTCGCCCGTGCCCCCCGCGCCGAGCTCCACGTCTGATAGGACCTCTGTGCTGGACGAGGGCACGCTCATGGCGCTCAGCGCGCAGCTCGAGGCGGCGGTGGTCGCTTCGCCGCTGGACTTGGCGACGGCCGAGCGGGTGCTTGGGCAGCTCGAGGGCGTGCGCATCGACCGCGCACTTCTCAAGGCAACGGGCGTCGGAAAGGCTGCGAACGAACTCGCCAAAGCCAAGTGTGACCTCTCGACGCGCGCACGTACGCTTGTCGACCTGTGGAAGGCGGCGGTGTCGGCAGAGAAGGCGGCGGCGACGGCGGGTGCGACGACGGCGACGACGGGAGCAGGGGCGGCAGCCGCAGGGCCATCGGGCAGTGCGCGCTCGCTCGCGCTGCCGCGTCACCCGAGTGCGTCGCTGCTCGGCGAGTGCGTCGCCCCCACTGATTGGACGGCTATCGAGAAGTGCCTTGCCTCTAATTGCCACTGATTGCGGCTGATTGCGACGGATTGCATGCAGGTGCATCGCCCCCACTGATTGGATGGCTATCGAGAAGAGCCTTGTCATCGACCGCAACGTCAAGCAGGTCGACTGGCTCCTTCCGGGGCCAGCGGCGGCGCGCGAGGCGGTACACGCCTTCTGCGCCTCACGGCTCGCGCTCTTCGCCGACAAGCGCAACGACCCGAACGTGCACGCGCACTCTGATCTCTCTCCCTATCTCCATTTTGGGCAACTCTCGGCGCAGCGCATGGCGCTGATGGTCCAGGCGGCCGTGGCGGCCAAGCCGCAGGCGGCGTTGCAGGCGGGGCTCGAGTCGTTCCTCGAAGAGTCGATTGTGCGCCGCGAGCTGAGCGACAATTTCTGCTTCTACAACCCAAACTACGACAACCTCAACGGCGCGGCTGGCTGGGCACGGGAGTCGCTTGAGCTGCATGCGGCTGACAAGCGCGAGCACGTGTACACGCTCAAGCAGCTTGAGGAAGCACAGACGCACGAAGACATCTGGAACGCGGCGCAGCGGCAGATGGCGCGAACGGGCAAGATGCACGGCTTCATGCGCATGTACTGGGCCCAAGAAGATTCTCCTGCACTGATTGCCTCTGATTGACTCTGATGAACTCTGATGAACTCTGATGAACTCTGATGGCCTCCCTCATCAGGTATTGGGCCAAGAAGATTCTCCTGCACTGATTGCCTCTGATGAACTCTGATGAACTCTGATTGCCTCCCTCATCAGGTATTGGGCCAAGAAGATTCTCGAGTGGTCGCCCGACCCAGCCGAGGCCCTTCGGCGCGCCATCTACCTCAACGACCGTTACTCCATCGACGGGCGCGACCCGAACGGGTACGTGGGCTGCGGCTGGGCGATCATGGGCGTGCACGACATGGGGTGGGCCGAGCGCCCCATATTTGGCAAGATCCGTTATATGAACTATGAGGGGTGCAAGCGCAAGTTTGACATCAAGGGGTACGCAGCCAAGTGGAATTCCACTCCGGCCGCCCTCACACCGCCGGCGGGCGCGCCGCCGCCGGCGAAGAAGCCACGGCTGGGCTGAGATCTCATATTTGAATCTTGCACAGCGTTCAGAGTATACGGCAATAGTGTGGCGAGGGGCGCGAGGCTTGAACATGAAGCTGCAGTGTCAGAACTTGTGCGCGATTGAGTCCCTGTTGAAGTCGGACGAGCACGCGGCCACGACGCTCGAGTCGGAGTCGCGTCGACGAGAGCGCGGCGGTCGCACAAGGAAACAATTCCGCGGAGCCATTCCTGTGAAACCAATGGCATACCTGATGCGTGCGAGAAGCGTGTGACTATATTTCATGCTTTTTTGGTCAATAACAAGAAACACCCATGATCGCCGCCAGCCTTCTCCTCCTCCAGACCACCCAGCCGCACCACCCTCAACGCTTCAGCCTCGCCACCTCCGCCGCGACACAACATGTGTCAGCAGACGTGGGCCACAGAGCCGGCACGCGGCAGGACTGCAAACACTCAAATGATGTGCGTCTCTTCTCCGTACAGGTTGCCTTTGTCCACATGTTCCACCTCCTCAGGGAATGCGCCACTGGCGGCCATCGACCTGGAGGTGATCTCGAGCCACGCTCCTGAGGTCCCTCGCAATCTTATGGTATGCTCGATCCCCTGCCGCGGCATACAGCTCCTTGGCTGCGTCGAAGCGGCTCTCCAGGAGCCCTGCTGACAGTCGGAAATTCCTTGTGATCGTGAGCTACGCTGAAGCTCGCCCTCACCGCTCATGGTCTTCAATGCCGTTACTCGTCCCGCTCGAGTGCGTCGTCGCCATCGCTGCCGACGGAAGCGAGATCGTCGACCTCATCACCGTCGGCATCGCTGTCGCCGTCGTCCTCGCTCACGCCCCCTGCCCCAGTAACGTGCTCTGCCCCCTGCCCTCTGCCCCCTGCCCCCTGCATGCTCTGCCTCGTGAAGGCGTGCCGCTCCGCCGTTGCGACCAGACGCCGCTGCGGGAAGATGTCAACGAGCTCGACGCGAAAGCGCTAAAAGTTGGCCGCCGCGACATAGCCTTCAACATGCACCACCCTCACCCTCATTGCATCTTTGACGCAGACTTCTTTCAAGTACGGAACCTCGAGGTACTCGCGCAAGCGCTTGGTGTCCTCGACAAACTCCTCCGCCTCAGCTCCGCATCGCGAGCACACCCTCGACCCACTCCTCGGCGGTGACGCGCCCGTCGCCGTCGAGGTCCATGCTCTGCAAGATCGCCTCGATCTCTTCGTCGGTGTCATCGGGCATCACGTTCTTCAACTCTTCCCTGTCGACGTGGCCGTCGCCGTTCACGTCGAGCAGCGGCAGCAGCGGCGCTCCGACCGGATGGCGTGCGCCTTGATCGAATCATGCCTTCGAACCTAAAAATACTTCTGAGCCTGATGCCTCGAGACCCGCGATGACGGCCACGCGGCGCACGCGAACCTCAATCGGCGACACGCCGTAGCTCAAAGCTCCGATCACGGCTAGCTCGCTGACGTCCGCAGGTACCGCCAACAGAATGGGTTCGGCGCCCTGCGCGCCCTGCCACGTCGTGCCGTTCATATCAAGAAGGCTTTGCGATCGGCCGCCGATGAAGATGATGGTGCGTGGCGAGGGGCCGAGGGAGGGTTCAGCTTGGTACATGCGCAGCAGGCAGGCTAGAGCGCCATCATCACGCAACAGACGTTGCTTCAATTCAACGCTGCTTAGCGAGTCTGCGCCGGCGCCTAAAGCTTGCCAAATGCACGTGTCGCCGGTGCGCGTGACGACATGGTTGGTGGACGGCAGCTGGCGCTTGGGAGTTGGGCAAGAGCGCCTTGGCCTGTGGCTCGAGGGGCAGCAGAGGTCATCAGAGGTCATCAGAGGTCATCAGAGGTCATCAGAGGTCATACGCGGTCATACGCGGTCATCAGCGTACCTGTGGCACGAGGGGCCCACCAAAGGCCAGCCGCCATGTGGCCGCGTCGCGTAGGTGGGCCACTTTGGGGGTGGACGCGAGGGACGTGCATGTACTCGTCCCCTACGCGGCCCAAATTATGCAACTCTGAGTCCGGAGAAGGTTACAATCGACGTGCCTGCGTCACACGGAGGTACCGTCCTCGCCACCCTCGATGGCAAGGTCGTCAGCCCGCCTCCCGCCGCGAGCAATTTGCAGGTTTCCTTCCTCACCTTGATGCCCCCCACCCATGCTGCTTGCACCCATGCACCCATGCTGGTTCCCTTCCCCACCACCCCCCAGTCCCACCCCAGCGCAGCCGGCCCGTTGGGGGGCTCGTATCGGCGCCATGTTCGGCGCCTCCCATTGCCCCGTGCCCTTTCTTCTCTTCTCAACGGCCCAGAAAATAGCCGAGAAAGCCGGGAGAGCGCCTCGCTTTACCAGCCTCCCTCCCCTTCCCCGGTCCCGGGTGGGTGCCGCCGCCGCCAGCGCCGCCAGCCGCGCCCTCTCCATCGATGTGCACAGGCTCAGTGGCCGCCATGCCTTTCGCCTTCTCAGCCGCTGCCTTCTCGGCCGCTGCCTTCTCTACAGCGGCCTTCTCGGCCGCTGCTTTTTCGACAGCCGCCTTCTCGGCCGCTGCCTTCTCGGCCGCTGCCTTCTCAACAAATTCCTTCCACTCTATGCCTTTCGCCTCAAAGGCTTCCTTGTACTCCGGCAGCACCCACTCGCTCTTGCCAGAGGGCTCGTGGTGGGCAAGTTTAAGGCCGCAATTCTTCTTCCAGTCGGGATACTCCTTGGAGAGCAACTCGTCGAGCTCACTGGCCGACATCTTGAGACATTTCTTGAGGTTCTTGTCCTCCTCGAGCGGCTTGCCATCGACCAGCTTCAGCTCCTGGACCTTCTCGCCGAGCAGCTCTTGGCACTTGGCGTCCACGGCGCCCAGCAGCTCCCTTACCGTGGTCACATGGGCCCCCGTCATGCCACACATACTGGTGATCGCGACCTCCTTGAACCCGTCCAGCGCGCTCAGCTGCGAGTCGATCATGGATCCGAGGTCGGGTATCGGGAAGCCTGTGAGCTTGCCCGCGGCCGCGGCTACCTTGAGGACCGTCAGCCCGAGCATGATGTACGGCATCGCCTTGACGACCCATTCCTTGGGGAACGTGAGCTCAAAGCCCTCCGCTTCGCCCTTGTCATTTGGGTGCGTCTTGGCCACGGTGTAAGTGAGCGGATCGACGAAAAATATGCGCACACGATGGTTGAGCCATTCCTTGGGGCTCAGCGCCTTCTTGAGCAATGAGACCCGCTCCCCGTTGCCGGTCACTTCAGCGACAGGCAGGAAGAGGACGAGCTTGGGCGCCGCTTGGGTGCCGAGGAGCAGAGTGGTCAGCATCGTCGACTGTGCAGACAGCATCTCGATCGCCTTGTCTTGAGTGAGCCGGATCTGAGCCAGCTGGCCCATTACCTCCTTCTGGCCGGCCATTGCCTCCCGGTGATTATTGTCCACCTTGGCCTCGAGCCGCTGCTGACCGGCCTCGAGCCGCTGCTGACCGGCCAGCACCTGATCGAGGATCATCATCAGAGGTCATCAGTGGTCACATCAGGGGTCACCAGAGGTCATCAGTGGTCATCAGAGGTCATCACCTTCTCGAGGAGTGCCGCCTCGATCGCTTTGCCGGTCTCGCCCTCGTTCGCTGGCGGCGCCGGCTTGCTCTGTCCCAGCAGCTTGGGCGGCTCGCTATGCTCGGCGTTGTGCACCGCCTTGCTCACCCTCTGTGCTATTGCCTCAGGAAGCCCCCAGGGGCAGGGGCCATCGACCTGGCCCAGCAGCTCGTGCGTGCGCACGCCCGGTTCAGCGCGGCCAGCCGCGCCGAAGAGGAAGGACGATGGCGTCTTGCCCAAGATCTTGCTGAGGGTCCTCGTCGCCTTCCTTGTGAAGGCGCGCGCCGTCAACTCCCATGTCGTCTCGCCCCCCCAGATCTCGGAGATGCTCCTCACTACCTCGCGCGCCGTCCTCGTCCGGATGGCCGTCGGCGGTTCGAGCTCGTGCTTCGTGTAGAAGCTCTCGAGGCTGCGCGCGACCGATTCGACCACGACGTCAGGCACGCGCTCCCACACGCTCCGCACGTCGGCCTGCACCCTCCCAGCGTCGTCGAGCGCGTTACCCCAGCCGTCGGCGCGGGCCATAGGCGGATGCGCCGCGAAGAGGTCCTTCGAAGGGTCGGCGGAACCGTCGGCGTCGGACGCGCCAATGAAGATGGGCAGCACCGCCGCGCCGTGCTCGTGCTGAAGCAGCGCAAAGCTCCACTCGAGGAGGAGGTAGTCGAGGCCCGAGTTGGAGGTGAGGCTCGTCATGCGCCGCAGCGCGTTCCACGTGACGATGGGCACGATCACGCGTGAGTTGGCCATCGCGAGCAGGCGGACGACGTCGAGGTCGGTGCCGCGGCTGACGGTGCGCTTGTCGAGGAAGGTCGTCACCAGCGGCGACTGCGCGCCGAGGCAGTCGGCGAGCTTCTCGGTGAAGGGCGTGTCGAAGGCGGGGACGTGGGAGTACGAGAGGAAGGCCCCGTAGTGATCGGGCGGCTTGAGCGGCGGCAGGTACGCTGACAGCCGCGACGCGAGCTCGCGCGTCGTCAGCTGCTGCCGACCGACAACATAGTACACCTGCGAGCCGTCGATGTCGGCCGCGAGTAGTGCGCCGCGCTCGACGTGCCTCTCCTCGCCCTTGTCGACGGAGCTCAGCGGCAGCAGGCACGTGCAGCGCAAGTTGACGAAGCGGCTGGAGACGTGGCGGACGAGGAGGCGCAGCCGGTCGATGGCTGGCGACCACGCGCTCGGTGAATCCGCCCCCGCATTCAGGATGGCCACCGTGATGTATGGCGCACCGTCGGAGCGGCTGAGCAGCAGCTCGTCCCGCCCAAACTTGACGTGCGCGAAGCCGAAGCCGAGCCTCGGCGTGAAGCCGATTGCGGTGTCGTAGGACCAGCCGACGGCGGCGCCGCACAGCTCGAAGAAGGCGCCGTCGGGCAGGAAGCCGCCCGAGTCGGGCAGGAAGTCCTCCGGCGCCCACACAGGCGCCGTGGAGGGAGGCGATTGGCTTTCGAGGGCAAAGTAGAGCGTTGCGAGCGGTGCGTTGGTGGGCGTGGGCGGCTGGTTCGCCCCCTCGCTGCCGCGTAGCGCGAGCAGCGCGGGCACGAAGTATGTCTGCTGAGCCTTGGTGCAATGTGCGCGCCCGGGCTTGGCACAGCACACGCTGCACAGCCCGCAGTGTGCACAGCCCCCCGGGCCCGTCTGCGGCGACGGGCCGTAAATCCCGCATCCGGAGCATTTCACCGAGCCACTCCAAGGCGTTTGCCTATGCGCCGATTGCTGATGCTGATCCTTGCGGCGGATGGGAACAACGAGCCCGAAGTGCTCCATGAGCTTGAGTAGCTCGGCCTTGTGCGCCTTGAAGCGTTTATCTTCCCACAAGAACTCGAGTAGCACGTGGTGCAGCACGCCGTCGTTGCAAAGATCTCTCATTTTCCTCTGGTCCTTGCGCCCGGCCGTCGTGTGGCACAGCTTACGGTGGTCGGAGTCATCGAAGTTGCAAATGATCATCGAGACGGCGTCGATGATCCACTGCGGGTCGAGGACGACGAGCTCACGCACCTCCGGCGCCTCAGGCAGATCGTACCAGCAGACCGCCCCAAGCGAGTGGAAGTGCGACAGCATCTGCTGCACCTCTTGCTCGAGAGGGAGACGCGCCGGGTCGTGCGGCAGCCCAAAGCGCGAAGCGATCGCGGTCACCTCTGCGAGGCTCAGCTGCTGCCGCGGCGGCGTCGCCGACATCTCGAGCGCGAGCGCATCGTAGACGGCGAGCCAGCCCGCGGGCACGCGCTCCTTCATCGAGTCGAGCTCCATGGCTGCCTCCTCGATCGCCCCTACCAGCTCGCGGATGGTCTCGTCGCCCGCAAAGCCCTTGGAGTTCTCGATTGGGAAGAAGCACAGGTCGCCATTTAAAGGCATCTTTAAGCGCACCTCGCGGAGCCGAGCGTCCAGCGCCTCGATGAGTTCATCGCTCAGACCCTTTAGCGCTGCGTGGCCGCCGCCACCTGCGGCCACCGCCTCGTCCTTGCGCGTGCCGACGAGCAGCAGCGGCGATTCGGATGCGTGCACGGCGAACGAGTCGAGCTGGACACGGAGCTGGGCAATGCTGTTCTTGAACAGGTTGGGATTCTGGAGGTCAGGCAGCGAGAAGACGAGCATCGAGACAGAGGCCTTGGGTGCGTGCAGCAGGTCAAGCACGCTCAGGAAGACGTCCTGCCCGCCGCTGTCCTGGATGTGCAGCACTAGCCGCGGCAGCTCAGTTCCCTTGATCACGAGCTTGCCTGCCGCCGCTGCCAGCTCCGCCGCTTGCCTCTGCTTCTCCTCCGCCGCTTGCCTCTGCTTCTCCTCCTCCGCCGCCTTCTGCTGCAGTGGCGCATAGGAACCGAGCCCTTGGATGAGGGGGGTGCATTTGGGACTGCTTTGGTCCAAAACGGGCGTCGTCTCTGCTGCCTCCACCACCACCATTCCCGCCCGCTGCGGCGCCTCGTCTGCAAGCATGCTCTTCCTCTCCTCTACTCCCGTTGCCTTCTCTGCCTCGGACGCCTGTTTCGCCGAGTCCGTGATCCTGCGTTGCGCGGCAACGGCGACGGCGCGCGCGTGCTCGGTCTCGCCATCGGCCAGATTGTACACTTTTAGCGGCCTCCCCTCGCTGGCCACTTCGAGGCTGCGCCGCTCCACCTCGCATGTGGTGAGTCTGGCGCCGGCGGTCGAGGGAGAGTTAGATGTGAACTCCTTGCCGCTCATCGCGTCAATGGTCGATGACTTGCCCGCGCCGCCCGGGCCGCGCACCTGCAGCCGGCAGTGCGGCCAGTCGACGCGACTCGCGAGGACCTGCTGCACCACATCCGTGGCATTATCGGCGGCTGCCTTGTCCGCAACCGCCTTGGCCGCCGTCGCCGCTGACTGTCCAGACATCGCCTCCAAGTGACCCGCCGAAACAACATCAACCAGATGCAACCAGAGGGTGTTCGAGTCCGAAAATTCGACCTTGTATGGCATATCGTCATCGCCATCGTCCTCGATGAGGGTGCCCGTTTCGCCCGTTCGATAAGCACCGCCGACGACTCGCACGCTCTGCCCGACCCGTAGCCGAGAGCCGGTGGCGACTGCCGTGGGAAGCGCGACGGTGGATGGCTGTGGGAAGAATTTGGACGCGCACGCGTGGCAGGCGTCAAAGTCGCAGTCGCTGCAGTAGTAGCTGTGTTCCCCGCTGAAGGAGCTCCTGCACACGTCACAGATGTAACCCCGATCACGGCGGTGAAACTTGAGGATGTGCTGATGCTGGGTCACTTTGACGGTGTCCGGGGGCGCCTCGAGGGTGAGACTCGAATAGTCGCGAGTGGTTTCACTTATTTGGCGCTTGCTAGCGTCCCAGCTGCCCAGAGGCACCGCCGTGCACACGCCGCACTGTGAAAAGTTCCAGCCATTCTCTGCTGAGCCAATGCCTGCCTGGCAAATCTTCCAGTACGTGCCGTCATAGTAGATGGCTCCGGTGCCGCCCTCGCGCGTGTAGCATGGCCCTCCATTTCGCAGCTGGCCTGGGATGAGATTGTACGTGCCCGAACAGTTGACCCCTATGTCGCCCGACTGAACACGGATGCGCACCTGGGTCGCCGTGGACACCGTCGTGCTGGCGGTGACCAACTCCATCTCGGAGCTTTTGCCCGTCCAACCGGAGTGGTCGGGAAAATCAACCTTCAGGTCGCCGTCCGGATCGACGCGTTTGACGATCCCCACCTTGTCATGGGTGACGCCGCCCCAGCCGTAGGTTGGATTCGACACGCTCCGCTTGACGCGCACGCGCGCGCCCACGCACAGCTGAGCCTTGGTGCATTGTGCGCGCCCGGGCTTGGCACAGCACACGCCGCACAGCCCGCAGTGTGCACAGCCCCCCGGGCCCGTCTGCGGCGACGGGCCGAACATCCCGCATCCGGGGCATTTCACCGAGCCACTCCAAGGCGTTTGCCTATGCGCCGATTGCTGCAGCGAGCCAACCTTTTGGAGCTCACCCTCCTTGAACCACCACTTATTGCCGTCACCGAACTCCACCTTGAACGGGCGACCCGACTTGTCGTCTTCGAGTAGTCTGCCTGTCTGGCCCACGTACGAGCGCGTCGACGAGTCAGATGCGCTGAGCACTAGCACTGTGGCACCCACCTGCGGGCGGCCGCCCGCGCTGTCGTCGCCCACTCTGGCCACGGTGGGGCATGGCAACACGTCGCTGCTAGAGTACCCGTCCTTGGTCCACTGGCCGCATGGCACCGAGCCGCTTGAGCCCTCTTTCGAGTAGTACCAGTCACCCGTATTGCCTGTATCGTTCATGCGCCACCCATACTGCCCCCCACCATAGTAGAGGATCGCTCTCCCGCCCTCTTTTGTGTACAGCGGCGCGCCGTTGTGCTGCCGCGTGTAGCTGTAGGTGCCGTTGATGGTGCTCGCGCAAATGCCGCCCGCGCCGCTCACGACGTACTCTCCCACGGTCGCCTCGATGAGGTCGGTGCCACCCGCTTTCTCCGTGCGATACTTGTTGCTGCCGCCCTTATCCCACTTGACGCGAACCCACCCGTCGGAGTCAACATCTGTGATGGTGCCCGCATTCCCCGCCCCGCCATCCTGGTCGCCCCACTTCCAGTCGGGGCCACGCCTGACGCGGTCGCCCACGTTGAGCGAACTGGCTCGGAAGGTCAAGTCTGACTCGTTGTCATCGTCGCAGAACGTCCCGTTGTCATCGTCGCTGTCATCGTCTAAGAAAAAATGCGGCATGCGGCCTGGGCACTATCCTGCCAGGCTCTAGGCAGCTTCCGCGATTGGTGCGGCAAGCGTTTTCCTGGCCGAAGCTCCGCTTCGCCACCGCGAACTTGCTTGCAGGTCGAATTTGCGCGCCGTCGGTCAGGGATTTGGGGAGACGGGTCGCGATCTCCGTTGAATTCTAATGAGTGTTACCGCATCTCAAAGTACGGATTTCGTCGTCTAGTCCGTTCTATTAGAATCTCAGATGCGCGAACAGAAAACACACCGAGGTTGGTGATTGCGGTAATCAAAAGTAAGTTCCTCGCAGGGGCCGTGCTCACCGCGTCACACGGCATGGTCACACGGGGACCCCCGAACGCCCGAAGATCCTGATCGCGTGAAGCTGGAACGACGAAGATGTGCACATGTGCTTCCGAAGCCAGATCAGCTGGAAGGCAAGTGGGCGGAGATGACGGAGGGGTAGTGAGCGCCTCCCACGCACGCCTTTTCGAATTTTCGGGGCTTGTGGGTGTGTGTCTGGCCGAGAGGGCCCTGAAACGAACGAACGAACGATGACGGAGGGGTCCATCTTGACTTGACTTGAGTTGACTTGGCGAGCAACTCCGCGCCGGGCGCGGGCGCCGCGTCGCAAAGATGTGGCCCGAAGTTACTCTTGTTTTCAGCGCATTTCTCACCATCGCGACAAACCATGCTTTTTTCCGAGCTCGCTCTCGCGCCCTCGCGCAAACCGAGCCACCGGGAGGGCGATGCTCCGGCGGGGCCGCCTCCCGCGCCGATGCTCTCGCGCACTTCGACGTTTTCTCGCCCACTTCTCGACGACGAGTACGCGACGATGAGCTCGCAGCTCAAAGGCATCGTGCAGTGCTTTACGAATTCTGTTTGGAACGATTGGCAGCGTCCGTGGTCGCGCGCCACGCCCGAGGCGTCGACGGGGAGCGGCTTCGTCATCTCGACGTGCCGTCGGCTCATCATTACGAACGCGCACGTCGTCGCGTTCGCCTCGACGCTGCAAGTGCGCAAGGATGGCGACTTTGACAAGCACGTGGCACAGATCCTCGCCGTCTCGCACCAAACCGACCTCGCGATCGTGACGGTCGCGAGCGACGCCTTCTGGCTCGACGCGATCGAGCTGCCGCTCGGCGAGACGCCGCGCCTCCAGCAGCACGTCGATGTCGTCGGCTTCCCCATCGGCGGCAACAGCGTCTCGATCACGAGCGGCGTCGTCTCGCGCATAAATTGGTCCGTGTACTCGCAGAGCCGCGAGGCGAACCTCGTCGTGACGGTCGACACGGCCATCAACAACGGGAACAGCGGCGGGCCGGCGATGAGCGACGGCCACGTCGTCGGCGTCGCGTTCCAGTCGCCGATGCGATGAAGACTGAGAACATGGGCGAGATTGTGCCAGTGAGCATCCTCAAGCGCGTGCTCGAGGACTTTGATGCCATCGCCGCGGCGCGCGGGCCGCTTGCCGCCGACGGCGGCGACGGCGGCGCCATCGCCGTTGCCGGCGGCGCCTCGCCGGCGCCGCTCCGCGGCTTCGCCACTTTTGCGCCGACCTTTCAGACGCTCGAGAATGAGGCGCTGCGGCGCTTCGTCCTCCTCCCGCCGACGGCCTCGGGCATCCTCGTGCAGCACGTCCCCAAGGTCAGCAACCTCGACGCCGTGCTCCGCGTCGGCGACGTCCTCACGGCGGTCGATGGCATGGCGATCTCCAACGACGGGCGCGTGAGGCGCGAGAAGGGCGCCTCGCCGCTCGACTTCCGCGTCGTCGTCACGAGCAAGCTCGTCGGCGAGAGCCTCACGCTCTCCGTCTTCCGCGAGGGCGCGCGCCTCGAGCTCGCCGTTGCCGCCGAGAACCCGCCTAAGCTCCTCCCCAGTACGTGGTATTCGCCCGCGTCGTACGTCATGTTCGCGGGGCTCGTCTTCGTGCCGCTCTCGGCGGAGCTCGTCGAGGAGGGCGCCTACCATGCCGAGCTCCTCTACGCGGGCGAGGGCCTCAAGCACAAGTCGACGAGCCAGCAGATGGTCTCGGTCATTCAGATCCTGCCGCACGAGCTCACGCTCGGCTACTCGGAGCTCGAGTTCCCCGCGCACCTCCCGCTCCTCGCCATCGACGGCGCGCCCGTCCACTGCCTCGCCGACGTCGCCGCCGCGACGCTCCGCTCGAGCGGCGAGTGGATCTGCTTCTCCTTCGCGCAGGGCCGCCGCCTCGCGCTCCCGCTCGCAGAGGCGCGCCGCGCCACGACCGAGCTCCTCGCAGAGCACCGCATCCCCGCCGTCGCGAGCGACGACATCGCGGCGGCCGTCAGGCGGGCAACCGAGGAAGCTCCAGCGGCGGCGGTTGAGGCAGCGCTCGTGTAGAAGCGTTCTTGACGGACAAGTCAGCTGTGGTGGAAGGCGAGTGGGCCTCCAACCGCCTCCAACCCTATTCCTTTGTCCTCCCGGCTTCATGCGCATGTACTGGGCCCAAGAAGATTCTGCTCCACTCTGATGAACTCTGATGAACTCTGATGGCCTCCCTCATCAGGTATTGGGCCAAGAAGATTCTCGAGTGGTCGCCCGACCCAGCCGAGGCCCTTCGGCGGGCCATCTACCTCAACGACCGTTACTCCATCGACGGGCGCGACCCGAACGGGTACGTGGGCTGCGGCTGGGCGATCATGGGCGTGCACGACATGGGGTGGGCCGAGCGCCCCATATTTGGCAAGATCCGTTATATGAACTATGAGGGGTGCAAGCGCAAGTTTGACATCAAGCGGTACGCAGCCAAGTGGAATTCCAATCCGGCCGCCCTCACACCGGCGGCGGGCGCGCCGCCGCCGGCGAAGAAGCCACGGCTGGGCTGAGATCCAATATTTGAATCTTGCACGGCGTTCAGCGTATACGGCAGTAGTGGCGAGGGGCGTGAGGCTTGGACATGAAGCTGCGGTGTCAGAACATGTGCGCGATTGAGATTTGAGTCCCTGTTGAAGTCGCGCGAGCACGTGGCCACGACGCTCGAGTCGGAGTCGCGTCGCCGAGAGCGGCCGCGGTCGCACACGGTCACGGAATTCTCGGAGCCATTCCACTTTCCAGCCATACGCCTGATGTGTGTGATGATAACGGAGGCGTGTGACTATTTTTTGATGAATTTGTGCAAAGAGAATTTCTATTTCCAAATTTACGTCTTGAGCGTTGAGATGTCTTGACTTGACTTGAAGTGAAGACTTGACTTCTTTTCCCCCCGCGGACCCGGACGGATACCGAAAGAATTCCTAGCCCTCAGGATGCCGATCCCCCCCCACTGCCCACTTAGGCCCAAGCCCCCACGCGAACAGGCCCACAGTCGACGCTAAGGCCACAGCGATGTGCGACATGGCGGGCGCAGCACACACCTGCCAGGCTGCTTCCGACACGTCTCCTTGACCTTGTCCGATCCCCCCAACACGGACACCCACCGACGGTCGACGCTAAGGCCTACAGCGATGCGACACATGCGTTGCGATCTGCTTCCGATACCCTCTGCCCAACACATCCCCCAACACGACTCTTGCGCCGGTGCACAAGTCGACGGACCGGACCTCCAACACGACTCGCAACGCAGTCACACCTACACACAGTCCGATTGTTTGGACGGTTTGGCCCTGTGTGCTGTTCACAGTTCCGGTAGCGTGTACATGCCCTCTCTCTTCCTCCCCCCCCGGCTTACGCTCTCTGTCCCCGCCTTTGACGCGCCGCTCGAACGCCTGTTCGAGCGCGCGCGCTCGCCCGCGCCTCCGCATGCCCCTCGCTCCGAATCATCTCAAACTCCCTCGTCACCGGGCCTACGTCTGCTCTCAAAGATGAGTGGTCGAGTGCGCGACCGCTTAGCTCGAAGAGAGAGTCCGCAACCTGGATTCCAACCGAAGCCGCAGACCTTTTCCAGCACGCAGCGCGCGGTCGACATCGGACGAGCTGTGCCGCGGCATGCTTCGCAGAAGAAGCGCACCCTGGCGTCCCTCGGTCCGCTGCTGTAGTCGTGGCGGCATTCCGATTTCGCACTTCAGGAGAAGTGGATTACGTATGCCGGGTAGATGTCTTGGCCAGCTTGGACGACGTAAATCTCCGGGTTGGAGAGGTCATCAACCATCGAGGTGTACCTGAGCTTCACAGGTCTCATTTGGGGGTGGATCAATTCCGTGGTGGCCACAGTCTCCTGCCCGAGGCACGGCACGCCGACGACGACCAAGCACATAATTATCATCATGTGGCCCTCCTCGTCCAGGCACTTATCGCATACTTTGATATCCTTGCAATAGGCCGCGTCGCGGGCGAAGTACGTGCCTTTGCCCCAGAGGTGCCGCTCGGTTGCCAACGGTGAAAAGCCTACGCCGGTTGGGTCCTCGACGATTTTCGTGACCACTTCAGCACTCCCAGTGCCGTGGAAGAGCCAGCGGGTGTGCACGCCACCCTGGAAGCTTACCTTTAGTCGTTCAAATGAGTCCTTGACACTGCCGTAGAGAGTGTCCATACTTTCTTGCATATTGCCATTCTCGATGCGCTCAATGTACGCGACCTGAACCCTTTCGCCAATCTTGTAATCCGGAGCGTAGAAGCGCTTCACGTCGGGCTCTCCTTGGAAAATGCCCACCACCGCCTTATACTCATCCGAATTCTGGAGCACACGGAAGCGTTTCTGCTCGTCGCATCCCTTCTGGCCTTCCGACGCCCAGAAGCGCCGCAGGCTTCGTGGCTCAAAGCCGAGGAACTTCTCGTGGTTGCAGCGCGCCTCTGAGGTGAAGCATGCGTGCGACTCGACAAATGCAAAGGGCGGGTACGGCGAGAGCAGCGAGTCGATGAGGCGTGGCAGGCAGTTGTACTTGAGGAGCGACGCTGGGTTGTGCGAATCGCCCTTGCGCTCGCGATGCCCCTCTTGCGTGACTGTGTAGTAGAGCAGGCACAGCATGGGTGAGCCTGTGCGGATGAGCGCCTCGAGCGAGTCTGGCTTCTCTCCTTTACTGTAGTCCGGCATGACCACCACTCCTCTCTTATCGCGTTCTTCATCCGTCGAGAAGCGCGGCTTGGGCCACACGTCCTCCTTCGAGCCTTGCACGAGCACCACCTTGACGCCCTCGGGCAGTTTGGTCGCCTCTGGGTGCGCATTGATCATCAGGCAGCCAATATCCTTCGGCACCTCACCGGCCTCCATGCGCTTCCACAGCTCGACCATGTACGCGCCGCCCTTGGAGGCGCACAGGATGACACCTGGCTTGAAGCTCGTGATGGCATCGAGGACGTCGCGGATCGCGGTGGCCATCACAAAGCCTTTGTCCGCCGGACTGGCGCAGCTGAGGCGTCGAACGTCAAAGCCCGCGCGTTCGACGCTCGCAATCTGCTGCGGGTTGGCGAGGAAGCCAAGGCCAGGCCCAATGGCGAGCACCTTCTTGCCGTGCCGGTCAGGAGCCGTACGAGAGGGTGGGCAGTACTCAAGAATCATGTCTTTCCACATGCTCAAATGGTCCTTGGCCGTGCTGAGCGCCTTGTCCGCCGCACGCTCAGCGGCGGCGTCGGAGAGGTATTGCCGGAAAAAGTCGACGACGGCCGTCCGGCCGACGTACATCTCCGGGTTGGCGCGCACGTGCTGCTCGATC
>Ga0210240_100429_pt1 | contig 36937 bp, 25 predicted proteins | sample ChrtobMetP5a_4mM_FD_155463 | JGI IMG/M metagenome (GOLD analysis project Ga0210240, IMG submission 155463) | Chrysochromulina tobin associated microbial communities from unialgal haptophyte culture, Seattle, Washington, United States - P5a_4mM | ecosystem: Host-associated > Algae > Haptophytes >...
ATGGAGCGGCGGCGGCGGGGATCGGAGGGGCGGCGGTGGCGAGTGGTTTGGAGGCGGTGGCGAGTGGCTTGGAGGCGGTGGCGAGTGGCTCGGAGGCGGCGGCAGGTGAATGGGCGGCGGAGGCAAGTGAGCAAGAGACCCTTGCGGTGGCGGGATCAAGGCCACTTGATCGCCATGCACGTGTTCAAACGTGCCGGTGGGGTCGGTATGGCAGTTGCGGCTGTCGGGGGGCAGATGAGTTTTACTTTCGTATGCCTCTTTCATGTACTTGATCAAGTTGGGCATCTCCTTTAAGTCGAGACCGAGGAGCTCGACAGCCTCGCTAACGCACCTGATGCGGGAGGATCAGACGCACTCAGACGCACTCAGACGCACGCAGACGCACTCAGAGGCGCCACGATGAGCTCGAAAGCTTTGACGAGATGCACTTTTGAGTGTCAGCGTTGCTCCAGCATCTTTCGGCTTGGAGCTGGAGGTTGGTGTGCTTGTTGGCCTCGAGCGTGTACGCTGTTACGGGTCGTGGATAACTGCAGTCGAATAAGGTGCCAATCTCTGTGAAGCGGTGGAAGTTGGAGAACTGCCTATCGAGCTCGTTGCGTTCGAAACTGAGCGTCGCCACCTTGGGGTTCTGCTCAAACGAGAGATGATAAGAAGTGACACAGCTCGGATGTGGTGAGAGGCGATCAATTTTGTAAAATCATTGTACGCGGTCATCAGAAGTGCAATCGCACCTGCTCAAAGGAGAGCAGCGCGTCCTTCCAGGCCTTCATCGCTTTTGCATTCTGTGCGGTCTGGCACTGCAAATGCCCCGCACTCGGAGTCTGAAGGTCATCGGTATCGGCTTCGACGTAGTTGGGAAACATTTTGAGCACGACCGAGCATTTCGAAGCCGGGCACACGTCGGTTGGCACGTGGGCGCAGACGAGGTCGCGGATGCGCACAAAGTACTCGGCGAGGTTGTACTCGAGATGCTCGTAGAGCGAGCGAGTGTTAATGTCAAAGTGGGTATGGACCACGTCCGATCCTTTGTTCCATTCCTCTCGAGTGAGCGCATCATTGATCTCATCCGTCATTTTCGGATTCTCGGCGTGCAAGAGCTTGCCGTTCTCCGGGTCGAACATGGCAGTGTGACGACCATCCTTATAATAGCCATCGCACTCAGGGGTACTGGCCGCTCCGAACGTCGTCCACAAGATTTGATGGGGTCCAAAGGGCTCCCCGACGTCCACGATGCACGGGTGCGTGTTGAGAACGTCCCCCAAACTTGTGGTGCCGCTTCCGTGGTTGGAGACGATGACGAGCACCTCTGCGCGGACTTGCCCGTGGAGCGCCGTGTCTTCTTCCTTTAGCGTTAGCAGTTCTGGTTTCGGAAAAGCAAAGAGAAGAAACATCATGGACCCGAGGAGGATGCATGACATTTTGTTGGCGCTGCAATCTATATTTGGTTTGTTTGACGTGTCCAAACTTGGAAAAATGTATGCAATGCACATTGCTTAAACGTACACTTGACCCGTTGACCGGTTGAATTTTGGGATTCAGCAGGGAGTTCATTTGGTCCGTCCCACTAACGGTTAAGCTTCCGAGCTTGAGCTCCCCTTAATAAAACGGGCCTCAACCCGTTCACGTGTATTCACGTTTACTATACCCGGCCGCTTGTAGCTGAGTCAGTAGCCTAGTACGCGTCAGCAGCGCGCGCCTTCCAATGGCGCCACAGCTTTCATTTCGCCGACCGCTTTTGAGCAGGCGCGGGGAGGCGCTCTGGGAGGGACAGGGGGCGGCCCCTTCTGAGTTGGCCGCGGGGTTGGCACCGGGGTCGTGGCGTGGTTGTGCGTGTCGCGATGGTGAGTCCACGGATTGGTTGAGTGAGGTTCTTCTGTGTGAACTGTGATGTTCCGTGTGTCCCGTGAGCCGTGTGTCCCGCGTGTGTGTCCTATGTGTGTCACGGAGTGAGTGAGTGAGTTATTGAGACACAGACGGCTCCCCCCGGTGGTTTTGAATCGGAAGTACAGTAGCGTTCGAAGCGTCGTTGTGGGCAAAAAGTGTCGCGGAGTCGTGAGCCCGCGAGGGTCGCGGAGTCGTGAGCAACGTGAGCCCGAGGGTCCATACCTCGAGTAGGACATCGCCCGTCGCGAATGTCCTTTTTTCGCAATGCGATCTTGCTCCACTCGCTGGTCATGCTCGTTGCAGGGTGTACCTATAGCTGTCGACAAGAGAAAATTGCTCAGCACTACAACCAAAGCAGAGGATGCATCGCAAACAGTACGGCACTACATGGAGGTCTCCTTAATGATGCAGAGGTCGCACACATTGCAGCCTCACTCTCCGTCCCTGATCCGGAGCTACTTAAATGGTGTCAGAGGGTCATTTGTGGGCAAGAGCGTCCGACATCGCAGTACGGCCAGGATCTCTTCATGTGGCGCAACTACTTTGCACCGCTCACCCTGCATGGTCGGAAGGGCTTCTATGTCGACAGCGGTGCCAACGACTATAAATCTCTTAGCAACACGTACTTCTTCGACAAATGTCTCGGCTGGAGCGGACTTTGCATCGAGCCGCACGAGCCCTATCATCGAGGGCTGCTTGAGAACCGATCGTGCACGCTTGTCCCTGAATGCATCTCTGATCATCCCAATAGCACGCTGGTCATGCAATACGAAACCCATGGCGAGCGCTACGGGAGTCTTGCCGTCACATCTACCACTGGCGGTAGACCTGCGCGTGGTTCAACACCTCGAACCATTCGTTGCAATCCACTTGATGTGATGCTATCTCGCATAGGCCAGCATTCTGTCGATTTCTGGTCACTGGATGTGGAGGGCCACGAGGAGCAGGTGCTCCAATCTATTGCGTGGGAGCGTACGCCGATTGCCGCACTTCTGGTTGAAGGCGACGCGTCAGACAGTGGCTCGATAGACGCAGTGCTCGCCAAAAGGAGTGGGCTGACTAAAGAGAGGCAGCTACCCATTGATGCGGTGCATGCAGATCGGAGTCGTGCTGCTGCTCTTCCTGCTGGCCGGCCGAGGACTTTTTGGATTGATTCTTTGCTTGAACATGAGCAATGGTACCAAACGCACATTAATCCTAGAAGCGCAGCGGCGGCCAAAGTCGCAGCCGCAAAAGCCAAATCAAATGTAACAAATTTGTGAGCGACATGTGAAGACTCGACGAAAGACCACAACAAATGATGACGACCACCCTTCACGTGTCGTGTTGAGGGCGCGCCAATGGCGCCGTGTCGGTCGAAGGTTCCGAAACGGTTAACGGTGTTTTCCACCAGATGAGGAGCTGTGAAATTTTTTCTCACAGCTCCTCAAGTTCGAGCAGCTGTGAGTTTCATTCTCACAGCTCCTCGCAACTTGTAGCACCTGTGACTGTAAAAACTCGCAGCTCGACAACTTGAGGAGCTGCGAGTTTTAATCTCACAGCTGCTACAACTGTTGCGACGAGCTGTGAAAATGTAACTCACAGCTCTTCAACTTTAAGCAGCTGTGGGGAAAAATGGGCCTTATCTCAGCTGCTCGAAATGTTCGTCACAGCTGTGAAAATTCGACTCACAGCTCCTCTAAGTTTAGGAGCTGCGAAATCTTATGATGCAACTTACTTAAGATTTGATGAGCTGTGAGTCGAATTGTCACAGCTCTTGGTAAGTTGAGTCGAGCTGTGAAGATTTTCTGTGATGTTTTTCGCAGCTGCTCAAGTCAGTTTTTCGCAGCTGGAACGGAGCAACTGCCAACTCAGATTCTCTTTCACGTTCGACAGTCAGCTAATTATCCATTTCATCAGTCACGGAGTTGTGGAATTCTGGTTTTGTGACCGATGAATTCTGGGTGGTTGGCTGATGAAAGGGGAAAAGGCGGTCTCGCGAGACCGCTTTTTTCCACTTCACAGGTCCTCACCCCAGGGCACCTCCCACAGGAATCCCCTGGAGGGCACACGGCGTCGTGTTCTCCGCGTCGCTTCTCTTCAATGCACAGGTTCCCGTCGAACCGATGGCGCGCGTGTGTGCGGCTGGCTATGACGACCTATCGCCAGACAGCGATGACGACTCTCCCCGGTTGACGAAGGATCCACGATCTGCTGCTGGTGGTGCAGAGGTGTCGCCTTTGAAGCCAGTGATGCCCAGGGTCCTCACAACAGTGAGCAGCATGGTGAAGCACCCGGAAACCAGCACCTGGCACGTGCGGATGGGCGACGACGTGCCCAAGTTCTTGTACGCCAATGGGCCGGCACGCATCGTCTTGTACAACTACAACGTGGTGAGAGAGATGGTCCACAAAGAGCTCGTCGTGCGTCGCAGCGCGGGTCCGAAGCAGGGTTACAGCGACATCTTTGAGCTCACGCCGGCGAGCCGGGTGACGTCGAGTCACACAGTGGTGTTGTCACCGGCCATCTCTTGGTAGTTGATTGGGATTGGCAAGTCGTGTTGCTTGACACGCTTGGAGCCAGCAGCCCGGCCCAAGGCCTTCTTAGCAGCGCCCGGACGCACGCGCGCAACATGCTCCTCAGCCGGGGACTCTTCCTCGTCTTCGTCTCCGGAGAGTGCATTGTCATCGTCTGAGGGCGGCATGGCAGTAGGAGAGTCGCATGTTTGCGAACGACGTGCTCGCGCGCGTGAGCTTCGCGCGGCATCTTGCGACTTGACGAGCTCCAAAAGCAGAATTCACAGCTGCTCAAAGTCGAGGAGCTGTGAGTATTTTTGAGGTTTTTCTCGCAGCTCGTCGGAACATTGAAGCAGCTGTGAGTTTTAATTTTCACAGCTCGTAAACTTCGAGCAGCTGTGAGTTTTATTCTCACTGCTTCTCAATGTTAGAGGGAGCTGTGAACCTTTTTAGAGGGTTTCTCACAGCTCGTCGCAACAGTTGTAGCAGCTGTGAGATTAAAACTCGCAGCTCCTCAAGTTGTCGAGCTGCGAGTTTTTACAGTCACAGGTGCTACAAGTTGCGAGGAGCTGTGAGAATGAAACTCACAGCTGCTCGAACTTGAGGAGCTGTGAGAAAAAATTTCACAGCTCCTCAACTGGTGGAAAACACCGTTAACCTTCCGAAACGGTACAAAAGTAACGCGTGACGCGCGTAAATATGATACATGGCGAGAGAACGCGGCTCCACCCCGGCACGGTGTGCATCCTTTCGGCTCCGGGCCGCCCCTTCGACGGGGATATGTGCGTCGTTGAAAAGTATGACTCTGCGCGCAGCAAGTGGCAGGTGCGACTGCGCGCGCCGGAACACAACAGCAAGCAGCTGCTGGTGCCTGAGGCGGTGATGAGGCTCGCCTTCTGCATTTTGCCCTCGTCGATCACCTTGTTGAAGCGGCACGCCGCGCTGCGCGACGATGCCATGCAGGGCTCATGCGGCCGCGGCTTCATCCTCGGCGGCACCGACATCATCGAAAAAGGCACAGTGCTCTACGAAGAGCCTCCACTCTTCATCACGCCCACGGGCACGCCGAACCAGCACAACGACCGCTGGCGAGCCTACCTTACGATGTCGATGTCGGCCTCCGAGGGCCAGATCGGCATGCCCGAGGCTCTCAAGGCGTTCGACGACCTGGGCATCGCCGACCGCGTCCAAGATTCGGTCACTGCGGCCGCGGCCAACATCGTCAACGACGCCATCCGCTCGGCGGGTGCATCGATGAGCGTCGGGGAGCGCGAGGTGCAGGTGCAGCGCGTGCGCGACGCGCTCATGCGCTTCCAGTCCAACCAGTTCCGGTTCGAGAACAGCGCGGTGCCAGACCAGTCAGCGAACTTCTCCGCCTCGGCCGTCTTCATCCTCACTTCGCGTCTCAACCACGCATGCCAGCCGAACACCTTCGTCGATACGAAGAAGGTGTGAATGCCTCGTGTGATGGCCTCGTGAATGCCACACTGTACGCGCGCTTGAGCGCCGCCCTGAGCGCCGCCCTGAGCGCCGCTGATTGCCTCCCTCCTCAGGCGTGCATGCTGATTGCCTCCCTCCTCAGGCGCACTTCTTCCCTGGGAGCATCGTCAAGGACGATGGCATCCTAACCGCGAAGGCACTGCGCCCGATCGAGCCGGGCGAGCGGCTCACCCTGTGCTATGGGCCCAAGGACCTCCCGTCATGGCCGCTGCAGAGGCGTCGCGAGTATCTGCTCGAGAAGAACGGCTTCCTCTGCTGCTGTGCGCTGTGCGTCGCCGAGGAGAGGGACGGTCCATCCGTCGTCGTGCGTACGGGCGCCGAGACGGGCGCCGCTGCCTCGGTCACAGAGGCGCCCGGCACGGCGCCCATCCCGGTTACGGCGCAGACGGTTACGGCGACGCCAACGCTCACGCCAACGCTCGAGGACAAGGAGGAGGCCATCAGACGATCCTTTCTGCCCTCCTTTCTCCAGGAGAAGGCCGGCGCCCGGACTGGCGCTGTGGCGGGCGCCTCTGTGGTCGCGAAGGCCACGTCGCGCTCGAAGAGTGGCTCGAAGAGTACGAGCTCGTCCGAGGGCCGAACGCGCGCCTGATTGCCTCCCTCAGTGCATGCTGATTGCCTCCCTCATCAGGTACGAGCTCGTCCGAGGCTCGAACGCGCGCCTGATTGCCTCCCTCATTGCATGCTGATTGCCTCCCTCATCAGGTACAAAATCGTCCGAGGCCCGAGCACGCGCCAAGGCCAAACTCTCCTCTGCAGCCGCCCTCGAGCCAACTGCGGAGGATCTGGCGGCGGAGAGAGCGGCTGCGGCCCTCATCGCTGAGGAGGAGGCGGAGAAGGCAGCTCGTGCGAAACACACGGCGAGGACGAGCAGGGCTGAGGCCGGCACGGCGGCTGCAGTGGCCAGCGTGCACAAAGTCGTACCTCGAAAGAACGCGATCGCCACTGGCAGGGCCCCCGACGCTGTAGTGACCAACGGCGCGGAGAAGCGCCAGCCGGAGTGGGCTTCCAATTCCACAGAGCCCTCGCCGCAACGAGCACGCCGCTCTGAGCGGGAGCCGCCGCCGCTGCGCACTCCGAACGAAGGTCGGGCTGTGCTCGTGGGTGCACTTGTCCTGGGCGCCACCGTGCTGCTCGCAGCGGCGTTCCTCGCCCGTCGGAGATCGGCACGCTGAGCTCGCCCGTCGGAGATCGGGGCACGCTGAGCTCGCCCGTCGGAGATCGGCACGCAGAGCTCGCCCGTCGGAGATCGGCACGCTGAGGCGGTGTGGCGCGTAGAGCGTCCTCCACAGTGCACTGCAGTGAGTGTGCGCGGCGCTCGGGGAAAGTGCTCTGGGTCGCGGGGTCGTGATTGGGCTCCGCCGCACGTGATCTTGGTCGCGCGAACTCGTGATTGGACGTGTGGACCAACCAGCAACCCCCCCTTCCGTACACTGTAAGTTTGCATGTCCTCACGTCTAGGGCACGCTGTGCGCGCGAGGAGCTGGCTGCTCGAGCGGCTCGTGTTTCCATGATTATGAAATTTTTGGAAAGTTCATTGACGAATTGCCATTTGCTGAGGCACGCAAACTTATAAACGCGAGCGCCCCCAAGCCCGTTTTTGTGATTCGAACGCTCATCGCCCAAAACCGAAATGCCCGCTCCGCTGTCGGAGCGGAACAACTCGTCGCGGCTGAGCGCCATGACGTCCGCGACGGGCACGTCGGCGCTCGAGCAGCTGCAGCAGCGCCTGCGGGATCTTCAGCAGCAGAGGCAATCGCTCAAGAATCCCGAAGTCGCGGCAAAGCCCCGCCCAGCCTCAGCGCAGCAGATCAGCGCCAAGCGTGTCGTTCCGCCCGGCAAGCCGAAGACCCCTGGGGTCTTGATGCCGATGACCTCAGGGTTCACGGGCAGCCCCATCCATCACGCTCTTCCACCATCCGGCATGAACGCACCAGCTTCGGACTCGAAGCTTTTGAGCGCCCGTCCTTCAACGCAGGGCGGGGCTAGGCCGAGCTCAAAGCTGGGACCCCGGGGCAGCTTCGGGCCGGCGTGTGGGACGGTTCCACCGCTGTTTGCCATTTCGTCGACGCCGCGGCTCGACATTCGTCCGGACTCGTCGGGCCCCCTTTCGACGGATCGTGAGCGCACGGCTCTTGTGCACCGGCAGCGCAAGCTCATCCGCGAGGGGTACACTCGGCACGGCCTCCCCGTGCCGACCATCACGGAGGCGACCTCGCTGGAACCGTTGCTGTATCGGTCGGAGAAGGTGGTTGGCAAGGGTGCGTTTGGCCTCGTGTCCCTCGCTCGTTCGATTGTGACGGGGGAGCTGGTGGCCATGAAGACCATCGATCGCGCGAAGCTGCACTCGGAGAACCTCAAGAAGGCTGTGGAGCACGAGATCCGCATCCTTAAGAAGATCAAGCACCAAAGCGTGGTCAAGCTGTATGAGGTCTTCGAGACGCCGCGCTCGATCCACATCATCATGGAGTACGTGGATGGTGGCACCGTCCAGCAGCTTGTGAAGAAGAACAAACGGATTGCCGAGGAGGACGCGGCGATGCTCTTTGCGCAGCTCGTCGACGCGGTGAGCCACTGCCACGAGCACCACGTGTGCCACCGCGACTTGAAGCTGGAGAACTTCATGCTCGGGCGCAACGGGCGCACGCTCAAGCTCATCGACTTTGGGCTCAGCGTCGTGTGGAAGCCGGGCCAGAGCCTTTTCAAGAGCTATGGTACGCCGTGCTACATGGCGCCCGAGATCATCAAGGGGGCCAATTACTCGGGCGCACACGTGGATGTCTGGTCGCTCGGGGTGGCGCTTGCGACGATGCTGACGGGTTCGCTCCCCTTCCAGGGCGCGGGCGACACGGAGCTCAAGAAGCATATCCTGCGAGGGACGTTCCCATGCCCGGAGCACGTGACGGCAGAGGCGCGGGATCTGCTCGCGCGCATGCTCGCGCTCAATCCAGCTGAGCGCATTTCAATGGAGGCGATCAAGCAGCACCCGTGGCTGCGAGGGGCGGCCGACGCGGCCGCACGCAGCGGCGCGACTTGCCCGGCCCCGCTGGTGGCGTCGGAAGTGGCTCCGCTGGACGAGGGCATTCTGGCGCAGCTCGAGCAGCTCGGGCTCGAGCGGGGGGAGGTGGAGCGCTCGGTGCGAAGCCGCGCGTACAACCATAGCTCGGCCTGCTACGAGATGCTGCTCACGGCCTCGCAGGCGGACAAGGGCCGACCCAGTGCACGGGGCGAGAGCTCAGCGCGTTGAAGGGGCAGGGTCTGTGCCACGCGTGCCAGAGTGCTGCTTTAACAGCGCTGCGATCGATTGCGATCGCGGGAGCGAAATGCTTCAAGAGGGGTGGCCGCATTTGGATTGCCCCCCGCAGCCACGCGCACACTCACACACGCCACTCACACACGCCACTCCTTATTCGAGCCGGCTGCACTTCCGGTCAACGTATACATTCAACGTACATTGTATCCGGTCAATGGATGTTCCGGGGTACGGTGGGTCTTTGTGCTTATGTGTGCACACTGTGCGCGTGCCAGTATACAATCTTGACTGTCACTGCACTTGTACATTCGAGGTTTCCCAAACTTGAAATGAAACGAGAAGGCGGCCGGCCCGAACAAGGTTTGCACGATTCGGTTTTTGTGAGTGTGTGCTGGGAGAGGGGCGCGACACAACGGGCCCGCGATGGTCGCGATGGACGCGCTGATCGCAGACCTGGCGGGCACCCACGACGCGACGGCGCCCACGTACGTCTTCGGCGGCGTCCACTTCGTCCCCTTGACGAGGTCACCGCCCAAGGGAGAACAAGTCCCCGGTACATTGGACGAGGATGGTGATGCCGTCGAGTCCCAGGCGCCGTGCCTCACGCGCTTCGAGCTCGACGAGGACGCTTCGGCTTCCGAAGGAGACCGCGTTGCGCTCGCCGCAGAGGACGAGGACGAGCTGGAGCCAGAAGAGGAGGATGAGCTGCTCGCCTCGGTCGACGACGTTCTCCCTGTCTTCGGCGGCTTTTCGACCTCCTTGATGGACGCCTTGCGGGACAATCTCAGGTTGCAAGAAGAGGAGGATTCGCGGCTGGCCGCGAAGAACGCCGCGCGCGCCAAGCGGGAGGAGGAGGAGTGGGCGATGGAGAAGCGGTTGCGCGAGGCGGATGAGCGGCGGCTGCAGGAGGAGGAGGAACGTGACTTGGCGGAGGCCGAGGCGCAGGAGGCGGATGAGGCGAGGAGGCGGAGGGCGATGGCAGAAGTGAAGGAGGGGGGGGTGGAGGAGGGGGAGGATCTCTCCCCGAAGAGCACCATCACCGCATTAGAAGCAGCAGCAGCAGAGGCGGAGGCGGAGGCGGCGGAGGCGGAGGCGGAAGCGGCGGCGGCGGCGGCGGCGGCGGCGGCGGCGGCGGCGGAGGCGGAGTCGGAGTCGGAGGCGGATGCTGCGGCTTTGGCGCAGGCGGAGGCGGCTGAGGCAGCGATCCGCGCGGAGGAGGTGCAGCTGCAGGATGAGGATCTCAGGGCATCGAGTGCGCACGCGTTGCGCGCGAGGAGTAACGCAGCACGCGTCGAGGCTCAGCGCGCGCAGATAGCCGCGCTCGTCGACGCGGAGCGTGGGGCGACGACGTTGGGGATGGCGCTCCAAGAGGCGATCCTTGCAGTGGGGGCGCGTCGCACGCACCGCGCGGAGGACGAGCCCAAGAGCGACGGCGAGCTCAAGGACGAGATGGTGGAACTGATGAGGAGGAAGAAGGAGTACCTGGGCCAAGCGAAGCTCAAGGGCGCGGAGCTGGCCGTGGTGCGCAAGGAGATGCAGGCGGCGGATGCGCTGTGGCTGGAGGAGGCGAGGCTTGAGGAGGGGAGGCATCGGCTGGTGGCCGAGGCGCTCAAACGGCTGCACCAGCGGCCAGACCAATCGTTCACGTTCACAGACCAATCGTCCGCCGTCGACGCGACGCCGGGGATGGATCCACGGCTAGCGCGGCTCCTTGGGCTCAGGGACGGCAGCGGCGCGCCGAGAGGGAGGGTGACGGACGAGCTGGATCCGGTGCCGGTGCTGCCGCCGCCCGCGCCGGCGTCGCAGCGCCCTCTCTCTCAGCAGAGCGCGGCAGCAATGGTGAGGCGAAAGGAGAGCGCCAACCTGGGGAGTACGCGCATGATGGAATCCGACCCGGTGCCGATCATGCCTCCGCCTCGACCGATCCGAACGCCGAAGAATGCCGCCCCGTTGACGCCCAAGAAGGGGGCGTCGCCGCCGCCGAAGCTCACTTCGGCCAAAGAAGCCGGTAAGAAGGCTGCCAGCCTCTTTTCGGGTAGCGGGCTCGCCTCGATCTTCGAGGCGGCGGCGCCGTCGGCGGCGCCGACCAAGCTGCTGACCTCGCCTCGGCTTGCCAAAGCCGCGACCGCTCGGACCGCGCTCGTCTCGGGCGCCGTCTCGGGCGCCGTCTCGAGCGCCGTCTCGGGCGCCGTCTCGGGCGGCGAGTCCTCGGACGAGGCGGGCGTCGTCGCGGGCGGCCACGTGAAGCCGGCGCTGAAGCTGAAGACCTCGAGCGCGAAGCTCGCGTATGACAAGCAGTACAATCTCAAGGAGGCGGGCTGGGAGAGGCCGAGTCACATCAAATGGGACCCGTCGACTAAGCAGGTCCTCCGGCGTGCGAAGCAGGCAGCGAAGGAAAATAGGGGGGGCACGATTGACCTGACACCGCAGGGCAACACGCATCGCGTCGTCTATGGCAAGGCGAGCGATGCGGTCATCAACCGAGTCGCGCCCTCCAGGCCCGTCCTCGATCTCGAGGACGGTGAGATGCCGCTCCAGGGCCGCGAGTGGCTCGCGAAGCAGATCGAGCTGACGGCGGCCCTGAATCAGGGCTACGCATCCAAGAATCCGGTGCAGGATGAGTCCAACGTGACAGACACGCCCGCGGGCTCCTACGTGCCCAAGGCGCGCAAGACCGTACGCGCCAACCAAAAGGGCAAGGTGTCTGCACGCCAGTTGCGACCTACCGGGCTTGGCGTCGAGGGGCACGTCAAGATCGCCACAGGTCGCCGAATGAAGACGGGCCGCCGGTGTACGCGTGTCGACATGTGATGACGAAGTGACTCTCTTCTCTCTACCAGTGTGCGCCTGAGCGGTGTGTGGTGTGCGTGCTTCCGATTGATCGATCGATATCCGCCGCCGCGCGAGCTGTCGCAGCTCTGGCCTCTGCGTGCCACGTACCCGGTGCCGTGCGCCCCCGGGTGGGGCGCGGTCGTGGCTGGGTCGTGGCCGGGGTGCGGCGTCATGCCGTGCATAAGCAAAATAGCAATGGCGGTGAAGTGGGTTTATATGATGATCCACATATGTTACATGTACACATGATGCGCACATGCTCTTCAAGTGCCACAATGACCTCAAACCTAGCTCCTCCAGCTGTCACCCACGGCTCGGGACGCGCTCGACACGGCGCGGGTCTTACGAGGACACGAACGTGGCCCGTCACGACCATGGCCCGACACGCCCCGCGACGGGCACAGAACTGGCGCAGAGCCCGTTCAGAGAGCAAGGTTGCTGTACAGTCTCTGACTCTGCGCATCGATTCGGCTGGGCCCCGGACCGTCGGTTCAGGCATCGCCTGCCGATCTGGGATCTGCACACCGCCGCGTCCACCACAGCGGCCGCTGCCGCCGCGACTCAATCGTCGTCCACGTACTCCTCCTCCATCATCTCCTTGAGCACCACGCGGATCTCCGTGACCTCGTCCCCCCAGAGCGCGTCCTTGGTGAGCGAGCACTCGACCCGCATCTGCACCATCTCGAGCGCGCCGCGCAGCACCCCGCACAGCATGTTGTTGTAAGCGAGGCTGCCGTACTGCTCGGGCAGCTCGACAAACTCGGCGAGTGGGTTCTCGGGCAGCTGCAGGCTGAATTCCTTTTCGCTCACGCCGACGACCTCGGCCGTAATCCCGAGGAACATCTTGAACCCCACCTTGGCGATCACCTCGGCGGTCTCGCCAAAGTTGCCACAGTTGCCCACCTGCGCCTTTGCAAGGAACTCATCGATCAGCCGCACGCCGATGTTGTAGCCCCTGCCCTAGCGCGAGCGCGAGCGCGAGTGTGTCAGCGAGCTGCGTGGACGCTTGGCTGATGCGGGGGACAAGGTCGGCGCTCCTCGCAAGCGGCGCGTGCGCACATCTTCTCGAGCTGCGTGTTGGTCGCATCCACCTCCTCATAGTCCTTGAGCAGCTGCGTGACGATCGCGCCATACGTGAGGGAGAAGAGCTCTGAGTTTATCTTCTCGACCTTGCTGAAGGCCGCCTCGCCCACTCGGCGCATGGCGATGGCCTCCAAGCGCCCAGCCACAGAAGCGCGAGGAGGCGTCGAGCGGTGTTGCCGTACGTACAAGTTCACTATAATATGAATACACGTACACGGTACAAGTTCACACCGACACCGTATGTTCGAAAACGTTCACCTGGGGGGTTCCAGAAGGGCGGGATTAGAAGGGCGAGAGGCCCATCGCGAGCTTAAAGCTCATGGCAGGAGCGGCGAGAAGCCCTAACTAAACAACAGAACCCGGTACGGAAGCCTATCGAATGTGCTCCGGAGGCCAGCAGTGGTTGAAGGGAGTGGGCGGAGACTTGACTTGACTTGACTTGACTTGATGTGACTATCAACACAACGCGGCGCGCGCGCGCAAACTTGTTGCTCGTCGCCCAAAGCGACGCGGCTTCTAGGGCACTCCCGAGCATGGAGCCACCTATCATTGCGGACGAGGCGCATCTCGTCGCCGCCGATCTCCTCGCCCTCGGCGCCTCGCGTGCAGAGGAAGGTGCGAAGGCTCCTGCGCCTACCGCAGCCCCCCAGCAGAGCATTGGATTGGCAGGCCCCGTTGCAGCACAGATGGCCAGCCTCGAAGCAATGATCGGCACGGTGCCCGCAGGCATGCAGATTGCGTGGCGACCCGTGCTCGTGCCCACGCCCAACCTTGGGCTCGTGCAGCTCGCGGGAATGCCCGGAATCCCGCAGCTCCCGCAGCTGTCTCCAGCGCGGCAGCACGCTGCTGCAGTCGCATCGCCAGGCGTGGCGGCCTTGGCCGAGGGGCAAGGCGCGGCAGCGACGAGCGCCGATGCGAATGGCGAGACCAGCGGCGCGGCGGATTTGCTGTCAGCGTATCCGCCAGCGCCCTCGCCGGCGGTGGCGCAGCCAAGGCTCGCGGCGCCGAATGGTGCCAAGGGCGAGGTCGTGCGCGCAGAATCGAGTGCGGCCCCGCAGGAGCCGGGCGTGGTGGTGCAGCACGGGCTGATGGGCGCCGTACTGGGCGCACCTTCGCTGCTGCGCTTGCCTGCAGCTCTGGGGCTGCCCGGCTCGTCATGCCGACGCGGCGCGCACGGCAAGCAGGGCTGGACCCGCGAAGAGGACCAGCAGATCCTGCAGCACGTGCAGACGACAGGGCCGAAGTGGTCGTCGATCGCGGAGGCGCTGCCCGGGCGCACCGACGACGCCGTGCGCAACCGATACCTGCGCCTCGTCAAAAAGGCTACGCGCAAGGGCGTTGGTCAAGGTGGGCTCACGCAGGCGTATCTGGCCGACTGCGCGTCGATAAAGAACGGCGACATGTGGACTGCGGAGGAGGACGCGGCGATCATGGACGGCGTGATGCGCATCGGCCAGAAATGGCAGCAGATCAGCGACATGCTCCCCGGCCGCTCGGCGAACGCCGTGCGCAACCGCTACCTGCGCTGCGAGGGTGTCCAGGGTGTCCCGGCCGCCGGTGGTCTCGTGGGGGTGGCTGGGCAGCAGCAGCCGGGGCTGGACGAGAGCGCCGATGGGACACTCGTGCTGACACCACAGGGCGTCATAAGCGTGAGCGGGCTGCAGGCGGCCAGCTTGAACGCCATCTTGAACGCCATGCAGACGGCCTGGCAGAACGCCGCCGTGCTCAACGTCGCAGGCCAGCAAGCGCCAGCGGCGGCTCAGCAATCGACCGGGCTCACCGCTGTTCAGGCGGCCGGGCTGCAAGCGCTGCAGAAGCAGCAAGCGGCCGGTCTGAACGCGCTGCAGGCCGCCGGGCTGAACGCGCTGCAGCAGGCCGGCTTGCAAGCGCTGCAGGCGGCCGGCTTGCAATCGCTCCAGGTCGCTGGTCTGAATGCAGTCCAGCAGGCAGGTCTGCAGGCGCTGCAGGCACAGGCAGCCCTGCAGGTGAGCGGAGGGCTCGGGCTCACTGTGAATGTTAATGGGCTCGGGCTCGCTGGACTCGCCGGGCACGGCACGGCCGGGCTCCACATGGCAGGGCAGAATGCGCTCGGGTTGAACGCGGTCCAACTGGCGGGACTGCAAGCGCTGCAGGCCCAGGGTCTAGCTCAGATGCTCAGCGGCGCTGCCACGGGCGCTGCCGCGGGCGCGCCGACTGGACTCGCGTTGGCGCCGCAGCTGCTCGGGCCCACGGCCATCAACGCCGTCGGCGTGTCGGCCCCTCTAAGTCCAACGGCCGTCTCCGCCGGCGGTCTCGCCTTGTCGCTAGGTATTGCCTCGCCCGCACTGGCCGCTGCCCCTGAGCATCTTGCCACGTGACTGGCCACGTGGCTGGCCTTATCGGCGCACGGTCAACCACCGTCACTCGAACGGTCTCTGTCCACAGGCAGTAACGGCAGGGCGGGCAGCGGCACGTGTTCAGCACGCAGGCCGTGGAGCGCAATCTCATGTGAAGTTCATGGGTCTCGCCGCACTGTAGTCCACGGTAGTACCGTTTACGTGTTGTTTGTATTCATATGAAGTTCGAGACGGGATTTTCCAAGGAACTTCGCGTGGAATATGCCGACCGCCCTCGCAATCACCTTCACGATCAGCGCGCTGCTGCACGGCAAGGCCTCTAATAGCCGTTTGACTGATGCGCCTATGCGGAGTATTGCGGCTGTCCGCCGCGCCCACGTGGCCGCAGTCGTCATGGCCGCACTGGACCGTACCTTTGTCTCGGAAGTCTACGACCGCATCTCGCCGTCAGTGGCACTCATCATGCCACGAGGCGTGCGCAACACGAGCGCACAAGGAAGCGGCTTCGTCGTCGCCGTCAACGGCACCCGCTACATTCTGACGAGCGCTCACGTAGCGGCCGGCGGCATGACCGTCGAGGTAGCTTTTCCTGCCGATGGTTTCACCAAGCGGCACAACGCATCGGTCGTCGGCCGCGCACCCGGCGGCGAGGACCTCGCCTTACTTGCGCTGAACGACGCCAAGGTCGTCGAGAGCCTGGCTCCTCTTGATTTCGGCGATTCGGGATCGTTGCGCCCTGGTTGCTTCGTGATTGCTTTGGGCCATCCTTCGGGCATCAGGGGCGCTGTGACTCTGGGCGTGCTCTCTGGCCGCATGGAGCTGCCCTCGTTTGGCTCCGCAACTGGCTCGGCGGAGCAGGACGGCGGCGAGAATGATGACGACGACGCCGCCGCAGGCACCAAGAAGACGCCCTTCCTCGTGACCGACGCTGCCCTTGCCGGTGGCATGTCGGGCGGCCCTCTGTGCGGTGACGATGGGCGTGTGTATGGCGTCAACACCCTTGTCGACGGTCGGCTGCGCGGGCTGGGCAACCTGGCGATCAGCAGCGATCGTGCGCGCGAGGTGGTCCTCGCCATCGCCGCGCAAAAGGAGGTTGAGTCCCAGTCCCGAGCCATCAGGCTACTCCTCTTCAACGACCGTTTCAATTCGCGTGCTCGCGTTCTAGGCGTGTTGCAGGAGTCTGGGTTGAGCGAGGAGGAGGCGAACGCCGCGATGATGGGCGCGCACACGAGCGGCCGAGGCGTCGTGCGTGTCTTCGGCAGAGCCGCGGATGGCACGCCCTTGACCGATGAGACCCTCGAGGCGGCCGAAAAGCTCCGTGCTGATCTGGCGGCGCGAGATCTGCTCGTGGAGCTCGAGCGCGTGTACTGAGAGACGCGAAGCTGCCGCGTGGATCTCGAGCGCGTGTACCGCCTGTGAGCTGCGGAGTACGCTGCTCGAGTTACGGTTTCCAGCGCGTCGTCCTCGTGTACGGTTTCCAGCGCGTCGTCCTCGTGTGAGAGCGCCTTCTGCGTCTTGGTCTTGAAGCTCACGAGTGAACCGCGCTCCCGTCTCCTGAACTGAGACGAGACTTAGCTATGCACGTATAGACGGAGAGAGACCGGTGCTGCTTTACTCGCGGGGCATGTGTGGGTACTGGGTACCACTGCACACAGTCACACACTGGTCTTTCCTCACACCGCCGTCTGCTTCGGATCAGGTTTCTAACAATCTAAGCGCGGAGACGTCATAGACGAGATATAAACAGAAAGCCTAGGTGAGGAATCCGCGGATTCCTCACCTACGCGGCGCGCGTTTCGAAACGTTCGACGTGTATGAAGAATGTGGGGAATCGGCTGATTGTATTCGATCCCGCAATGATTTGAACCGAATTGTCAATTGGCACGTCCTGCTCGAAGCGCGCAGGGCATTCATCAGGAGTAAAAGCACAGAGTTACATTCAACATTGATCTTTTAACTTTTATGAAGCTGAATTTGCCAGGTGGAGGGTCGGCCGGTCGGGCTAGGCCGGGTCCCGAGACCCGACCCGGATGGTTCGGTTCGGTTACCATTGGCCATGACTCGGAACGCCTCCATGATAAATATCATGAACGTGGATCAACAAAACTAGGTCCACCAGAACATACATCATCCAGCCACCAAGTTGTGTAGTTGACCAGTGGGTCCATCAACCTTCACCTTGAAGGAGTGGGGCTCTAACCTGGCTTCTCTCAGCTAGTGCTAGATCCCAGTCTTAGACCTCGTGTTACCTCGTGTCTTCTCGTGTCGAGGTCTGTCGAGGTCTGTCGAGCTGTCGAGCTGAGTGTCGAGCTTGACACTTGACAGGCCGGCACATGGAGTCAGAGGGGTTTCTGTCGAGTAGCTGTCAAGGTCTGTCGAGGTCTGTCGAGTAGCTGTCGAGCTATCAAGAGCTATCCTGTCGAGTAGCTGAAGCTGTCGTAGTGTCGAGTAGCCTGTCGTGTGTCGACGGTTCAATCGAGTTCCTGTCGACGGTTTCCTGTCGAGTTGTGGCGAGGCCAGGGCTCAAATCATGTTTTAACTATGTCGCGTTCATACCGACTGATAGATAATTTTCGGTCGTTCTCCGCCGTCCGTTCATGGTCTAAAGACTCGGAATACGGTGCATGCGTGCCCGAGCTCGTACGTCGTAGCGACGTTGCGTCAAGATCGCGCGACTTGTACCTCGACAGGATGTTGCTGCTGTGAGAGATGCATGCGTGTGGGGTGGGCTCGCCGTCCCGCCCACCTCTACTCCCCCTCTCCCCTCGGTGAGCCCGGCGTGAGGGGCCGTGCATCGCCCAAGGGACCCAGTCCCAGTCCCTTGGCATCGCCACGTGACACGGGCCGTGATAACCGACTCGAGCCGACTCGAGACACGGGCCGAGGAGACACGCTGCCCGCCGGCTGCCCGCCGCGAGACACGGGCCTGCCCGACAAGTCTCCGCCGCGAGACACGGGCCGTGATGTGAGGAGCTGCCCCGCGCCGCTCCTCGCGGGCGCAGGCTCCTCCTCGGGTGGCAGTGAGTCGTCCACCTCGAGAATCGTCACCTCGTGCATCTTCTTGATGACCGTACGCGGCTCCTTGAGCTTCTCCTGAAAATCTACGATGGTGGCGTTGAGCTCGTTGAGCACTTGTATGTTGGGCATCGGCCGAAGCGTATCGTGGACGCCGGCGGCGCGCTGCACGTCCTTGAGAGGCCGCAGCTCGAGCGAGGCTTCTGGGTCTTTGCCCGATTCCCTCAGCCGCTGCTGCAGTACCTGACATGCTGCGTCCGCTTTCGTGAACTTATCCGCGAGCACGGCCGCCTCAGCCTTCTTCTTCTCGTGGGCCGCCTGCAACAGCTCGTGCTGAGCCCGCAACAGCGCTTGTTGCTCCTCAGCCGTGGTCGCCGCCTGCTTGGCCTCCAGCGCCTGCTCGCGCGTGAGGGTGAGGCTGCGCTCGTTCCGCTCCGCCGCGCTGTTCAGCTCCGCCAGCTGCTCTTGCAGCTTCGTGAGCTCTACCGCCTGCTCATTGCTTAGCGTCTCCTTACCCGCCAGCCTTTCCCGCAGCTTGGACGAGTCCTGCTCAAGCCGCTTGACCTTGAGCTCGAGCTCAGGGATCAATCTGCCCTTTTGCTCGCAGTTTTCCTGCACGTCGCGCAGGTCCTTGCGAAGCTGATCATTCTTGAGCTGCTCGCGCTTAATGTCGTTCGCTGCGCTCGCCTGCTCGCCCTGTAGCTTCTTCAGGCGTTGGTGCAGCTCCTCGGACTCCTCCTTCGCCTTGAGGGTCATCTGCTGCTGTGCTGAGAGCTCGCGCTGCGCCTCGCCAAGCTGCTCGCGGATGCCGGCAATCTTCTCCTCGTTCGGCGCAGCGGCGACGATAGCCTCGTCGAGCGCCTTTTGTAACCGCTCGTTCTCAGCCTGCAGTCGGATCACCTCTGCCTTGCGTACCTTGTGCACCTTCGGGTTGCTCGTCTCGGCAGTCAGCGGCTCGGCATCGTCCTCGGCGCCCTCCTCAAGGCCCTGCAACTTGGCGCCCAGCTCGCTCACGTGCGTAAGCAGCTCAGCGTTCCGGTCATGCAGCGCCTTGGCCTCCTCTCGCGTCTTGGACAGGTCATCGCGGGCGACCGCGAGCGCGTCGTCGTGCGCCGTCTGCTTGCCGAGCGCCTCTTTTTTGAACGCCTCGAAGGCACTCTTGGTCTCTTGCAGCTGCTTCTCGAGCTCGCTCGCACTGCTCTTTACGTTGTTGAACTCGATCTTCTTCAGCTCGATCTGCTGCGTGAGCCCCGCCTTGGTGACCGCAAGCTGCTCCTGGTGAGCTTCCTCGAGCCTCTTGGCCATCATCTCTTTCATGCGCTTCAGGTACTCTTCGAGCGGCTGGTCCTGCTCGCCCGCGGGCGCGGCCCTCTGAAAATCGTGCAGCGCGACCATTACGTCGTTCGTCACCTGCTGCTTGAACACGTAACGCGACAGTATGGAGTTGACCACCTGGTTCTCGGCGAAGCTGCTGATCTCCATGCCACTCACTGGGCACACGGGCGGCACGCCCTTGGCATTCGCTTCGCTCACGAGCTCATCGAGCGTTCCGCGTGAGTACGTGACGCCGCTCGGAGAGACGACCACAGGATTGACGAACAGCTTGGTCGTCTGTGGGTCCGTCAGGTCGATCTGCAGCGCTTCGTCGATGAAGAGCGCGAAGGCGATGGTATTCTTCATTAGACCGAGCTGCACCTTCATGTCAGTCTCGCGCTTCAGAATCTCGCCCTGGATCTGGCTCGCAAAGTTCGCCATCTTGGCCGTGTGCCCTTGCAACGCGGAGAGCGAACCTTCCATCTCGGTCACCTCCCGCTGCTTGCGCACCACCTCCTCATCATAGGCCGTCTTTGCGCTCACCAGCCGCTTTTGCATCGCGAGCAGGTCGGCGCGCTTGCGCTCGAGCTGGTGCTTGAGCCCGTCAATCACCGCCTCCATCTCCCTTCGATTCGTCTCCTGCTGCCGCTGTCGCTCGGCCTCCTCCTCTGCTGCCTTGGCGTTACGCGCTTTGAGCGCCTCGATCTCCTTGAGCAGTTCCTCGATGCGAACGTCGCGCTTCCTGATCTCCTGGCGTAGGCGCTCGCCCTCCTTGTCAACGTCCGCGATCACACCGTGCATCCTCTCGACCTCCGCCTTCATGTCCTCATTCTCCTGCTCGAGGGCGCGCATGCGCGCCTCCGCGGCCTCGATGGCCGCAAGCCGCGACGCCAGCCCTGCCATCTTCGCCTTGAAGCGCTCGTCCAGGCCCTGAACGTCCTTCTGATGGGCCAACGCGAGCTTGGCCACCTCCTTCTTCATTACCTCGTACTGCTTCTTGACCTGATCCTCGAAGAGTCGGTTCAACTGCCTCGTTCGTTCGAGCACCGCCGCCTCCACCTGCGAGCGCTGCGATCCACCGAGCGACTGGGCGACTGTCGGGTCCATCGGAGGCAGACTGTTGACGCCCGCGGGCCCCGGCGGCTGGTACGAGGCGAGCGGCAGCCCGGCGGCGTTCTCGACGCCCGGATGCGACGCTATGAGCGACTGCCGAAACTGCTCCTCGGTGGATAAGAGTGCTTCCGAGCCCTCGGCCGTACGGACCGGCAGCTGGTCCCGGCCCACGTCGGCGTACACATCGCGGCGCGTCTTCCTGATCGCTTCCTCGGACGGAGCGTCATGGCTGGCGAGCACGAGAAGCTGCGACGTGCGCCGCGCTGCACGAGCTAGTGCCACGCGCCCGCCTTCGGCGCGCGGCGCCATGGCGGTGGTCCGCCTCGAGCTCATCGAGGACCCCATGCGAGGCACGCCTGGCGGGCTGGGCTCAATGGCAGGTGCGCCGCCTGGTGCGGTCAGCGGCGGCAGCGGCAGCGGCGGCAAGATTTCAGGAAAGTTTCCCAGCGCAGCTCGCTGCTGCTCCGCGGTGCGCTGGGCGTTCTCGCGCTCCGCCTGCCGCAGGTCTGCCTCCGCAGCAGCCAGGATGGCGGCCGGAGTCTCGTGGGCGTTCAGCCGTCGCACCTCCTCCTGTGCAGGTGCGAGTGCTGCGGCAGTCACGCGCGGTGATGCCGCTGGCGTGTACGCTCTGCTGGAGGGCCTTGCCACCTCCGGCAGCATCGGGTCTAGCATCGGCATTCTTAGTGGGCTTCGACTGCGGACCCAGTGTCGGGAAACAAGGAACGAAAGGTCGTTCAGGTCGGCCGTCGCTCTTCGCACAAGTGGTCCCAAGAGAGAGTGGTGGTTTCATTCGGTGCGGACTTCGCGATAAGCGAAACTAAAGCGAAACTTGTATGTTTGTCCGCGCCTTTCATGAGCGGCGAAGATAGTGTACGACTGAAGATGTGCGTCAGCAACGATCCCTGCGACGCGCACGACGGGTATGACGTATGACGATGAATGGACGCCTAGCTTCCTCCGCTGGCGGACGATTAGGACGAGCCTATCTGGCACTAATCGTTCGAACTATTCGTACTGCATGGAAGTACACTGCAGTTGACGTATCGAATCAAGTCATGCACGGCGCCGGCATGTGGTGAGGTTTCCAAAAATCATTTTACAAAAATGATAAAATCTGGATAAAATGATTCACTCAATGATTGAGATTTTTGTTGAATGATGAGGTGACGGCCCAGTTGTACAGCTCCTGGTCGACCGTAGCAAACTGCAGCGCAGGCTTGGCTGCCTTTTCGTGGCATTGAGACAAATTGTACTCGGGGCTTCCGACGTTCACACCTTTCACAGCCAATGTTTATAACTCGACACCCAAGATACCGGACCGGCGTACATACGTGTGCGGTTACAACTAGATCGGGGACCCCTGGACCCCCTATCACAGCCTTTCACAGCCAATGTTTATAATTCGACACCTACTGTAGGAATATTCCTACTGAAGGCGTCGAAATGCCGCCCCCTCTCTTCGAGCTCTGGCAGGAGCGCGCATGCACATGGCCTCCCTTTGGAACCACGCCGCTACCCGAGGCCGAGCTAATCGCCTTCCTCACGCACAGTAAGCGATGGGTTGGGCGCTCACGCAAGGCCGACGTCCTCGCCACCTTTGAGGACTGGGCTGCGTGCATGCGCACACTCGCAGACAACCCATTCGTGATGCTGCGCGAGGCGGCGGCCGAGCACATCGTCGGTGGCACACTGGCCATGCTTCACAAGGTGGGAATCGATGAGACTGATGATGCCGTGCTGCTGGGGCGTTGTACGCTCGCCGAGCGCTGGTGCGCCGAGTTCCTGCGCAGCATAAGTGGCGCGGGCTGTGCTCCTGGACCGAGCTTTGCGAGCCGCGTCGACGCGGCGTTCGCCTTTGAGGCGGACGCCCTGCTCATAGCGCAGCGCCATGCCATGACATCGAGCGTCGTGCGCGAGCTGCGCGCTGCTCGAAGCAGCCCACGTCGTACGGACTCCAGCAGCGGCGGCGGGCCTGCGACGCTCCTCGCACCGCTCGCGGTGGAGCTGGCGAAGAGTGCGCGAGCGTCGTGCCGAGCGGCGTGGCCGCTCGTGGCGGAGCTGTGCCAGCACGGCATGCGCCTGCCCCCCGAAGCGGCACGTGCGTTGCTCGACGCGTGGGCACCGCACGCCGACGCCGCCTCGCACCGTGCCTGCCTCGCTGGGCTTCTGGTCGCGCATCCGCCACTACTGGTCGCGTGCGTGGAGGAGTTACTCAGCCTTCTGCAGGGGAATCTCGCCCTCGTGGCCCTTGCGAACGCGTCGATGCTTGCTCCGCTGACTAGTCGAGCCGTTGCTGCCGCCGCCGTCGTCGGCACTGTCACCGCCTCCCCCAGCGCCGCCGCTGCCGCCCTCGGTGCGGGCGCCGCCGTGGGCGCACCGCGGGCGGTGCTGGCCGACGGCCACGGCGACGAGGGGTGGCATGCGCTCAAGCGGCAGGCGACCGGGGGTGCCGGGGGTGCCGGGGGCACGCCGTCCCCATTCTCGCGGCTCGAACGCGCCGTGTCGGGCGCATGGGCGGCTCTCGCACTCGCGCTGCCTCCGCTGCCGCTGCTGGCGGCTGCGTGCGCGGCCTCCCGCACGGCACGCGCACAGGCGGAGGCGGCTCTGTGGCCACTCGCGAGAGGCGAGGTAGTGGGCGGAGCCGAGGCGCAAGGAGCTGCTGCGCCCGCAGCAACGACGCCCGTGCCCACGACGGCGCCTTCGCCGAAGCGCCAACGGCTGACCGAAACGGCGCCCGTGCCGTCCGAAACGTCCGCCGCGGCCCTTACGCTGCTGCGCTTGCTGCGGTGCGCCCATGCCCTTGGCAACACGGGCGATGCGGCTGGCGCGGCCGAGGAAGGTGACGCAGACGAGCGAGACGACTTACGGCAGCTCCGATGGCGCCTTAACCTCGCATGCACGCCCGCAGCCTTGGCGCTCGTGCACGCGGAATGCGTGCGGCTGCTGCGGAGCGCGGCGGGACGGGCTACGGAAGCCGAGCGCCGCTACGATCGCATCATCCAGGATGCAACTGCGGCGATGGAGGCGGCTCATGTGGCGGCGTGCGCGGCGGCGGCACGCGTGGACGGGGCAGACCCTCATAAGGAAGGTAGTGGTGGTGAGGCGGCGGCGTGTGGCGACCCCAATGAGGACGGCGACGACGAGGAGGAGCCGGATCAGCTGGCGGCGGTGATGCGGGCGGTGGCAGCCGAAGCGGCAGTTGAGGAGGCATCACGGCGGCTCCGACGCTCTTACGGCGCGGCAAGCGCCGAGGCGGACGCAGCCGTCGCGTCGGCGCATCGGCTGCGCGTGCGTGTGTGGAGCGCCGTCGCGCTCACTACTGGCTGGGCTCCTCTTGCTTTGAGCGAAGCGCTTCGCCAATCAGTGAGGCCCCGAACCGGCGCCGTCGTGGGCGGTCACACCTGCGCAAGTGTGGCCGGTGACGAAGCCGAGCATACAGCCGAGCACGCCCCCAAAGGGCACTCCCTCGAGACCGCTGCATGCATCGACTTCGTGGCATGGTGCGCGTGCCCCGTGGCGGGGCTGCTCGAAGGCTGCCCGCACCCGATCTCGCACCCAATCTCGCACCCGATCTCGCACCCAATCTCGCACCCGATCTCGCACCCGATCTCGCACCCGATCTCGCACCCGATCTCGCACCCAATCTCGCCTGGCCAAGGCTCAGCTTTACCGGTGGCCGTCGCGGGTGGCGCCGGCGGCGACACCACGTCGAATGGAGAGACGTCGCCGCCGCCGCGGGCACTTGGCGCAGAGCTGCGCGAATGGCTCTCGCTGTTGCTACCGGTGGTCGCGCAGGCAGCACTGGCGGCGCAATACGCGAACGGGTCGGTCGAGGCTCCGGACGCTGTGAACGACGCTGCGAACGACGCTGTGAACGACGCTGCGAACGACGCTGCGAACGCCACTCAAGCCGCGCACATCTTGGGACTGGCGAGAGAGTGGCGAGCGCGGCGCGGCGCACACGGCGGGCTGCTCTGGCAGGCGTTGCTCGCGGCGACGCCTCTCGCACCGAGCCCGCATTGGTGGCTGCGTGCAGTGCTCGCCGCAGCGCGCACAGCCTCAGCTGCGGCCGGCTCGAGTGCCAAAGTGCTCGGCACAGCGCGCTTCGAGGGCCAAGTGCTCGGGTGGCTGTGGCAGCTGGGTGCCGCGAACCTGATGGCGCCTTTGGTGGACGGAGGCGCCCACGAAGGCGTCCACGGAGAGGATGAGCAGCGGCCGCCGTCGAAAGCACGGGCAGAGGTGAATGCTGCGATCTTCGAGGTGGCTGGTGCGCTGCTGGTTGGTGCTGGCCAAGAGCGAGAGGACCGTCGAGCAGCAGTGCGGAAGAGCGTGGAGCTGCTGCGAGAACTACTTGTAGAGGCATGACACATGAGAGTTTCGAGGAAGGAACATGTAGTAGACATGGGTCGCTAACCACCCAAGACGCAGCATCCGGCGGACCCGGTGGTGCACACCTACATTCACACACATGGTTCACACTGGTTCACACTCCGGCTCCCCTGAAGTCTTTCCATGGTCGAACCGTCACCTCCGCCGCCGCCATGGCCTCAGCCACCGGAGCCGTCTCCGCCATCGCCTCATCCACTCGGCCACATCGTGCTCGGCTCGCTGCTCTCAGGCGAACAAGTGTTCGACCTGGGAGATCTGGAGGTCCACCGTGGCATCACAAACGGGCCAGATGTACTATTGCACTCGATCGTGTCCATGATGAGTGCGGTCGTATTGCTGGTGCTTGCATGCTCATTGCGCGTGCAAGCACAGCCGCGACGGCGTGCGCCCGTAGCCAACGCGTATCCAGTGATGCTCGCCTACGGTATGGTGCCGACAAGTGAGATGACCATCGCCACCTCGGAAGATTTGGGCGAGGTTGGCATCCCGATAGCTGTCGGCCAACGAATCGATCTCATCCTGCAACCGATAGCGCCCGTCGTAGACGCACGGGAGACTTTGGAGGAGTCGTCATCGGTTGCTCCTGAACGAGCGTCGAACCCTAGGCGAGAAGAAGGGTAGCACACATGCTGCCCTCCACTACCTCCACAGAGCCGCCGTCGTGGAGAAATTGAGGGGAAATCCGAATATGTGTCTGAAAGTCGCCCCGTGGAGGCCGAATTTGGGGGTGCGGGGCGGTAGCCCCGCGAAATTTTTTCGGACGCGGACGGTCCGGATTTCTCGGAAAATACTAAATTTTCGACTCGGATACTGGGAGGGATTGCGGCCCGTGGCTAGAGCTTAGAAGTAACAACTTCCATGATCTACATGCAAGCATGGATCACATGTTCACATCAAGGCCCTTAAGCCGCGCACCACACGCTTCACTACTAAGTCACTTCAGGCAAAGCGTTGCAATGCGAAGATATTGCCAAAATGACGGGCTCAAGAATAGCACTTACCGAACGCGGGCCGGGCGCCAAGTGAGCTCACAACATCGCAATGGCTAGGGAGCTTTGGGCCCGGCTGCAGCTCAGCAGCTCAAATGCATCTAGCTGGCGTCAGCGGCTCGAGCAACACACCTCTTGTGTCACGGAGGAGCTCGAGGAGGAGGACGGGATCCACACGATCGAACGCGAGGCATGAAGCCGTGCGTCGCACGCGACAGTGCGCATGCGCACCACGCTCGGCTCCACGCGTTCAAGTCCCTGCGAGCGACACGAATCAGTCGCACACGCTTCAGTACGGGGAAAGCGAAAACACCGGGAAATTGACGGGCTCGAGAATGGCACTTATCGAACGCGGCCTAGACGCCAAGCCAGTCAGCTCAAAATCACAAAATCACATGCAAAGGCACACAGTGCAAGCTGCAGCTTAGCAAGAGCTATGCATCAGCAGCAGCAGTGGTTCGATCCTCGGAGCGGTGGTGACTGTGCCCATGGGTGGCCAGCACGTGCTGCTGGCGATCAGGATCGAACACAAGCGTCGCATTCAATCTGAAGACTGGCTGGCTGGCGATAGGCGGACGCGCGGGCGGCTTCGTGCCGTCCTCGCTGCCTCCATGGTTTGCGCCAAGAGGAGGGTCTGTGGAAAAGGGCCTTGCCGATGTGTCCATAGATTGCTTTCGCCATCAATGAACTCGGGGCGCCGCCCCGAGTCGATTGCCGCATAGATGGGTCTATGGACACATTCCTATACCCCCCTATTAGGAAACGCGCCGTACCGAGCGCATCTGCCCTCCGTTCGTACACTTATTCGGATTTCACCTCATATCCCCAATCATTACTCCAACTCCTACCTTAACTCCAGCTATAGCCCCAAATCCGAGTCCAACTCCAACTCCAACTCGAAACTCCAACAACAACTCCAACTCCAACTCCATAACGGTCAAGTTTGCCTCGGAGGATCCAGCTGGGGGTGCAGGTGTGCTGTGCTGGCACACTTCTTCGTGCACTTCGAAAAGAATTTCCCCTTTGCAAGTCCAGGCAAGTCTCCTCCAGGGTCTGCATCCGAACTCTTTTCTCGTCGCCGCGCCAAGTCCGCTTCGCCGATCCGAGTGTGTGCGATGCCCAGCACGGACCTGCTGCGCGCGTGGGTGGCCGATCGCGTGACCGAGCTTGAGGGGCTGCGCGATGACGTGCTCATCGACATGGTCATGCGCAGAATCGAGGAGGACTCTGACTGGGACCGTCAGAGCTTCGAGGCGAGCGTGAGCATCCTGATGGGCGAGCGTGCGCAGGGCTTCACGGCGGCGCTGTGGACATTCCTCGGCCGCAACGACGACGGGACGTCGCAAGGTGTACCACCGCCATCCACGGTGGAGCGAGCGCGGCCGACGGCGGCGCCGCTGCCCCAATCGGTGCTTGACGGAGGAGGTGGCCGAGGCGGCGGCCAAGGAGGAGGAGGGTCCGTAGTCGGTCCGCAGCAGCCGCAGGCGACGGGCGGCGGCGGCAGGGGCGGCTACCAGGACGGCGAGGGCGAGGGCCAGGAGGAGGAGGAGCATTACGAGGACGAGGGGGTGGACTTTGAGGAGGCCGACGACTATGACGACCCGCGGTACGGCGAGGAGGACGACGAGGAGGGGGAGGAGGAGGGGGAGGAATATTATAACGAGGAGTATGCCGACGAGGCGGTCGCCAATGGCGACGCGCTGCCCACGCCACCGGGCGGCGGCGACGCCGCTTCGATGCCTCCCGCCGCGCCGCGCTCCAAGCTCGACCAGCCTTTGCATGCAAAGCTCGACCAACCGACATGGCAAGCAAACGGCGCGCCGATCGGCGGCGGCGGCGGCGACGAGGGCGAGGGCGGCGACAAGGGCGGCGGCCCTCTGCTCAACGGTGGGATCGCCCGGCTCTCGGGCGGCGTCGGCGTCGAGGCGCCGCTGCTGTACCCACCGACATGGCCCACGACGCCGTTCATTCCCGCGCACGCGGACTTATTGCCGCCGGCCCTCGCGCCGGCGGTGGCGGCGGCAGGCGGCGGCAGCAGCGGTGGCAGCGGCGGCGGCTCAGCGGGCGGCCTGGCGCCCCCAAGGGCCGGCGACGACGCGGCTGCCGCCGCAGCCCTGAAGCCCGATCCCACCACCCTCGTGAGCGAACGACTCAAACTACTGAGCGTGAGCGCCGTCTTGGGCGGCGGGACGGCGGCAGCCGGCGGCGGCGGCGGCGGCGGCGGCGGCGGCGACGGCGGCGGCGGCGACGGCGGCGGCGGCGGCGGCGGCGGCGGCGGCGGCGGCGGGCCCGGGCGGGCCGGCTGCCGCAGCGGTGGCCTTTCCAAGGTGGCTCTCGCCGACATCCCCACAGGCATCCCGCCCGGCCCCATCTCATCACTGTGTCGCCCACTCGGAGGCTCGTGCAGCGCCGTCTCGGGCGCACCGGCATCCGGGCCTGCGGGCGCCGTCCCGGGCAGTTCTCCCTGGGGGGGGCGCAGCGGTGGCGCAGTCACCGGCGGCGGCTGGACATGCGGAGGGCCGACGGCGGTCTCCAGCCTCTCTTTATGCTATGGTCATAGGGCAAGCTGCGCGATTGCATGCGATGGGATCGAGCAAGCATACCTACCCACGCCGCTCTCAGACACTCCGATGGACGAGCTCGAGGTGAAGCAGCTGCTCGAATGGCTCACCGAGGCTGCCCAGCAGCTGTACGGCGACGATCCCGGCGAGCATGCTGACCTCGTCGACCGCACAGCCGCGGTGCTGCGTAACTCGCTGCTCACCTCCGCCGTCTTCTCCGCTTTCGAAGCGGAAGACCAGGCCCGCCGATCGGACGTCGTCGAGGGAGAGGGGGCCTCGGAGGGCGCGCCGGCGGTCGGCGCTGAGGCCCGCGCCGCCACCGTCGGCGACGGGCGTCTCTTCTCGGCTCTGCAGAAGGGTGCGGGCGTACCGGGTGGCGGTGGCGGTGGCGGTGGGGGTGGGGGCGGGGGTGGGGGCGGGGGTGGGGGCGACCGCCGCTGCGTCGACCTCTCGGCTCTCCCATCGTCGTTACGCTCGCTGCTGGATCCTCGCTCGCTCAGGTTGCGATTGCCCCTGAGTGCCCTCCTCGCATGCAAGCGCTCACCACGGCGCGCACGCCAGTGTGCTCACCACGGCGCCCCCCCTCCCCTTCCTTCTCTTCCTCGGCACAGCTTCCTACGCGAGCTCTGGGTGGTGCTGCAGCGCGACGAGCCTCACACCGCGCAGTCGCTGCTGCACCCCCACCTGGACGAAGCGGTTCAACTGCCCGCCGCCGCCGCCGCGACCGATCCGCTCAGCACGGCGCGCTGCGACATGCTGGGCGAGGCGCTCGGCACGGCGCTCTGCCAGCCGCCCGCGCTGCTCCCGCCTCCGCGCGCTCCGACGGGCGAGTACGGCTGGGACCTGGGCGCTGTGTTGGCTTGGGCCGAGCAGCAGACGCGTGCGACGTTGGGTTTCGTTGATCAGGTGAGCTGATGACCTCTGATGACCTCTGATGACCTCTGATGCCCTCTGATGCCCTCTGATCACCTCTGATGACATCTGATGACCTCTGATGACCTCTGATGCGACGATGGGTTTCGTCGACCAGGTGATTGTCGACACGGTCGTGCGATGGCTCTCGACCGGCGACACCGGCGCCACCGACGGTGATCCACCGCATCCGTCGCCCAAGACGACGCTTCCACACGGCGCTCCACCGCATGCGTCGCCCAAGACGGCGGCGGCAGCCTCTACGAGCGCGCCCGATTCCCAACGGCCGGTGCTCGGTGCAGCGCTGCTCTCCCGAGACAGCGACAATCTCAGCGGTCTGCAGGCGCATCTGGCCGTGCTCATGGATGCTCCAGCCGCGAGCGCGCTGGTCGCCGCTCTGATTGGATTCCTCAACTCCGATGAGGCACGTGGACCCCTCCCGCCGCCCAGTACGGCGCGCATGCCGCCTGGGGCGGGCCCGATTGCGCCCAATACGGCGCGCCTGCCTGCGGAGGTGCTTGCGTGGTGCCACCCCGACATTGGCACCTACCGCGTGCTCGCATTGTCGGACGTGGCTGATGGTATCCTGCTGGTCCTGCAAAGCCCCACGGCCAAGGGCCTCGCTCTCCTCCAGCAAGCCGGTGTGCTTGGCCGCGGAGTGCGCCTGAGTGCGCCTGAGTGCGCCTGAGTGCGCCTGAGTGCGCCTGAGTGCGGTTTGGGTGCGGTTTGCGTTTGAGTGCGTGTTGCGTGCTTCCAATTGCCTCCCTCATCCACCCGGTCCTGCCTGATGGTCCCTGATGGCCCCTAATTGCGCCTGAGTGCCTCCCTCATCAGGTACCCGCGGCCTCGCGCCCCTCCCGAAGCTCGCGCCGACTGCCCTCACTCCGCTCATCGCGGCGTGGCCAGCGGCCGGAGGAGCGCTCGTGCTGGTGGGCGACTGCGTCCGTTGGCTCTCGGACGATGGCTCGCTGCAGGACGTGGCCACGCTGCCGCGTGGCAGCTGCTCCGTGGACGCGGCGTATCTGGAGGATGAGGGCGTCGTTCTGGTGGCCATTGCCGAGGATGAAGCTACTGGCGGGCACGAAGGCAACGGCCACTTCGGCGGCTACGGCGGCGGCAGCTATGGCGGCGGCGAGGGCGGCCTGTGTGGCCTGGCAGCCCCGCTGCTGAGCTCGAGTGCCGAGAGTGGCATTCGAGTGTACTCAGCCCTCGCGCACCGCCAGATGGGCAGATCGCTCTTCCAGTTCGGCTCGGCTGGCAACAAGGCTGGCAACAAGGCTGGCAGCAAGGCTCGGGGGGGATGGGTGCGCTTGGGGTCGGTCGGGCCGGGCGCGTGCCGCGTGTCGCTCTCGCCCGACGGTCAGCGAGCCGGATGGTGCGAAGCTGACACCTCCTGCTGCCTTCACACCTCCTGCTGCCTCGCACTGCGCCTGGCTCATTCACATTCACACCACGTGCCGTCCTCGCGCTCCCCCTCGGCGCTCCCCCCAATGTCGCTCCACCCCGCCCGGTCGCCCAATGGCGCCACCGAAGGGCGTGGTGGCGCCAAGGGCGGGTGCGTCGGTGGTGCGAGCGCCAAGGGCGGGGTGGCCAATGCGCCGACCCACTCCGCTTGCTTGGAGATGTCGTCAGTCTGGTCGGAGCGCTCGGAGCAAGGCGAGGTGCGACTGCTGCGAGGCGACTTCAGCGTGGTCGAGCTCAGCACGAATGGTGCGCCTCTCACGCCGCGTGCCATCACACACGGCGCGATGCACTGCCGAACAATCTCCATCGCACCGGACGGCACCGGTGTCGTCTACCTCGCGACCCACCGGCTCAGTGGCGGCAGTGGCGGCAGCTACGGCGGCGGTGGCGGAGGCGGGCTGGCAGCGGGCGCAGCAGTGCCGCCCGCGGCCGGAGATCCGAACGCACTCAACTTATGGTGGCAGGTCTGGGACGGTGGCCTGCCTCCCGTCCTACTGTGCGATGCAGCCCAGGCGGGGCGCATCCTGAGCTTTGGTTGGGCGCCGCGCGTCGAGGATGAGGAGCATGCCTTTGAGAATGAGCAGGGCGAGGAAGAGAACGAGATCCTCCCGGGCTTGCGCCTCTGGGTCACCGCCCTCCGCCACGGCTGCCAGCCGCACTCGTCGCTCATCGACCTGCAGGGCGCCATCCTGGGCGCCTTCGAGCTACCGATCGCCAGGAACGCGGTGGGTGCCTCTGAGGACCCTCTGACGCCACTCTGAGCACCCTCTGAGCACCCTCTGAGGAAGACGACTGAGTGAATCCTCCTCTCTCTCTCTCACTCTCTCTCTCTCTCGCAGGTGCTCTGGCTCCAAGATGGGCGTCGTGTCCTCGTCACCCACAGCCTCGAATGGTTCCCTTCGCTCTGGGACGGCGCCTCTCTCGCCTCCCTTCCCCTGCCCGAAGGCTTCGGACAGCTGCTCGTGCGAGCCTTGCCGTGGCTCGCGGCGGACGGCCGCCCCCTCGCCGCCTTCTCCCTCAAGCTACGCGCCACGCCCAACACGGCGCCCCTGCTTCTGCACCTGCGCGACCCTCGAGAGCCGTTACCTCTGGTCGGCACACGCTCCGCCCTCGTCGGCGCCGCCGCGCCGCTCCTACCTCTGCTGCGCCTCGGGTACGAGATCGTCCAGATCGAATGCCGGCCACCCTCGTACGATCGGCTGCTGGCCCTCGCGACGACGCCTGAGATGGCTGCGGTGGGCATGGTCCCCGCGGCCCTTGCTGGCCGGGCCCTCGTAAGTGATCTACTGGAGGGCCTCGATCACTACCTCAGTGCGACGCGAGCGAGTACCCGCGAGACGGACAGCGCCAGTGGCGAGAGCGCAAGCGGCGCGAGCCTGCTCGCCAACCCACACCCCGTCGGCGTCCTTGGGTTTGGTTTGGGAGGGCTACTCGCGCTGCAGGCCGTCGCCTGGGCACCAAAGCGCTTCTCGTGCGCCATATGCCAAGGGGCGCCCGTTTCCGAATCGTGGCTGGCGATGGAGATGGGCGCACACACCCCGCCGCCCCTGGCCGCCTCCGCCGCCGCCGCCGCCGCCGCTGCCGCCGCCGCGGCCGCCGCGGCCGCCGCCGCCGACGCCGCCGCCGCCGCCGACGCCGACGCCAAGGACGACAACAAGGCGAAGGAGCCAAGGACCCCGGCCCCGCCAGTCGATATGAGTCCATCGGGGGCGGGCGGGGACGCGACCGCGGCTGCCGCCGCCAGCGCCGCGGCGGTCGCCGATCTCGAGCTCGTACGTGCGCTCGGCCGCACGACCACTCCGGTGCTCTTGCTCTACGGGGACGCCGATCCAGCCTGCCCTCTCTCACACGCCCAGGCCGCCTTCAACGCGCTGCAGTGCGCCTCGCCCGCCTCGCAGCTGGTCGTGTACGAAGGAGCGGCACACTCGCTCTCCTCGTGCACTCAGCGTCTCGACGGCAATCGCCGCGTGTGCGAGTGGGCGCGCGCGTGGATGCCTAATGAGACCCTGATGAGTCCCTAATGAGTCCCTGATGGCGCGCACGCGTGGCTGCCGGTGTCGCCGCCGTCGGCCGCCGCTGTGCCGTGACCCTCGGTGCGCGGTCTACACATCGGCTGAGAGGCCCTCTCGCGACTCAACGAGCACAAAGGTGCGTGAGCAGAGGAGCCAGACCATACCGTACTCTGGACCAAGCGGGGCGGATGATTGCAGCGGATGAGGATCACACTCGTCTGTTGTGATGTGTACAATCATTGTGGCTCCCGAGTGTCAGTGTGGAACGAGGGGTCCTGGCAGCGAGAGAGACGGAGTAAGAGAGAGATACTTGGCGGCACCGGCAGCTCGCAGAGGTGCTGGTCGCCCTGGCACCTTGATGTTCGCTGGAGATAAGGGAAAGTACGAGTTCACAGTCCGGTGTCCTTTCTCACTCGTCCTTTCACACTCGTCATGGCGCCGATGGCGGCGCGGTGTCCTCCGACCCGCCCTCTGACGATGCTTGCGTCTGCTGCCGCGATAGCCGTCGTCGCACTCATCGTCATGCGTTTCCGTCGCGTCCGCCAGCAGCAGAAGAGGATTGCCTTTCTGAACACCGAGGACGCGCCAAAGTGGGTTGATCAGCTCGAAATCTTTGCGCGAGCGCTGGAGCTGCCAGTTAGCCGCTTTGAAAAGTTTGATTGCTTTCGAGGGCAGTATCCAAGCGCCGATGCGCTGCGCCGTGGCGTCTATGTGGGAGTTCTCATCACCGGCAGCCACTTCTCGTGCGTCGATCCCGCGCTGCCGTGGCTCCAGGGGCTCTTCGAGTGCATACGCACTTGCGAGGAGCTGCCGCATGTGAACGTGCTCGGCTGCTGCTTCGGCTGCCAGGCGGCCGCTGTGGCCCTCGGCGGCACGGTGGGGAACAATCCGGACGGCAGCTTCGCATTCGGCGTCGAGAGTGTCGACCTCACGCTTTCCGAGCTGCGCGTCGCGACGCTTCGGCTCCTCGAGAGTCACGGCGAGCAGGTGCTCACGCTGCCGCGCGGCGCCATACTCGTCGGCATATCGGCCTCCGCGCCGCACGAGCTCTTCGTCGCCGGGCGCCACCGTAACGTACTTTGCTGCCAATCGCACCCCGAGTTTGATCGCCATCTGCTGCAATCTCGCATCGAGCCGGCACTCGTCGCCAAGGGAAGGCTGAGCGCCGCGCAGCTGCACGCGATGAGCGAGGCGCCCGCTCACTTTTACGAGTGCTGTACCGCGTGGGAGAGCGGCCCCGGAGGGCTCTGCGGTGGCTCACTCGTGGGACGGCGCCTCTACCGTGACGTCCTCCTCGAGGGCATCACTGTCGCGCTCGCCAACCTTGCCGAGAGCTGCTCTCGAGCAGCCGACGAGGCGCGAGTGTAGGGCGCGTGATAGGGCGCGTAGCAGTACTCTAGCGGCTGGTCCCATTAGGCGGGCGGTCCAGCGGATTTGAAATCGGGTGGCCGCGGATAGTGTGTGAATCCAGAACGGTCAACGGCGGAAGCCCTCGACATCCGCCGCATCGCGCCTCTCCACCGCTCGCTCCACCCGACCCGAGTGCCGAGACAGAGCACCCTCCAGACCCGGCCCACGTCTCAGCGGGGAGCGGCAGCGGGGTAAATGAATCTTTCATCCGTCATCTTAGCCGCTGGCCCACCGTGGATTTTTGTATTTTGGTGCCATTCTGCCATATTTAGGGCTCGATTTAGCGGCTAGCGGGTCCCATTATGCGTTAGGCCGAAGAGCGAGGTGGCCCGCTCGCAGTCGCACTCATTAAGGGTAATTTTGGGAATGAACCCGCTACATGAACAGATGTGACTGCCAAGGCCCCCGGGCTGGGGCGTGTGGAAGGGTGGGAAAAGAATGGAGCCCCCGGCGGGGCGGGGGAGGGTGGGGAAAGAATGGACAACGGTATAGAGCCAGACAGCGAAATCAAGCTGGTTCGACTCGCAGGGGGCACTTCCCGCGAACTTAGGGGTTTTGGCTCGTGGTTTGTTAACTTGAGCTTGGGATATTTCCACGTCGTCGATTTTGTGTTCTGAAAGTTTATTGTTCTAAAACTCAATGGGAGAGCAGGGGACACCTCTGGCTCGAGTTTCGTCCAAAACCCATTTGCAATCTTTCGCTCATCAAGCTTCTAGAAGATCTAAGTCCCGTTCTAGCGGCATATGTCATGCATGATGTGTAGCGGCATTGATGACGTTAAAAAACGGCTAAGAGGTCCAGTTTGTTTGTGGCGCCTGCTCCAGTCCACACTAAGTCCACACAAAAGCGTCACGCTAGCAAATCGCTCGATACTATGGATCGCACGATCCAAACACCGCGAACGCGCAAATGCTATACCTTTCGTTTCAGCTCGGCTTGTTCGCTGTGACGCTTCCTTCCAGGTCGGACACGTCGACGTCCCATTACCCCAAAGAAGTGACAAAATTCTGAATCGTTCTGAGGAGAGAAGGCTTTGGAGGTACATGTAGGGGGGTCCCCAAGAGTTTCACAAGCTCTTCGCTCATTGCGTGTTCGGCCCATATCATGATTTCAACAGCCCAGCGTGAGTCGCCGCAGCTGCCGACGTTGCAGTCATAGAGATTCAAGCTCGTCTCGCACCCACGCGGCCTCAACATGCCCACCTTCTCCATGGCGTCAACCTCTTGAGCAGTTAGCAAGCACATGCTCCTAAATATGGAGCTGCTGTGAGTCTCGTTAGCGAGGGAGCACTGAGATGCCGATGCCTCCAGCGCCAACCAGTTTTCGTAATAGTGGCGGCGCGTATTGACGATGGGCTGGACCGTTTTACTGGCATGGCTTCCCATCACCCAAAAGAAGTTGAACCATTCGAATCCTCCTGTGCTTGGCGCAATGCCTGCGTGCTGCACCCTTGGCAGGAGCAGCGCGAACAAAGACCGCACAGATCTCCAGCTGGCCACGACCTCCTTGAAGAGGGCCATTTCAGAAAGTGTGCGGCGGGTGTCGGGATACAGATCGTGCGTCGCGCCCTTGTTGTGGAAGTAGAGGAAAAGATGGTTCGGGCTCTTACAGGCGAGTCGCCAGAGGCGGTGTAGGGCAGGCCACTCGTGTAGATTCTCGCCGACCCTCGAGTACAACGTGCCGTTCCGCCGCCTCACCTGTTCACCGATCAAGGTCATGGCATTCGACGCTTGTTCGGCCTGTTCGAATCTGGTTGAAAGATGCCCGAATCGCTCGGCATCAGAGCACGCAGAATTCGCGGCACTTCCAGCCGAAGTGCCTGTGCTAAAGATATAAGATAGCTCAACGTGCACGTGTGCGTGCTCAGGCTGGAACAAACCCACCAGTTCAAGTGACTCGAGCTGTGCCTCTACGATACTCATGGTCTTCTGACGAGCGAAGCTCAGGATGTTGGCGCCGTACACTACCTCAATGAACGGTGGTGCCGCTTGCAGCGTTGTGCTTGAAGTTCTATCTGTGCTTGGTAAACTTCTCCCATGACTTCTCCTTGCCCAGCAGCGACTCGCTCGACTAGCCTCTGGACTGCTGTAAACTACGAGCACGTCGGCCTTCAATGTACCGAGGGGGCGATGCACGGTTGTGTTGGAAAGCACATGTTGGGTCGCGATAGTGAACATGCGGCTCAGCTCTTGTACGCGGCGTGAGCGCCACGCGAACAACAGAACAGAAAAGGATTGGAATCACACAGGTCTCCTGAAAAACTCAAGTTAATGCACACGAGGTCTGGGGGGGGAGGGGTGCCCCCGCGACCACGCCACACCCAAAACGAAGAGAAGGCTCCCCGGGATGGGCGGGTGGGACACGGAGGAACCGTA
>Ga0210240_100430_pt1 | contig 36889 bp, 45 predicted proteins | sample ChrtobMetP5a_4mM_FD_155463 | JGI IMG/M metagenome (GOLD analysis project Ga0210240, IMG submission 155463) | Chrysochromulina tobin associated microbial communities from unialgal haptophyte culture, Seattle, Washington, United States - P5a_4mM | ecosystem: Host-associated > Algae > Haptophytes >...
CCCTTAGCGCCCCGGCCTCGTGCAGCGCCAACAGCCCCCTCACAATCGACCCGACCGCCGACATGCTGGTCGCCACGAGCATCGCGCGCACCACGTCGCACACCCACTTGCTCCGGCCGCGCCCCTCGCCCGGCCGGAGCGCGCTCTTCTCGACCACGCGGCTCGTCTTCTTGAGGCCCGTCTTCTCGGCACCGAGCACCGCGAGCTCGAGCCCCGCCCCCGTCGCGGCCTTCAGCTCGCGCACGACCACATCGAACGACGACTTCACGCGCGCCGCGTCGGCAAAGAGCACGGCCGCGACGCCCGCCTCGTCGCGCTGCTCGGCGGCGGCGGGCTTCTCGATCGCGGCGTCGAGGTCGCCGACCGCCGCCTCGTACTTGGCCATGCCGTCCGCGTCGCCGCTCTTGATCACATTGAACACATTATCGTACACCCGCTGGAAGTCCTTGTTGCCCGCGGTGATCGCCTTCTCGCACTTCTCGACCATCGCCTTCGCCGCCTCGTCGCTCACGCCCTCGGTGCGCTTTTGAATCTCGGTGGCCATAACCTGATCCACCACGACGAGCTGCGCACGCAGCGCGTCGACAGCCTCCTCGGAGTCTGGGTCGCGCGCCACGTTCAGCTCGAGGTCGTGCAGCAGGGCGCACGCTGCCTTGATGGTTGGGGCCTCGGCCAGTGGCTTAAAGGTATGGAGCGCCTCGGGCAGCTTGGCCGCGTGATCGCCGCCGTGGGCGGCGTCGTGCTCGGCGCCTTCGGTGGCCGCCGCCGGCCTGATGGGGCCCAGCGCCTCGGCCGCCTTCTCTCGAAGCGGCCTGAGCGCTTCGGGCACCTCGGACTGGGCATTGGCCTCGCCAACTGGCGGCGTCTCGCCCTGCTTGGCCCCCTGCTCGAGCAGCCAGCGCCCCAGATAGGTGAGCGGCCATTTTTCCGGCCGCGCGTCGGCCAGCGCATTGATGGCGGCGCCGTAAGCCGCCTCGAGCCGGTCGCGGTGCTGGTCGACGAACGCGTTCCGCGCCTGCACGTCGCGTGCGGCGCGCATCCACTCCGACGTGCGGCGAGTCCTCCTTCGTGCCTGACGTGTGCGTCGCCCCCACGTGTGTTAGCAATGACGATGGCGATGAGGGAGATACACATGAGCAAATGCGACAAGTTCGATGAGTTTCGGCTTGTACGCGCCGAAACTTCCATTTTGGGTAGGCGATGTAGGGAGATTGGGTTGCGAGCGCGCAGTGGGAATACGCGCAACATCTCCTTCTTTTTAATAAGAACAACGGTGCGCCTATTTTCAAGGAATTCACTTTTGAGAGATTGACTTGGATATTGACTAGACTCCCCCTCCCCCCCTCGAAACCACTGTTTGGCCTTCGTGCGGGCGGGTTTGAAAGGGTCGCGGTCCCTCATCGCCCCCCACTCAAAAAGTCCGTTTCAACATACACTGGGTCACCCTGACCGTGCCTGGCTGGAACGCGGAGCACTCTTCGGTTGTTTACACCGCGGTGACTCCCTCGGACGGTCAACTCGAGTCTCGACTGCGGCATTGCCCCGATATATGCCGGATCAGCTGAGGAGAAGACTGATCGATCCATATTAGGAAGATAGTTGTCTATATTAGGAACAAGGCTCAGCTGAGGAGAAGACTCTCTGCTCGATCACGCCAGCGCCGCGAATGACGCGTCTCTCACACACGGTGCAGCTGCAGGTGTACAGGCCTCGGTCATCCACTCACCCTCCGCGCTCCATCATCACCAGATCCACCGTCCCGCGTGACGACCCTCTCTCCCTCTCTCCCTCTCTCCCTCTCTCGGTTCGCACCGCACCGCCTCAGCACGAGAGGATCTCCATTGATCTCCATTGATCTCCATTGATCTCCATTGATCTCCACCGCCTCAGCACGAGAGGATCTCCACTGATCTCGAGAGGATCTCCACTGATCTCCACCGGCTAAGCACGAGAGGATCTCCACTGATCTCGCGAGAGTTCGTCAAGCGCAACCGCGAGAGGATTCGGGATATCGTCAACTGCCAAATTAGGATGCGCGGCTCGAGAGAGAGAGAGGCGCTCAACATGGCGCTCATCATGGCGCTCAACATGGCGCTCAAGGTCCGCTGCCTCCCGCCGCGGCCGCCGCGGCGGCGGCCTTCGCGCCCGGCGTCACGCCCGTGTTCTCCTCGTCCGTCACGTCCGCAATCTCGCGCATGTCCTTGATGAGCTTGCGGATCTCGCCCACCGAGATCTGCCCGTCCTGGTCCGTGTCCATCTTGACGAGCAGAGCCTCGAATGCCTGCGCGTCTGGCCGACGAGATGGCTCGAGCTGCGCGACGAGATCGCACCGAGATCGGGCGAGCAGATCGCAATCAGCCAAGGAGATCGCACCCAAACAGATCGTACCCGGATCGCAATCAGATCACACGCAGATCGCAATCAGCCCAGGAGATCGCACCCAGATCGCAATCAGATCGCACTCAGATTGCACTCAGATCGCACTCAGATTGCACTCAGATTGCACTCAGATCGCACTCAGATCGCACCCAGATCGCACTCAGATCGCACTCTCACCTCTTCCATCGCTTTGAGCAGCTCGCCCTTGGAAAGCATCCCGTCGCCATCGAGATCGAGCTTGTGGAACGCCGCGCCAATCGAGACCTCGCTCGCCTCCATCTCGGTCTTGATGCGGTCCATCATCGACTGCACACGCGAGTCGAGTAGCTTGACAGCGCGGGACGACTTTTTCGCCTCCTCCACCGTGCCCGCCGCTGCGACGCGCTCAGCTTCGAGCTCCGCCATCTCCTCCCTGATGAGGGATGCAATCAGTGATGAGGGATGCAATCAGAGGTCATCAGCGCTCAGCTTCGAGCTCCGCCATCTCCTCCCTGATGAGGGATGCAATCGGTCGCACCCAGGCAGGTCATCAGTGGCCATCCATTCGGAGGTCATGAGTGGCAATGGTGGTCATTAGTGGCAATCAGTGGGAGAGGGGGACTACCTTTCCATAAGGATGGGTGAGTCGATCTATTAGTGGCCATTAGTGGCCATTAGTGGCCATTAGTGGCAATCAGTGGGAGGGGGGGACTAACCTTTCCATACGGATGGGTGAGTCGATCATCGTGTCGATCGCCTCAGCCAGATTCGCAATCTGCTCGCGCGTGAGATGCACGACCGGCTCGGCCTCGGCCACGGCGCCCGGCACGGCGCCTGGACCCTTGGCGCCCGCCGCAGACAGCGCCTCCGACGCTCGAGACAGCGCCTCCGCGTTCGCCATGTACTGGGCGGCGGGGAGATCGAGATCTGCCGCCTCGAGCTCGCGATCTGCCGCCTCGAGCGGAATCTGCGCGGCGTCCGCGGCCTTCTCGAACGCGTCCCCTTCCTCGTAAGCGCTGAGAGCCGCGGTTCCTAATTTGGAAGGTGCGGAGGACGAAACGGTCGTCTCGGGCGTCGTATCGGGCGCGAACATGCGATCCTCGAGCTTGTCAACCGCCGAGTCGAGAACGATGCGCTCCTGATGAAGGGAGCCATCAGAGACCATCAGACGCGAGCAGAAGCAATCAAGGGAGATCGAGTCGAGAACGATGCGCTCCTGATGAAGGGAGCCATCAGAGACCATCAGACGCCATCAGAAGCAATCAAGGCAGATCGAGGCAGATCGGGGCAGATCGAGGCGGAGATCGCACCTCATCGACGAGCTCCTCCTCTCGGTGGAGCGCCATCAGAGGCAATCACGGGAGATCGATGGAGATCGCACCTCCTCGACGAGCTCCTCCTCTCGGTGAAGCGCTTCGAGCTTCTCGCCGCTCGTCTGGTCGGCGATCAAGGTCGACATGGCTGCCATCTCAGTCGGGAGCGACGACATGGCGGCCTGGGCGGCGGCGAGGGGGAGCACAGTCTCACCGACAGTCTCACCTGATGAGGGAGGCAATTAGGGGGGTAATTAGGGGGGTAATTAGGGGGAGCACAGTCTCACCGACGGTCTCACCTGATGAGGGAGGTAATTAGGGAGGTAATTAGGGGGGGGTAATTAGGGGGAGCACAGTCTCATCGACGGTCTCACCGGCGTCGCCGAGCAGCGCGCGCTGGCTTTGGTCGTGGCGAGTGGCCGTGAAGTGGAGCATGTTCGTGAGGATGAGGAGGGAGTACCTGTGGGGAAGAGGCGCGGGCGTCGTGGTGAGCACTTGCATGCGAGGGGCAGGCCCATATTTGGTTCGGGGAGGAGACAGCGATGACGGGACCTCCTTCGAGGGCAATCAAGGCCAATCAAGGCCAATCAAGTGCAATCAAAGGCCAATCAAGGCCAATCCAGTGCAATCAAAGGCCAATCAAGGCCAATCAAGTGCAATCAAAGGCCAATCAAGGCCAATCAAGGCCAATCAAGGCCAATCAAGGCCAATCAAGCGTACGGAATCTCCTTTTCCTGCGAGAGCGAGAGCCATTGCTCCATCGCCTTCTGCATCTGCTTGTGGTTCAGGTCCTTGGTAGGCAAGCCGCGGTTACGAAGGTCGGTGCGTAGCTCGGTCTCGCTCAGACCGCCGATACCTGTGGGGAAGAGGAGCGGGCGCCGTGGTGAGCACTTGCATGCGTAGCTCGGTCTCACTCAGACCGCCGATACCTTCGCACAGGAGCGATGGAAAGCCGCATGCAATTAGAGTGGTCATCAGCGCTCATCAGTGCTCATCAGAGCTCATCAGAGCTCATCAGCGCTCATCAGCGGCACGCACCTTCCCACAAGATCTCCTTGTCCTCGAGGTCAATCAAGGCCAATCAAGGTCAATCAAGGGCCATCAAGGGCACCTTCCCACAAGATCTCCTTGTCTTCATTGCGCAGTCTCCGCAGCCGTTGACGAATCTGGAAGCGGAGCAGCGCCGTGGGCGCGAAGTGGTTCATGTTGAGGAATTGTGCCATCGCAATGAGCTGGTCTCGGTACCTGATGAGGGAGGCAATCAGGCGTCCTCAGAGGTCATCAGAGGTCATTAGAGGTTATTTAGAGGCCATCGGGAGCACTCACGGGTCGTCAGAGGTCATCAGAGGTCATCAGAGGTCACCAGAGGTCATCAGAGGTCATCAGAGGTCATCAGAGGTCATCAGAGGTCATCAGAGGTCATCAGAGTTCATCAGAGGTCATCAGAGGATCATCAGAGGTCATCAAAGGTCATTAGAGGCCATCGGGAGCACTCAGGGGCCTTCAGCCCGCGTACAGGTGGTCGAGCGTGACGTTGTCCTTGAAGCCTCGCATGACCTCAAGCAGCTCCGCGGGGTCCTTAGCGCGCCCGCCCTCCTTCATGCGCACCTGATGAGGGAGGCAATCAGCGATCATCAGCAGTCATCAGCGGTCATCAGTGGTCATCATCAGTCATCAGCGGTCATCAGTGGTCATCAGTGGTCATCAGAGGTCATCAGAGGTCATCAGCGGTCATCAGAGGTCATCAGAGGTCATCAGAGGTCATCAGCAGTACGCACCATAAACTCGCGCACATCGGCGTCCAGGCGCCCATCCGCGCGAGGCCCAAACTGGCGCCGCATCTCCTCGACGCGCTGCTCGACCAGCGTCATCTTACGCGGGCTCTCGGATGGCGTCGTGTTGAGCGCCTGCTCCGCCTCCTCCTTTAAGCGCTCCCGCTGCCGGTGCTCGGCGGTCACCTGCGCGGGCGCCGTGGTGAGCACTTGCATGCAGGTCCAGGTCCAGATCCGGTGCTCGGCGTCACGGGCGCCGTATCGGTCACCTGGGTGGCGCGCTCGTCGAGGGTGTGCTGCAAGAATTGAGCCATCTCCATCCGCACCTGATGAGGCAGGCCATCAGAGGTCATCAGAGGTCATCAGAGCTCATCAGAGCTCATCAGAGGCCATCAGAGGTCATCAAGAATTGAGCCATCTCCATCCGCACCTGATGAGGCAGGCCATCAGAGGTCATCAGAGCTCATCAGAGGTCATCAAGAATTGAGCCATCTCCATCCGCACCTGATGAGGCAGGCCATCAGAGCTCATCAGAGGTCATCAGAGCTCATCAGAGCTCATCAGAGGCCATCAGAGGTCATCAAGAATTGAGCCATCTCCATCCGCACCTGATGAGGCAGGCCATCAGAGGTCATCAGAGCTCATCAGAGGTCATCAAGAATTGAGCCATCTCCATCCGCACCTGATGAGGCAGGCCATCAGAGGTCATCAGAGCTCATCAGAGGTCATCAGAGCTCATCAGAGCTCATCAGAGCTCATCAGAGGTCATCAAGAATTGAGCCATCTCCATCCGCACCTGATGAGGCAGGCCATCAGAGGTCATCAGAGCTCATCAGAGGTCATCAGAGCTCATCAGAGCTCATCAGAGCTCATCAGAGGTCATCAAGAATTGAGCCATCTCCATCCGCACCTGATGAGGCAGGTCATCAGAGGCGAGCAGAGGTCATCAGAGGTCATCAGTTGTCATCAGAAGGCCATCAGCGAGGCAATCAGCGGGGCCATCAGCGCACCTTGAGCATCTTCTTCTGCTTCATCAGAGGCCATCAGAGGCAATCAGCGGGGCCATCAGCGCACCTTGAGCATCTTCTTCTGCTTCTCCTCCGCGTGGTGCTTCTCCTCGAACGTCGAGGGCAGCAGGTTCGGGAAGAGCCGGATGGCGAACGGCAGGGCGAACTCGGCCAGCGGCACGATCACGAAGAACAGCAGAGGCACGAGCCGCGCGATGTCCGCGCTCACGCGCACCTGTGGGGAAAGGGTGGGTGGGGGTGGGCGCCGTGGTGGGCGCTTGCTGCATGCAGGGCCGACATCGCGCGGCTCGTACCAGCAGCTTGTGCTCGCGCCGCGACAGCGAGCGGCCGAAGATGATCCGCTTGAGCAGCTTGGAGGCGATGCGGATGTCGGCGTAGAGGAGTTTGCTCCCGTGCCAGTAGTGGAGCGCCGCCTCCTTGACGTTCACCCACACCCACGTCGGCGTCCAGCGCGCCGGCGGTGGCGCCTTACTGCTGCCGCCGCCGCCGCTAATCGCCCGTGCGAGCGCGGCGGCGGCGGTGCTCCCGCCGGCACCGGCGCCGCGGAGAGGAGCCCGGTGGCGGTGGAGCAGCGCAATCGGCGCGGGCGCGAGCAGCCGGAAGCTCGACGACGAAGCGCCGCTTCGGGCGCTGCTGCTGCCGCTGCTGCTACTGCTCAGGCCGCGCCGGCCCGCAGCCGCGGTGGCCACCGCGCCCGACCGGACGGCCAGTGCGCTCATGGACGCGGCCGAGCGGATGGCCACGAAGACCGCTGGGCGTGGCAGCGCCGCCGCGAGGAGCGGCGGGCACTGCGGCGATCGGAGCCAACGTGCTTGCATTGGGGCGGCCAAGCCCTGAGTGCGTGCGGAGTGCGGAGGTCACCCGGAGAAAAAGTGACGGAACGCTGAGACGACGCTCGACCTCTCGTCACCTCCGGAAACGCAACGGCTGTCGGTAGACTGTCGCGACAATGGACTTGCTTTGTTTTTCTCGAAATGCGATTGTTCGGCTCCTTCGTCGCCGTCCTCTCGGCCCTCGTGTCGGCCGCAGCCGCCGCGCCCTCCGTGCTCTGCATCGGCGAGACGCTCTTCGATGGACTTCCCTCCGCGATCTATCTTGGAGGCGCGCCGCTGAACGTCGCGTGCCACCTAGCCCAGGCCGGCGTGCGAGCGAGGTACCTGTCAGCAGTCGGCCACGATCGGCTGGGCACCGAGGCGGTTCGCCGGCTGCAAGCTCAGGGTGTGGACACAGACCTGATCGTGCAGGTGCGTGAGGCTGAGACTGGCTTTGTCACCGTCGAGCTCGACCGCAGCGGTGACGCCTCATACACGTTCGTGACGCCCGCCGCGTGGGACTTCATCCCGACCGCCGGCGCCGCGGCCGCGGCCAAGAGCGCAGACGCTCTGGTCTTTGGCTCGCTGGGCATGCGCGCCGAGGGCTCTCGCGCGGCCATACGAGCCGCGGCGGCCGCTGCCTCCTTTGCAGTCTGCGACATCAACCTCCGGCCGCCCTTTGTCGAGGCGGCGGTGGTGGCCGACGCGGCCCGCTCGGCCGACTTGCTCAAGCTGAACGACGAGGAGCTGGTGCCGCTGGCCAGCATGCTGTTAGAGACGACCGAAGCAGGTCCGAGTCGCGAGCTCTGATGAGCTCTGATTGCCTCCCTCCTCAGGTCCGATGAGCTCTGATGAGCTCTGATTGCCTCCCTCCTCAGGTCTGATGAGCTCTGATGAGCTCTGATTGCCTCCCTCCTCAGGTCCGAGTCGCGAGCTCGCAGCGGCCGCGCTGGCGGCCGCGCAGGCGGCCGAGAGGGCCGCCGCCGCGCCCAACACGGCGCCCAGCACGGACGGTGAGGTCGGAGGCGACGAGGCGACGCGCGCTGTTGCGAGGGCGGCGGCGTCCATCGGTGCGGCCCTTAGGCGCGCCTCGAGTGTCGTCGTGACACGCGGCGCGCGCGGCGCGGTGCTCTGGCAATCGACGAAACTGACGAGATCGGGCGACGAGCCATCGACGAAACTGACGAGATCGGGCGACGAGCAATCGACGAAACTGACGAGATCGGGCGACGAGCAATCGACGAAACTGACGAGATCGGGCGACGAGGATGGAAGGAAGGGCGGTGGAGAATATGCTGGCAGAGCCTACGGTTGCGATGGCTTCGCCGCGCCCAATACGCCGGGAGGGGGGCAGGCGGATACAGTCGGCGCTGGCGATGCGTTCCTGGCGGCCTTGCTAGCGACCCTGCTCCGGGAGGGCGCCGTGCCGAGCGCTTCCGCGGCGCTCGAGGCGGGCTGCCGCCTCGGCGCCTACGTGGCAGGTGAGGGCCCTTGATGATCCTTGGACACTTGATGACCCTTGATGACACTTGATGACACTCGATGACACTTGATGACACTTGATGACACTTGATGACACTTGATGACCCTTTGCCGCCTCGGCGCCTATGTGGCAGGCCAGCCTGGGGCGACCCCGACGCATTCGCTCGAGACGATCAACGAGCTGCGGCCGCGCGTCGCCCGGCCCAGGGGAGAGACAGCCGAGTCGGAGTTTGTCTTTCGGGTCGACCTCTCTCCGCAAGGTGACGAAACCATGTGAGACGAACTGGTCTGTTGTGTGGTCACGTATGGTCACCGTGGTTTTACGGGACCCCTCGCACACACGCACCTCGTTAAGAGGATCCAGTTCATTCATACTGGGTCATTCAAGGCGACCGAGTGTTAACAGCCCGTTCACACGAATTTCTTCTTCCGCAAAGGTCGGCGTCGCTTGCACTGCTGCCGCGGCCTGGCCGCCATGGCTGCCGGCAAGTCGCATCTGGAGATCTTCAAGGATGCGCTCCAGGACCCTGAGGTCCCCGCAGACCCCATACTCACCCTGGAGGCCCCGTCGGTCATGCTGCGCATCCGCTGGGTCGAGCAGATGCCGTGGATCGCGCTGAGCATCGGTGTCGAGGCAACGCGCAAGGAGCTCGTGCCCTTCCTGACGAGCAAGGTGACGGAGACCTTCAACTCTGACGCCTTCGTCGAGGGCCTCGAGGACGAGGTGCTCACGCACCTCGCCGTCGTGCTCGGCGACTTTGCGGACTATGTGGGCGGCCCGAGCGAGGCGTGGTGCCTGCTCGAGCCGCTCTTTGCGCTGTGCAACACGGACGAGACGCTGGTGCGCGAGGCGGCGGTCAAGTCGATCATCCAGCTGAGCGAGAAGATCGCGCTCGAGCCCAAGGGGCCCGAGCTCCTCTTCAAGCATATGGTCAAGTCGACACTCGACTTGTTCGACGACACCGTGGCGCCGCGCCAGGCGGGCTGGTTCTCGTCGCGCGTCTCCGCGTACGGGCTGGTGGCGACGGCGTACAAGGCGTGCGCCGCCTCGGCCGAGAAGGGTGTCACCGCTACCATCGAGGCGCCCGTCTACGCCAAGGACGATTGCAAGGCGCCCTGGACACCAGACACGACGATGGAGCAGATCATCGGCCTGTTCACCGCGTCGGATCAGCGCGCCGAGCCGATGGTCAGGCGAGCGATTGCGGGGAACATCGAGGCGTTTGCGAGCGCGATCGGCCCCGAGAAGACGCGCACCGCCCTCGTCCCTCTCTGGATGACTCTCGTCGGCTATGCGTCGGAAGTCGACACGTCGATCAGGGTCAAGGCGCTCCAATGCTCAAAGGCGATCTTTCAGGTGACCGCCTTTCGCGAGAGTGACCTCGGCACCGGGAGCAAGAACCCGACCCAGACGTATCTCGATTGCGCCGCCGACGCCAAAAGCTGGCGCGTGCGCGTCGCGGTCGCTGAGTCCCTAGCAGACGTCGCGATGGCCACGGGGATTGGCAAGAGGATGCCGCCCCCCGACCCGTCTTACCCGCCCACTCCGGCGGATGAGAAGCTGCTGCAAGAGACCTTCCTCTCCTTGCTCAACGACAGCGAGGCCGAGGTGAAGCACGCGTCCGCTAAGTGCGCTGCCGCCGCCGCTTTCGTGCTTGGCGAGACGTACGCGGTCTCCGAGCTCGTCGACCCGCTCATCAAGCAGGCGCGCCCTCGCTTGGTGGCCCTTGATGACCATTTCTGACGAGTCTGAGCTCACATCTCCCTTGATGGCCATTTCTGACGAGTCTGAGCTCACATCTCCCTTGATGGCCATTTCTGACGAGTCCGAGCTCACATCTCCCATCACGCAGGTCTTGGGGGACGACCTCTCCGCGGACCGGCGTGTGGAGCTCGCCGACGTGCTGCTTGAGATGAGCGTGCCGCTCGGCGTCGAGAACGCGACCAAGACGTTCATCGGCGCTCGAGAAGGCCTCGAGGGGTCCTTGCTTGAGAAGCTCCTCTATGATCCCTCGTCCAATGTGCGCCTCATCGTGTTCCGGAAGCTGCCGGTGATGCTTTCGGCGCTGATGCCCGGGACCGAGGTGCCGCCGGCGATCAAGACAGGTGTGCACGAACAGCCATCACCGTGTCGACCTGGCTGCTTGCTTACCAGCGCTCACCACGGCGCCCTCCTCCGTCCCTCCCGTTCACACCCCCGTCCCTCCCATTCACAGTGTGCGAGCTCATCAATCGGCTCCTCAAGGACCCCAACTGGCGCGTGCGCCACGCCTCGCTCTCGATGCTGCCCTTCCTCGCTTTCATCCTCAAGACGCCCGACAAGTTCGCTGAGGCCCTCCCCGCGCTGCAATGGGGCGCCGTGCTGGGCGACTCCATCTCGATGGTGCGCAGCGAGATGGTCCAGGTCGCGCTGCAGATCGCGTCGCTGCCCGGCTTCCTTCACACCGGCTGGACTGTGAAGAGCCTGTACGCGCAGTGCGTCGAGAAGGGCCTCTTCACGTCCAAGGACTACCACCACCGCTCGGCGCTGCTCAAGCTGCTCGTCGCGCGCGATCCATGGGACGCGAGTGTCACGTACGCGCTTTCCCCACAGGGCACCGCCCACGCCCAGCATGCGCGTGCTCACCACGGCGCCCGTGCCCAGCATGCGCGTGCTCACCACGGCGCCCGCCCCCTCGCCCCCCCTCCCCCCCCAGGTACCCGATGCCCGTCGAGAAGGATTCGAAGGCGTCCTTTTGCGCGCTGCTCGACGAGGTGCTGCAGGCCGAATGGAACGAGGGCGTCGTCGAGTTCAAGGCTGTGGGGAAGAGCCTGCCAGCGGGCGGCAAGGCAGCGGGCTCCGGCGCGGCGTCCTCTTCCGAGGGCGGCGGGCTGCTGCCCCTCTCTGCGAATGGGATGGCCGAGAAGATTGCACTCGCCATCAGCGCCTCGCCTGACGCTGGCGCCGAGCTGGTCAAGGTGGACACGAAGGCGGCCGGCCTCGACCTAACGGCCTATTATTGGGAGCATGGGGAGTACCTCAAGGCGGGCAAGGTATTGCATGCACGAGTGCCCCACTGATTGCCTCTGATTGCCTATTATTGGGAGCGTGGGGAGTACCTCAAGGCGGGCAAGGTATTGCATGCACGAGTGCCCCACTGATTGCCACTCCTGATTGCCTCTCCTGATTGCCACTCCTGATTGCCAACTCCTGATTGCAACTCCTGATTGCCACTCCTGATTGCCGCGGGTTCGTCATGGTCACGGTTTCGTCACTCCCGATTTGGCAGGCGGGCAGCGAGCAGTTCTACCGGCCGCACGGCCTCGTCGAGAGCAAGTTGCTCCCGATGGCCATCGAGATGCTCACTGATAAGGTGCCCCATCTCGTACTCCATGCCTCCCTGATGGCCTTCTGATGAGCTCCCTAATTGCCTCCTTCATGAGATGCTCTCTGATAAAGTGCCCAATCTCATGCTCCAAGTTGGACCCCGCCCTGCATGCAAGTGCTCACCACGGCGCCCTGCCCTCTTCCCCACAGGTACCCAATCTCGTACTCCAGGCGGCCAAGGCCCTCGGCCAGGTGGGCGCGTTGCCCCACTATGCCAAGGCGAAGGAGCCGATCAAGACGGCGCTGCGTGCCAAGCTGCCCGATCTGCGCACGGGAGGTACGGAGATTTACCCGAGATTTCCTATTGACGAACCCCCCCGCGTGCCAAGCTGCCCGATCTGCGCACGGGAGGTACAGAGACCGATCTGGACGTGGCGGTGGACATCGAGCATGCAAGTGCTCACCACGGCGCCCTCCCCTTCCCTCTCCCCACAGGTACGGAGAGCGATCTGGATGTGGCGGTGGAGATCGCCACGGCGCTCGTGGCGCTCGGGGAGGTGCGCTCCTCCGATCCGAAGCTCGAGGCGGCGCTCACCTACCTGGAGGAGACGCACTCGCTCGCCCTCAAAAAGGAAGACGCGAAGGCTGAGGCGCCTTCCTAATTAGGCAGACGCGAACGCTGAGGCGCCTTCCTAATTAGGGGGCGACACGTCCTCAAAGAGGATGACGCGAAGGCTGCTGAGTCTGAGTGAGCTCACTGTGGCAGCGTGGCGGCGGCGGCGGCGGCGACGGAGGCGGAGGCGACGAATGCAGGCGGTGCGGCGGCCGCGGCGGAAGCGGCGGAGGCGCCGATCGCGTGCGCTCACCATGGCGCTCACCGCCGACGGCGATGGTGGCAAAAGCAGAGTACCGTGGTGAGCAGAGCGTCGGCTGGCATGCTATGCGCGAGCGCCGTGGTGAGCACGTGCATGCAGGGCACTAGCGCCGTGGTGAGCAGAGCGTCGGCTGGCACTCCGGCTGTGAACGTTCACACGTCGGCTGGCACTCCGGCTGGCACGGAGAGCGGCCGCAGTCGGACTGACTGACGACAGACCATAAAAACCAATCCATACAGCGGGCCGGGGGTGTTCATGTGGTCATACGGCTTTTATGTGATCTTGAGTGGGTGCGGCGCGTTCCCTCCAGAGACAGCGCGAGACCGGTCGTGTTTCGCTGTGTACACCCTTTCGGGAAGTCTTGTGTGGTGGCGCGCGCCCCCGCGGAGCGCGGCTCTGAAACTTGAATCTGTTGACATATGACAACCAGCCGGATCAGATCCGGATTCTGGTGACTGTCCGGCGCCACTGCGCCGGACAGCTTGAGCACCGTCACGTATCGCGTATATATTTTATTCGATACGTACGGTGCGTGGTTGTACATGCGACCCATGTGCCATGACTCCTCCGCCAGAGTGGTGCCCCTTCCGGCATGTTCAACTGATTCAAGGCGGAAGCGCTCCCCTCCCACCAGAGCGCCCGCCTGCCTCTACTGCCGTTGGCGCAGCCTCCATGCGCACCTCACACCCTCGAAGCGTCGTGTTGGGCTGTGCCAATAGCGCCGTCTTGAGCACCATCCGCAGCACTCACTCAAAGTGCGTACGCATGCATCATTGATCACACTATGCATGATGCAAGTCGCTGTCGTCGACCTTGGAAGCGAAAAGGGAAGCGCGCGCAGAGCTGATCACCCCTCAAGCACGCCGGCCGCTCGCAGATCTCTATCGTGGCACTTCTCTGTCTGCCCCGAGCCAAGCGTTTCGATCTCCACGGTGTAGAGCGCCTCCTCTGCATCGTATGCGTTCACATAGGCGAGAGTCTCGTCTCCGTTGCTGCGCTTCAAGAACACGCAGCTGCCGATGGCGTAGCGCTTCTCATGGGCGGGCACGGGGTTGGGGGCCGCCGTTGCGACCGCGGGTTTAGGTTCCCAGCTTTTGAAACGTCTCAACGACGTGCCTATCGATCTCCAGAATCTTGGGCAACATGGTCTCCTTGTCCTTTGCATTGGTGACGTTCACGTCCGGACTCTTGAGGATACGATACATTTCGTAGGGCGTCTTTTTGGAGACCAGATCTACAAGGCCCTTGGCTGTCGTCTCGGATCTCCAGGATCTTGAGGCAACATGGTCTTCTCAGGTTTAGGTTCCCAGCTATGAAACGTCTCAATGACCTTGTCGTTGGTCTTCTGGATGATGGGCAACATGATCTCCTTGTCCTTTGCATTGGTGACGTTCACGTCCGGCTTCTCGAGGATACGATACATTTCATCGGGCGTCTTTGTGGACACCTTGTCGACGAGGCCCTTGGCATCATACTCGTCGGTAGCGTTGTGGATGCATTCGATCGTGTAGCGACGCTCAGCCTCCGTTGCGGGGCGGAGCCCCTCGGGCGTGACCGTCTGCATCGAGCACCATGCCTCGAAGAGCGTCCAGAACCTGGACGCGTACGACCCATCGATGAGAATGAGGACGTGCGCGGTCAGGTTGAGGTCGGTGATGGCGGAGAGCATCAGCTGGAACTCGGCCTTCTCCATGGGAGTCCGATCGTCGATGCCATAGTTGCTTTGGGGCATCGATGAATAGTCGAACCAGACCCACTTGATGTCTGGGTGCGCTTCCAGATACATCTTGATGGCCTCGAGCTGCACGCCGTCGACATCAGGCCGAGAAGGCTCTTCCCAGCGATGGCTCACGAAGAGGATGTGATTGATGATGCCCACGCCGTGAAACGCGTCGCCCAGAGGGATTCGGATCTTTTTCAGGTGTCCAACGTTGCGCAGGGTCTGCATGGGAGGCAAAGATCGGGTCCTGCAGTCAAGCACAACTTTTCTAGGGATGAAGTAGAAGAAGGGTGCGTCGTCGGCCCAGCGCTCATCGCTGTGCCATCGGAGCTCTTCGATGGCCTGCTCCACCTTCTTCGGGGCGGCCTGGTCCTTTCTGATGGCCTGCTCCACCTGCATTCGATGGCGAAATTGCCTGCAGCAACCACAGAGAAAGTGACAGAGAAAGTGACAAAGAGTGGCGAGAAACGCCACGCAGAAATAGTCCCAGTATTCGTTGCCCCCCCTTGGATCGCGTGCGGGCGCCCTTGACGATCTTGCCGCCCCCGGCTGCGGCGGGGGTTTGGATGCAGGGGGTTTCCCCGTATGACTCTCGCGCTCCATGACCAAGGGTGCGACCGGCGGCTGCAACGGTGGCGGCTGCGGTGCTGGCGCCTTTGGTGTTCGAGCCGCATCCGCATGGTTGTCGTCCTCTCGCAGTTCTGCCTCGTGCGACTCTGGGATCACGCTGTGCATGCCGCTCATCATCTCCCGGACGTGCTCGTCGGTCTTGCCGACGATCGGCAGCATCGTCACCTTGTCCTTCTTGTTGGTCACCGCCACGTCGGGCGACGCGAGGAACTTGGACATCTCCGCCGGCGTCTTGGTCGACATCTCCAGCAGGGCCTCTCGGTCCTTGTGCGTCGCGTTGTGGATGCACACGACGGTGACACGCGACTCTCCCGCCCTTGCCGGGCGCACGCCCTGCGGCGTCACCTGCTGCATCGCGCACCAGCCCTCCATCGTCGTCCAGAACCGCGAGCGGTACATGGTGTCGAGCAGGATGAGCACCTTGGCCGTCAGGTAGAGGTCGGCGATCGATTTGAGCATGAGGTCGAACTCGGCCTTCTCCGCGGGCGTGCGGTCGTCCTGATCCTGCAGGCAGCCGCTCGAGCGTTGTGGCATGCACGAGTAGTCGAACCAGACGTACTGGATCTCAGGGTGGGCCTGCAGGTGCGCCTTGATCGCCGCCAGCTGCGCGCCGGTCTCGTCGGGTGTCGCGGGGTCTTCCCACCTGTGGCTGACGAAGAGGACGTTCTTGATCAGCCCCTTGCCCTGGAAGGCGTCGTTCAGGTCGATGAGCACCTTCACGAGCAGCTTCGAGTCGCGCATCTCCTGCATACGCTGCAGCTGCTTGGCGGTCAGATCCAGCACGGCGGCGCGGGTCAAAAAGTAGAAGCCGGGCTTGAGCGGGTCCCACGCCGTCTCTTCGGCCTTGAATTCATTGAATCTCTCCTCATCCCATCGCGGGTCATCGATGAGCGTGGCGTCCCTGAAGATCTCGCTGGGAGACGTCATCCGCATCTGAGATGATGAGGCCGAGGGCTTGGGTCCGAACCAGCCATCCAGCTGGGCGCGTGCAGAATCGACGAGGCTCGAGATCGGATTGGCCTGGCCTTCGTCCGGGTTGAGCGGCGCAAGTTCTTCCATGCCAAAGTGTCTCGCGACCCGGAGGTTCCTAGGTTTGGCTCGTGTGAACCCGTTATTTTCCAACGAAAAGCCTGTACCGGTACGTCGCTCACTGTGCTCCAGGGGAGCGGCGACTTTGGGCAATTACGTGGTTCAATATCAATATCACTCTGCCCCGGCCCGAGCGCACAGCCGCTGCACCGCCAATCATGCAGCCGCCACAGCTGCTTCGACGGCTCGTCAATCAGAGGCAATCAGAGGCAATTAGAGGCAATTAGAGGCCATTAGAGCTCAAATCACATCGTCGCTCCGCCGCGTCGAGGGCTCGTGGTTCTCGGCGTCGAGCACGGCGCGCCAGTCGAGCCGCTCATGCGACCAGATGAACTGCTGTGCGACCCACTTGGTTTCGTCAACCGTCGGCTCCGCCTCATGATAAGCATTGTAGTCCGTCCATCCGCCCGCGGCAGCCGTGCACGCGGGAAAGTGGAGCACGCCCGTGCCCTCGACGGGCGCCACGCTCACGTCGGCGCCCGAGCCGTGCTCCACCTCAGTCCGTCCGCTGCCCGGGCCGGGTGCCTCGTAGAACGACGTGCCGTGGCTGCCGCCGAGTGCCAGATCATGGTTGGTCCATCGCCATCGGGTCCGGCCGCCGCGCGCGACCGTGTTGAGGTACACGAAGATGGTGAGCATGCGGTTGCAGCCGCTGATGGGGGCGCCCTTGACGCCGTGCTCGACGCGGTGGCGGTCCGCCCACCAGTCGTTCGGATCGGGCTCGGCATCGCGCAGGTCGCCGCGGAAGGCGTCCGTGTGGATGTCAAAGCGCTCGCCCGGCTCATATCGGCTCACCTTGAGCGGCTGCAAGGCCGAGACGGCCACGCCGGCGAGACGCGCGAACCGAGCTCGCAGCGTCGGCACCTCGTCGTTGCGCAGCACGCAGCCGGAGCTCGTTCGGCTGCGGCCCGACACGTTGTGAAACGTCTGACGCATCAAATGTGGCTCGGCCTTTGCGCGGAGCCGCCGGCATTCATCCGAGGAGAGCAAATTGGGCACGCTCAGGATGTACGGCCGCTCGTGGAGGACCCTCAATCGCAGGCTGGGGTGCGGCGGGATGACGTGAAATGGATGGCGCATCGCGAAGGTCCCTCGTGTGAAACGGCTGTGAACCCTTGCGGAACGTTCCGAGACGGCGCCAACTCACAGTTGCAAAGGTCGTTCCTGCGTTGATGACGACTCGTGCAATTGTCCTGTGAAGCGAGTGTGGACGAGATGGCCGCCACCGTCCGTCGAGCTCTGAGCTTCGGCAGTCGCAGCAAGCGCCAACCGGTCGAATCCAAGGTGGCAGACATTGATGTCGTCGCCGCCGCAAAACCTCCAGCCGCCGACGACGAGCCAGCAGCGGCGCCGCCGGCATCGCTGGCTCCTGCTCCTGTGGCTGCGGCGGCTCCCAAAGCTTCTGCCAAATTAGGCAACGACTCCAAAGCTTCGGCCACAAACATTGTCCGCCGGGCGCTGTCCTTTGGCAGCATCAGCAGCTCCATGCGCGCGACTCCTTTGAAGACGCTTCAGCCGACTCCGGGCGGCCCGCTGGTGCCGCCGTTGAAACTCGGGACGAGCAACCCGTGGCCCGAGGCCTCAGACGACGACTCGGAGGAGGATTCGGACGACGAGCCGGTCGACGCCCCCGCTGGCATACGAGGCCGGTCAGCGTCCGCATCGTCGCCGCCGGCGCCTCGCGGCACGCGCATAGCGGTGGTCGCGACCAAAGTCACGGTCGAGGACGAGGACGGGGCTGAGCGCGGCGCGACGGCGGCGGCGCGACTGGTCTCGTGTGCGGCACCCGCTGCCAAGTCGGCGCCGGCCCACCGACGCCATCCGTGGCAGCCGGAGGCAATCAGTGGCTCATCGGTGGCGAATCGTGGCTCCGTGCGGGTACATCTCCATCTCAGCCTCTGCCGACAAGCAGCAGCCGATGACCCAACTATGGAAGCAGCAGCCGCTGACCCAAATATGGTCTCCACCTGCGTGCGAGTGGCGCTGCGCCTCGTGACGACGAGCGCCGTGCCGAGCGCCACGCGGCACACCTTTCCGTACGCGGCGCCGCTCGGCATGTATCTCGCGCAGCGAGATAACTTCGTCATCGTCGAGACGGTCATCCCGAGCATGCAAGCGGCCGAAGCGGGCGTCGTCCCGGGCGCCGTCGTGCTGGGCATGCACCGGCGCAGCGGCGAGGACGCAATCTGGATGGATCTCGCGGGCATGCTCCGGGACGAGATCATCGCCCAGATCGAACAGGTTCCACAGCTCCCCACGAAGGCCTCTGATGGCCTCTGAATGCCTCTGATGGCCTCTGAATGCCTCTGATGGCCTCTGATTGCCTCTAATGGGCTCCAATTACCTCTTGAGCGCCTCTGATGGCCTCTGGTGGCCTCTGGTGGCCTCTGGTGGCCTCTGGTGGCCTCTGATGGGCTCTGATGGCCCTCTGTTGGCCTCTGGTGGCCTCTGATGGCCTCTAATTACCTCTTGAGCGCCTCTGATGGGCTCGAATTACCTCTGATTGCGCAGGTTCCACGACCGTTTTCACTCACGATGCGCCCGCCAGCCTCCGCCCACGTGCCCACGACGGCGGACGCGATCTTGGTGGTAGGTGCTGAGGCGGTGCCCAAGACAGCGCCGAGGCCTTCGGCGCCAGTGGTGGTCGCCACAGCGGCGGAGGAGACGGAGAAGGCGGAGAAGGCGGCGGCGGCGGCGGAGAAGGCGGCGAGGGCGAGGGCGACGGTGCAGAGCATGGCGGTGGCGGCAAAGGCGGCGGCGGAGAAGGCGGCGACGGACGCGGCGGCGAAGGCGGCGGTTGCAAAGGCGGCTGCCGAGAAGGCAGCGGCGGGGAAGGCAGCGGCGGAGATGGCGGCAAGAGATCGGGCAGCGGCGGAGAAGGCTCGCTTCACCAATGTGCTGCGCGTCTGTCTCCCAGCTGCCGCTGCTGGCGACGGTGCCGCTGACGCTGCTTGCGGCGCGAGCGGTGCCCAAGACGGCGCTAGTGGTGCCCAAGACGGCGGCACCGTCGCTAAGCTTGAGGCGCTCCAATTGACGATCCGGAGCCTTTCGGGCGAGATGCGATCTGAGATGCAGGCGAGATGCAGGCAGATTGAGGCGCTCCAATTGACGATCCGGAGCCTTTCGGGCGAGATGCGATCTGAGATGCAGGCGCTCGATCAGCGGCCATCAGAGGTCATCAAGAGCTGCTCGGGCGAGATTCGATCTGAGATGCAGGCGCTCAGCCAGACTGTGGATGAGCTGCGATCTGCGCTGGCGCGGCTTGAACTGACACGCCAAGTCACCTTTGGCGAGAAGCCCCTTGGCGAGCGCCTCCTAGACGGCGAGCAGCTCGCCAACAGTCTACGTGAGTGCCTGCACCTGAGATCGCAGCGAGATCCATCCGCAGCTGCAATCAGGCCGCAATCAGGCCGTTAGAGCTCGAGGCTCTCCAGATCCGAATCTCGAGCCAGATCCGAATCTCGCTGCAATCAGGCCGCAATCAGACCGTTAGAGCTCGAGGCTCTCCAGCTCACGCTCCTCGAGCCAGATCCGAATCTCGCTCACCGGCGCTGGCGCCGGCCTAACTCTCCTGACTCTCTCCGCCACGCGCCAGCGCCAGCGCGTTTCCAACCCGCAACCGCCAACCGGCATTATAACCGCCAGCGCCTGTCCAACCGCCAACCCGCCCGCAACCGGCATTCGATTCCAACCGCCGCATCGCATACGATTCTCAGAAACATAGATTTCAGCCTTTGGGTTTTGTCGTAGCTTAGTTTCGGCGCGTGTCTGGTGATCAGTAACTCACACGCGCATGTGCCTCACACTCTATATTTTCACTAAACCTCCCGTGCCATCCGTCTGCGGCTTCTTACACGAAAGGTGTGCATCGCGCGTCCTTGCCCATCGCCTAGTAGTCAGGCGCTCGCGGGTCCGACGATGGCGGCCGGATGCGGGTGTACGCAGCGCTGCTCGAGGCAGTCGAGGGCCGCCTTGACGCGCGGGCTGCTCGCCTGCTCGCGGTAGTGCTTCAGAGCCATGAAGTTCGTCGCCTCGCACACGATCTTCTGAATCTTGTCGCACCCGCCAGCGCGCTCCAGATAAGACGTGAAGGCCCACTCACAGACGCACCAGTGCTGCACGGGGCAACGCTCGCCGGGGCTGCCATCGCACGGCATGCTGCTCGAGCACCAGTCGGACTGGCCGGTCACCTGGCAGAAGTTCCCGCACGCAATCAATTATCTGAAGGCAATCAGCATGCAATCAGCATGCAATCAGTCGGACTGGCCGGTCACCTGGCAGAAGTTCCCGCCGGAGCCCGTGAGCGACGACATGTCGATGCACACGTGGTGCGAGCCGGCGTCGTCGTCGCGGTCCGCGCAGTGGCCAGTCCGCGTGAAGCCCGTGAGAGCCATGCCAGGGCCGGAGCACTTTTGGAGCTCGCCACCGGAGACGTTGAGGTACCCTGAGACGACAGCGAGTGCGGCGAAGACGGCGACCATGGCGAGGAGGTTTCGAGGCAAATTCCCCTCTTTGGAACCGGGTTGTGGGGGATGTAACCCAAATACGGAGGTTCGCATAGGGCAGCTTGGACTACAATGCCAAGTGACTGAGAAAACGTAAAGGACCGCGCCGTGTTCTGGTGGGGGAGAGTGAGACCGGACAGTTTTACTAGTTCCCAGAGATGATCATTTGGTGGCCCGACTCGGCATCACGCGGATGAGGGCGGCGTCGCCCGCCATGGGCATGGCCGCGGCCGAGGGGTACTGCGACGCGGCGGTGGATGGCGACGGCGTGCTGGGCTTGTTCGTGAGTCCGCCCGCCGCCGTGGTGGGCGTGCCGGGCTTCGTGAGGCTTGGCGTCGTTCCGGGCACCTGCCTAATCGAGCGCGTCCGATTGCGGATGCCGAAGGAGAGCGCTCGGGTAGCGCCGTCGACGAAGTCATTCTTGGTCTGCGCGCGAGGTTGGCGGCGGGTTCAGACTCACGTGAAGGTAATCAATGGTAATCAAGGGCCATCAAGGGCCATCAAGGACAATCGAGGCCCATCAAGGGTCATCAAGGGCGACACAATCAAGGGCAATCAAGGGCGATCGAGAGCTATCGAGGGCAATCAGGCGAGATTGCACCTGCCGGCGCGCGAGCTTGGCAGCGAGCTCAGAGTCTAGACCGATACCAGCGACCTTCGGTCCACCTAGGGGGGTTGCTCCCACCCCCCTGCCCCCCCCCAATGGGGATGCTCCCACCCCCCCCGGCATCCCCCCCGGCATCCCCCCCGGCATCCCCCCGATCATCTTTGTCGCCACGGCCCGAGGCAGCTGACCCATATTAGGCAGCTGTCCCGAGGGACTCTGACCCATGTTAGGAAGCTGTCCCGCGCACTCGCCGCCACCGCCGCTGCCGCCGCCGCCACCGCCGCCGCCGCCGCCGCCGTCCTTCGCCAGGGATGAGGCAGGGTTGGTCGGCTGCGAGTGCGCGGCGGCACGCACCTCGTCCAGTCGCTTTTGCTTCGCTGCCTTCTCATCCATTTCGAGATTGTATCTGCAAGCACGCATCAGCGCTCATCAGCGCGCATCCGGGCTCATCAGGGCTCATCAGTGCTCATCAGTGCTCATCAGTGCTCATCAACGGAGATCAATCGAGCTCAAGACGGAGATCAATCGAGATCGCACCGGTGGCCCTTTTCGAGGGTGACGACGAAGTTGGCAAGCGCGCTGAAGACCTCTTCCGGCTGGGCCTTCGCATCCTCCCCAAACCAGCGAAGCATCTCGTTGCATGCGCCCTCGGCCTTCGACTTCACCTCGACGCACTTGGCAACCTGCAATCAAAGGCGATCAGAGGCACTCAAGTGGACAATCAAGGCACTCAAGGGCAATCAAGGACGATCAAAGGACGAGCAAGGGAGATCAAGGGAGATCAAGGGAGAACAAGGGGGATCAAGAGAGATCTTGGGAGATCCATCGAAAGGGCTACCTGCTCCTGCGCCGCGCTGTGGAACGCGCCCATGCTCGCCTTGAACCGCTCGTGCTTGTCGAGATTAATCTGGGAGTGCACGAGATTGAGGTCGCCCACGAGATTGTCGAGCTCGCCGATCTCGTCCTTCCAGATCACGCGAGCTGCGGGCTCGAGGTGCTCCAGCTCGGGCGCGAGCTTCGCGAGCACGCCCTGCGAGATCGCAATCAGCACGGGTCGTCAGCGCGCGAACTCGGTGGCCATCAGCGGTCATCAGCAGTCATGAGCGGTCATGAGCGGTATCAGTGGCCATCAGCCCGGCCATCAGAGGCCATCAGAGGCCATCAGTAGTCATCAGCGTACCTTGGGCGCGAGCTGGCGCGCGAGATAGTGGAGGAGCGTCGAGGAGCCATCCACGGTCTTCGTCCCGATGAGCTTATTCAGAGAGTCGATCTTGAAGCCCCACGCGCCGCCTTTGGCCGAGCTCCCGTTTAGGAAGTTGCCGAGCGCGAGCGTCGTCTCGAGCACCGCCTTGAGCGCGCGGCTGCTGCGCACCTGTGGGGAAGAAGGGCGCCGTGGTGAGCCCGTGCATGCTGGGAAGGCTGTCGAGCGCATGCACGAGCGCCGTCTTGAGCGCAAGGGCTGCTGCGCACCTCCGCCACGGCCGCTGCCACGTCATGGATCTTGGAAGAGAGCTCGTGATAGCGCTCGTTGAACGAGGCGCGAACCTGCTTGAGCACGTGGGCAGCGCAATCAAGGGCAATCAAGGGCAATCAAGGGAAATCAAGGGAAATCAAGGGAAATCAAGGGAGATCGCACCTGTAGCGCCCTCGTGCGTGCGCTGTAGCGCGGCACCTTGGCAATCTCAAGGAAGAACTGCTCGGCCTTGCCCAGCGTTGCCTTGTCGCCGTCATAGGCCTGCACACGAGCGACGCGATCTCGGGGTGAGGAGGGCCTTCGGAGATTAAATCTCAAGGGCCACATCCAAGATGCAATCTGGGCGCAATCTCGGGGTGAGGAGGGCCCTCGGAGATGCACTCTCAACCTTCAATCTGGGCGCGATCTCCCACCTGCACGAGCTCGGCATCTTCGGCCGAGGGCAGGATGGCGAGCAGCGACGAGATCTGCTCCGTCGACATCTCTTCGCCGACCTGATGAGGCACGCCATCAGACGTCATTAGAGGCCATCAGAGGCCATCAGAGGCCATCAGAGGCCATCAGAGGTCATCTCTTCGCCCACCAGCAGCGCGTTCGCGAGGTCCTCCGCCGTCCGGCGGAATCGGGCGAGAGCGATCGCCGTGTTGTTCGCCGTCTTCGGGTCGACGAGATTGACGATCTCGGCCTTTTTGGGCGCGTTGGAGGAGGCATGCTCCTTCCCGGAAGTTTCCTTGTCGTCCTTCCCGGAGGTGTCCACCTTGCGCGCGTTCGCGGCGAAGATCGCCTCGAGCTCCTCCACGTTGAGCTGTGAACGTGAACAGGACATTGGGCTCGGGCGTTGAGAGTCGCACTCGAACGCACTCAGTTTCGTCGGTTTCGTCGCATTCGAACGCACTCGGACGCATCCACAGCACTCAGGGACTCGTCGCAGGGCAATCAGAGGTCATCAGAGGCACTCAAGAGGCCATCAGAGGCCCTCAAGGGAGATCGCACCTTCACGTACTCATCCGTGACGTCCTTCTCCCAGATAGTGCCCTTGATCTTGGCGTCGGGCAGCTTGCCCCAATGCAGCTGGCGCATCTGGATGGACGGCTCGCATGCCTGATGAGGGATGTCATCATGTGCAATCAGCATGCAATCAGCATGCAATCAGCATGCAATCAGCGCATCTGGATGGACGGCTCGCATGCCTTCTTCTTGGGGAACGAAGGCACCGGCAGCTCCGGAGGGCCGCGCGGGGAGATCGTCGGAGATGCGCTCGGAGGATTCGGCGGCAGAGAACCCGGGAAACCCATATTAGGGAGTCCCATATTAGGGAGTCCCATATTAGGGAGTCCCATATTAGGGAGTGCCGGCGGCGGCGAGGCCCTTGGCAATGGCGGCGGCGCGAGCGGCGGCGGTGGCGCGCCGCTCGGCAGCGGTGGCGGTGCGAGACCCCCTCGTGGCGACAGCGGCGGCGGCGCGAGCGGCGGCGGCGCGCCGCCGCCCGGCAGCGGCGGCGGCACCACAGTAGGCAACTTCTCGGAGGTCGCGCCCAAATTAGGCAACTGGAGCGACACGCCCAAGGCGGACCCAAGCGCCGTCGCGAGCGCGGCATGCATCGCCTCCTTCTCGTCCGTTGCCTTGGGCGCGAGCGCCGTCGCGAGCGTCACCGCCACAGTAGCGTCCACGAGATTCTCAAGGACGCTCCATGCGTGCAGACCGAGCGCCGTATCGGGCACCGCGTACAGGGCGCGTAGGAGCGCGAGCAGCTTGGGGAGCGCGCCCTGGTGCGTTGCCGTGAGCACCTTCTCCTGTGGGGTCATGGGAGAGGAGAGGTCATCAGAGGTCATCAGAGGCCATCAGAGGGCATCAGAGGGCATCAGAGATCTTCAGAGGTCTTCAGAGGGCATCAGAGATCTTCAGAGGTCTTCAGAGGGCATCAGAGGGCATCAGAGGTCATCAGAGATCTTCAGAGGTCATCAGAGGTCATCAGAGGCCATCAGAGGGCATCAGAGGGCATCAGAGATCTTCAGAGATCTTCAGAGGTCATCAGAGATCTTCAGAGGTCATCAGAAGTCATCAGAGGCCATCAGAGGGCATCAGAGGTCATCAGAGATCTTCAGAGGTCTTCAGAGGCCATTAGCACTCACCTGCAGCAATTGGAGGGGAGCCTACCGGCCGCCTCGAGGGCAATCAATGCAATCAAGGGCAATTAAGGGAGATCGCACCTGCAGCAATTGGAGGGGAGAGCTGACGGCCGCCTCGAGGGCATTGCCCACCACGGCGCTCAGGTGGGCGGCGGCCGTTCTCTCGGCGAGCTCCGCCTGCCCAGATTGATCGAGATGGGCGCCGTGATGGGCGCCGAGATTGGGGAGCTGCGCGATCTCGTCCGTATCTTCGATCATCTCGGACTCGAAGATCTCGACCTGGCGCACGAGCTCCACCTGATGAGGGAGGCAATTAGGGAGGCAATTAGGGAGGCAATTAGGGACTCGAAGATCTCGACCTGGCGCACGAGCTCCACCTGCCGCTCGCGAGGGGTGCTTGTAGTTAAGGGCAATCAAGGGAGATCGCACCTGGCGCTCGCGATGGAGCGCCCCGAGGACATCGAGGAGCTGCAGACGGATGAACTCCGCACGCAGTTGCACGCGGTGACGCAGCTCATCAGGAAAGCCGACGAGCGCGTTGATGAGCATCAGGATGCACTCGATGACGTGCGACCGCACTTCCGCCATCGAAGCGCCGTCAAAGAGCTTCCCGCCCTCGCCGTCCTCGGAGCTGACGAAACTCGTGGCCATCCTCGAACGACGACGCCCGATGGCCAAATTAGGGTCGTCCGAATTTGGAAGGCGCGAGATCGAGCGAGATCGGTCCAGATTCGCATCTTGGGCGGCGCTCCGCTCGTCCTCGCTGCCCAATTGATACCGATTGCATTCGTCGACTAGCCAGCCGAAGCGGTGCAGCCGACGGCGCGTCCTCTTGAGCGTATCGAGCGCGCTGAGCACCTGTGATGAGGGACGCAATCCGAGCCAGATCAAGTCGCATGCATGCAGAGCACCTATGATGCGGGACGCAATCAGATCCAAATCAAATCGCATGCATGCAGAGCACCTGCGTATGCCCTTCCTCCCCTCAGAGGTCATCAGAGGTCTTATCAGAAGTCATCAGAGGGCATCAGAGGGCATCAGAGGTCTTATCAGAAGTCATCAGAGGGCATCAGAGGCCATCAGAGGTCATCAGAGGCCATCAGAGGCCATCAGAGGTCATCAGAGGGCATCAGAGGGCATCAGAGGGCATCAGAGGCCATCAGAGGCCATCAGAGGGCATCAGAGGGCATCAGAGGGCATCAGAGGGCTTCAGAGGGCATCACCTGTGCGTGCCCTTCCTCCGAGAAGATGGCGGCGGCGGCGAGGAGAGAGAGAGCCATGCACTGAACCTGACGCGCCTCGGCGGAGTCTTGCTTGCCGTCGGCGCACAGCGCGATCTGGGCGAGACCGCCCGAGCGGCGCTTGCGACGGCGCGTCGCCTCGTCCGCTGACGAAACTGACGAAACCGACGAGCGCCGCGTCTCGGCGGGCGCTGTGGAAGGCGCGCCGGCTGTGGAAGGCGGTCCGGCTGTGGAGGGCGGGCCGCCCCTCGCCTCGGGTTCGTCAGCTTCGTCACTCTCGAGCATCGCGAGCATCCCGAGCTCGAAGTTCATGAGCGAGCGCAGGCAGCAGAGCACCTGAGGTCCGCAATGAGTGCTCATGAGTGCTCAATTAGAGGCAATTAGAGGCAATTAGAGGCAATCAGAGCACCTGAGGTCCGCAATGAGTGCTAATGAGTGCTAATGAGTGCTAATGAGTGCTAATGAGTGCTTAATTGCCGTTGAGCTCAACGCTCGGCGTCACTCGAGGGAGATCGCAGAGAGATCGCGGGGAGATTGAGGGAGATTGCACCTGATCCATAAGCTCGAAGTCGGCGACCTTCTTCATCGTTCGCTTCTCAAGCGTCTCAAGCAGATCGGTCAGGGCTACCACGCCGTCCAGCTTGAGGAACTCGTGCACCCACCTGATGAGGCACGCCATCAGACGTCATTAGAAGCCATCCGAGGCCATCAGCGGCAGGGAGATGCCATCAGAGGTACTCAGAGGCACTCAGAGGCACTCAGAGGCACTTAGAGGCAATCAGAGGCAATCAGAGGCAATCAGACGCCATTACCCGGCGGACGTGGAGCGCAGGAGCACCGCGAGCTCCAGCAGCTTCTCAACCGTCGGCTCGATGTGAAGGATGTTGATCCCTGTGGGGAAGGGTGGGGTGGGGCGCCGTGCTGAGCACTGGCAGGATAAGGGTGCGCACGGTCGGTAGCGCGCCGTGATGAGCATTTGCATGCTGGGGGGTGCACGGGCCGCAGCGCGTACAGTGCTCAGGCTGCGCGCGGATGTCGCCGGCCTGCTCGTAGAGCGACGAGGCTCGTCAATTAGAGGCAATTAGAGGCAATTAGAGGCAATCAGAGGCAATCAGAGGCAATTAGAGGCAATCATAGACGAATCTTCACCTGCTCATAGAGCGACTGCTGAGAGGCTCGGAGGTTGAGCCCGGTAGCGATCTCGTCAATCTCGTCAATCTCGTCAATCTCGTCGACCCGCGCGCGAGAGGCTCCGAGGTTAAGCCCGGCAGCGGCCGAGAGGAGGTCGACCCACCTGTGGGAAGATGAAGGTGGGGTGCCGTGGTGAGCACTTGCATGCTGGGCGGGCGGCGGCCGAGAGGAGGTCGACCCACCTGAGGGGAGAAGGTGGAGCGCCGTGGTGAGCACTTTCATGCTGGGCGGGCGGCGGCCGAGAGGTGGTTGCGCCACGTGGACGCGGCGGCGGCCATCAAATGCAGTCAGAGGCCATCAGAGGTCATCCGCGGCCGTCAGCGGCCATCAGCGGTCATCAGAGGTCATCAGAGGTCGACCCACCTAGACGCGGAGGCTGCCGTATCGGCGTAGACCATAAACTCTCGCTCCTCGGTCACGATCCGAAACCCGGCCAGCTGATGCTCGCGGTACCTGCGGGGTGCTGGCGCCGTGGTGAGCACTGGCATGCTCGAGTGCATGCATGCTGTCGGGTGCCGTGGTGAGCACTGGCATGCTCGAGTGCATGCATGCTGTCGGGGCAGCGCGCACGTCGCGTCGGGGATCTGGGCGGGCTTCGCATTTCCCCACAGCTTCGCATCGAGCACGGTGCCGACCCCATGCAGCCGGCCCTCATCCGGCTCCTGCGCACTCTCCTCGTCCGCGTAGTACGAGAGCAGTGCGCCGTGCAGCACAAAGTAACGTCGCTGCCATGCACCGATCTTCGTGCCTTGCTTCCAGAGCGTGCCGGCCATGTCGGCACTCGTCGCGGGGAGCAGCTTGAGGCGCTGCGGATTCTTGCGCTGCTCGCCAAAGACCCCGAGCATGCGTCGGATGCCGAAGCCCACGCGCTTGCGCCCCCGCTCGTCCTCCCTTGAGGCCGCAGTCGGGCTCGAGAGTGGCAGCCGCGGCACCGAAGGCGACCTCGTCGCCGCCTCGATCTCGCCGTCCTGCAGGCTTGCGAGCCGGCGGATGACGGGCGCCTCGGCGGCCGGCTTGCTCTGCTGGCCGAGCTGCTTCTTCGACTGGTTGAGCTGCAGCACGCGCCGGCTGATGAAGCTGTTCGAGCGCTTCTTGATGTCCGCCGCATCCGGCGTGCCACTGGGTGTGTTCGGGGACGCGACGGCGACGGCGACGGCGTTGACGTCCACGCCAGTCGTCTCATCGCGCTCAGCGCCGCCAGGCGCCGGCCTGCCAGGCGTTTGAGGGGCCTCAGTCATGTTGAGCGCAGACAGAGGCCTGGACTTCACACGATTCTTTGGTTGGCTGAAAAGTCGCCAATGAGCCGACGCTTCGTCAGTTCCGAGAACCAAAAGTTGGTTCGAGACGGCACGACTGGCCGCCAGGGAGAGATTTCTGATTTTCTTTCACGTTTCTCGGTTCTTATGGGCCATGTCTTTGGCCCATGCTTTGCTTTGGGCGTTTGGGGTCGGGGGCTCTGGCTCGGCGTCACGAAGGATGGTGCCAGTCCGCTCCCCCCCTCTCGTGGGCCTGTAGTTGGCCAGCAGCCCTGCAGCGCCGCCGCATCGCACACCGCAAAATAAGAAACTACATGTAAGATGTATGTGTCCGAAACCCTCTCTGGCCTTCTTTAGGTGCTTTAGGCCATATGTTCAAAATTGTAGGACCGCCATGAGTGTTGAGTCGAGAGAGCCATGTGACGAAACCCGCTCTCTGGACGACTGTACAGTCCATGGTACAGTCATGGCTCTCGCGCCTCACCTCTCCGCTCTCGGATGCGCTCTCCACGCAGATGCGCTCTCGTGGGCGTCTGTTGCACTCGGCGCGCTGCTAGCTCCCACTCACCGTCGTCGACGCGCTTCTTGTGGGTCGTCACATTCGTCAAATTCGTCACAAGACGCCTCAGGCGCGCCGGATCTGGCGCTTCTTGTGGGTCGACACATTCGTCTGCGTCATGTTGTTCAGGTCGACCATGTACGAAAAGTGGCCGCTCTGCACACAGCGCACAAACATGCTCGGATTGGACTTCCACTCAGCGTAGACCCCCTCGACAATGTCGGACGCATCCGTGAAGTAATCGTACCTGTGGGGAGAGATGGCGCCGTGGTGAGCACTTGCAAGCTCGAGTGCATGCTCGAGTGCATCCGTCAAGTAATCGTACCAGCCGTCGGCCTTGCCGTCGATCTTGTCATCGACGTAGTACTGCCACTTACCCTTGGCGAGCGCGGCCGCCGCCTTGAGCACCGTGTACTTGCCCGCCTTGGGCGCTTTGCCGTCCGCCGCCGCCGGGTCCGCGTAGCCGGTCTTGTCCTTGAAGGTGGTGCACAGATCGGCGTCCGCCTCGGCAAGGGTTGCAAATGGGTCCGAAAGCTTCGCCTCGCCCTTGGTGCCCGTGCGGCCCCACCGGCGCACGACGTAGTACTCGCCATCCGCCTCGATCGTCTGCAGCAGGTAGTACTTGTCCGAGTTCTTGGCGAGGTCCTGCAGGACCATCTTGTGCGACGCGAGGACGCTCGCGCTGCTCAGCCCATTCTCGTCCACGACAGGGTCGGCCTCGAGCGACGCAAAGGAGCCCGTCGTGTGCGCCAGCTTGGGCGGCGAGGCCGGGGCCGCCGCGGCTGGCGCCTTGCCCTTGGGTTTGGCCTTTGGGGCGGCAGCCGCCGCCGGCGCCTGTGCCGGTGCCTTCTTCGCCTTGGCAATGGTCGGAGCAGGTCCTGTCTTCACCGTGGCCCCAGCACTCGGGTCAAAGTAATCGGGCGCTTTTCGGATGCGCCCGGATGGGGGCATTAGTTCAGGGTACCCGAGACATCCGATGGAGCCGGACGCTCGGAAGTGGGAGTTTCACGATCACTTGATGAAACCTCACGCCGCAAAAATATACTGAAGACGCAACCCGGTGCGGGTCGCACGCGCCCCACGGCGCCTCCGAGATTTTCTGTGGTTTAAAATAGAAAATTGACGAAAGGCGTCTATTTTACGACGCGGGTCGGGCTCCGACGGGCTGCGCCGCCCTCCCACCTTGCCCTTACCCACCTCTCGCGTGCATTATACCCTCGAAATGTCGCTCGCCGGAAAGAGCATCTGCTTTACGGGCACTCTCTCGATGAAGCGTGCTGAGGCCGAGAAGCTGGCCACGGACGCCGGTGCGACAGTGAAGAGCGGCGTGAGTGCTGCCCTGCATATCCTCGTGGCTGGTTCTGACGCGGGCAGCAAGATCGCAGACGCATCGAAGAAGGGCGTCGAGGTGTGGACGGAAACTCAGTTTCAGGCCGCGCTCGCCGGCGGCCCTGCTGCTTCCGGCAGGAAGTCAAAGTCCGCGGCCCAGGCTGACGATGAGCCAGCCGCCAAGAAGGGCAAGTCGGACGCCGCGCTGCCTGCCGCCAAAGGCAAGGGAAAGGCCAAAGCAGAGCCTCCCCCGGACGAGCCCCCGGCCGCCAAGGGCAAGGGCAAGGCCAAAGCGGAGCCTCCCCCGGACGAGCCACCGGCCAAGAAGGGCAAGGGCAAGGCGGAAGCCCCCCCGGCCGCGGCCACAGCGGCCGCGAAGCCATCGAGCGTGTGCATTCCAGTCGAGAAGGGATTGGCTGAGTCGGGCAAGCTGCCAGGGCACGTGGAGGTCCACGAGGACTACGCCTTTCTCGGCAACCAGGTCAACATTGAGGGCGCCAACAACAACAACAAGTTCTACCGCGGGCAGGTGGTCAAGCAAGGCGGTCAGTTCTACTGCTGGACTCGGTGGGCCTCTGATGGCCTCTGATGGCCTCTGATGGCCTCTGATGGCCTCTGATGGCCTCGGATTGCCTCTGATTGCCTCTGATGGCCATCGATGGCCATCGATGAACACAAGTTTGGGCAGGTGGAATCAGCGGCCACTGATTGCCTCCCGAGTGACACACCCTTATTTGGCAGGTGGGGGCGCGTGGGCGAGAGCGGCCAGAACTCGCTCGAAGGTCCGCGATCTGCCGAGGAAGCCTCTAATTACCTCTGATTGCCTCTAATTACCTCTGATGGTGTTCACACTCACAGGTCCATGATCTGCCGAGGAAGCCGTCGCGATCTTCATGAAGAAGTTCAAGGACAAGACCTCGTACGCTGATGGCCTCTGATGGCCACTGATGGCCACTGATGACCTCTGATGACCTCGGTGACTTCACGAGCGCTCCAATTGTGCGCCCTCAGGTATGCCTCAGATGGCCTCTGATGACCTCGAATTACCTCTGATTGCCTCCCATATTGGCTCCAATTGTGCGCCCTCAGGTATGCCTGGGTGGGGCACCAGGGCAGCTACCCGGGTGGCAAGAAGGACAAGTACTCGGTGATCTTCGAGGCCTTTGATGAAGGCCAATCCCAAGTGAGGGCCTCTGATGACCTCTGATGACCTCTGAAGACCTCTGATGACCTCTGATGACCTCTGACGACTTCTGATGGCTACCGAGTGAGTGCTCGCTCTGTTCCAGGCACTCGCTCTGATTGCCACTGATGACCTGCCTTTGCATGCAAGTGCTCACCACGGCGCCCTCATCTGTTTCAGGCACTCGCCGTCGCCGCCGCCGGGCACAGCGCGGGCCCCGCGGCCCCCGTGGTGTACGCCAAGCCAAAGACGACGGGTGTGCTCGCGGAGTTCGTCTCACTCGTGACCAGGGCAGCTACCGCCCAGTATGCGAGTGCCCACCACGGCGCCCTCTCCCCACAGGTGTGCTCGCGGAGTTCGTCTCTCTCGTGACGGACAGCGACATGTTCAAGAGCCAGCTGGCACACATGGGAGTGGACACTGCGAAGATGCCCCTCGGTAATGGCGCTTAATTGCTCTCGATGGCGCTTGATTGCTCTCGATGGCGCTTGATTGCTCTCGATGGCTCTTGCTTGCTCTCGATTGCGCTTGATTGCTCTTGATGGCGCTTGATGGCGCTTGATTGCCGCAGAGTGGACACGGATGATCATCGTCCCAAATTTTTGGAAGGTGACATCTCATCACGCACGGTAGAGGACGGGTTCAAGGCTCTGCTCGCGGTCGAAGCGTACCTCAAGGCCGGGGGCGGCCCGCAGCTCGCTGCCCTCTGTGGCGCCTTCTACACGTACGCGCTGTCCTTGATTGCCTCTCTCATTGCCATTGATTGCCATTGATTGCCTCTCTCATTGCCTTCTACACGTACGCGCTGTCCCCTTTCACATTCACATTCACATTCACACACGCCTTCTACACGTACGCGCTGTCCCCACACTTTGCGCAGCTGAGCGCCCAGCATGCGAGTGCCCAGCACGGCGCCCTCTCCTCCCCACAGGTACATCCCTCACGCCTTCGGCCGTTCGAAGGCGCCACTGCTGACGTTGGCGGACATCGATGCGAAGAAGGTGATGCTCAACGTCATCGGAGACGTGGGTGCCGCGGTGGCGAACGAGAAGGCCTCCAAGGGCAAGAGTACGAGGATTGCATGCATGCATGAGTGACTCGGATTGCATGCATGAGTGACTCGGATTGCATGCATGAGTGACTCGGATTGCATGCTTGAGTGACTCGGATTGCATGCATGAGTGACTCGGATTGCCACGGCTCGTCGATCCTAATTTGGCAGGTACGAGCAAGGAGTCCAAGGAGCCCGCGCCCATCGATGTCAAGTATGCGACCGCTTGGGGCCCTGTTTCTGATGACGTCTGATTGCGCCCCTGCTCACTCTGATGACGTCGGATTGCCTCCCTCATCAGGTACGCGTCGCTTGGGGCGACCCTCGTACCGGTGGACAAGTCCTCGGCCGCCTTCAAGATGATCCAGGTAATCATGATTGCGTCTGATGGCGTCTGATTGCATCTGATTGAGTCTGATTGCGACCCTGGTACCGGTGGACAAGTCCTCGGCCGCCTTCAAGATGATCCAGGTAATCATGATTCCACACTGCATTGCCTGGATTGCGTCTGATTGCGTCGGATTGCGTAGGATTGCGTCTGATGGTCGCGTTCGGAATGCTCCAGGCATACACGGACAACACCCAGGGGCACCGCAAGTGCAAGGTCGAGGAGGCATTCGAGGTGACGAGGCCAGGGGACGCCTTCAAAAGCCACGCGAAGCTTGGTAACCGCAAGCTGCTCTGGCATGGTACCAACGTGGCGGTGAGGGCGTCTGATGGCGTCTGATTGCGACTGATTGCGACTGGTTGCGACTGATTGCGACTGATGGCGACTGATGGCGACTGATGGCGACTGATGGCGACTTAGTGCCTCAGATGCCCACCGAACGTCTCACTCCTAATTTGGCAGGTGGTCGCGGTCTGCGCATCATGCCGCACTCGGGCGGGCGTGTGGGGAGTGGCATCTACCTCGCGTCTGAGAATGGCAAGAGCTCTGGGTATGATTGCGATCGATGAGGGGCTGACGAAACTGACGAGAGTGCGATCGATGAGGGACTGATTGCGATCAGATTGCGATCAGATTGCGATCGATGTGGGACCGACGTAACCGACGAAACTGAAGAGAGTGCGATCGATGAGGGACTGGGGGCGTGCGATGAGTTCACTGATGGTCTCCCTCATCAGGTACGTGACGGCGCAAGGCCACACGGGGGTCATGTTCCTATGCGAGGCCGCCCTGGGCACCCAGCGGTTCATCACCCGCGACGGCGAGGTGGGCCATCGCTACCATCGCCTCTGATGACCTCTGATGACCTCTGATGACCTCTGATGACCTCTGATGACCTCTGATGACATCATTCATCAGGTGGGCCATCGCTTACCATCGCGACCAAACCCCCACAGCTCTCGCTGATGGCCACTGATTACCTCCTGAGTGGCACGCCCTTATTTGGCAGGTGGGTCATAGCGACAAGGACCCCGTCAGCGCGCACAAGGCGAACTCTTGCTTGGCCGTTGGCAACACCGAGCCCGACGCTGCCAATAACATCACAGTCAAGTTCGACGGCAAGGACGTGGTCGTGCCACAAGGCCCTGTGAAGCCCAACCCCTTGGTCGCCGAAAAATGCGTCGAGGGCTCGTCGTCGTCGTTTGCCCAGTCGGAGTACCTTGTCTACCGCGAGGACCAGGTGATGTCCTCTGAGGACCTCTGAGGACCTCTGAGGACCTCTGAGGACCTCTGATGACCTCTGATGATATCCCTCATCAGGTGACCATCCGGTACGTGCTCAAGATGCGCTTCGAGACGCCCGGGGGCCATTGGCACTAGTGGAGGCGCCGTTACGGGCGCCATTGGCACTAGGCGTGTGAATGCGAGATCATGGGAGATGCAGATTCCTCTGGGTCGGCATGATGCGCTGCTGTCTGGTCGGGCTTGTTCGAGGGGTAGTTGTCATGGCGGTGGCGTCTGGGGAGCTGTGGGGAGCTGTGGGGAGCTGTGGAGCGGTGGCGTCTGGTGCTCTGGGGAGCTGTGGCACGTGATTATTGCGCGAGCGGTGCTGGGTGCACAGTTGTGCGGTGCGTGCTGGCGATGTGGCATGTGCGCTTTCCGATGTGGTTGCGGTTGGGGGCTCGTTAGACCATGCGTTAGACGTTGCATGTTTGCTCGGCTGACGATACTGTGCATCGATACTGCGCGCGACGAGCTGCCTCGCGACGGAGCATGCAAGCTGAAGAATCGAAACGACACAAGTACCTAAACATGCCGAACGCGCATGCGAACGCGGTCCCACATGTATGTGCGTGCGAGGGCGCCCTATCGTGCGAACATACATGCAATGTACCGACAAAACGCTGCGCATGGCCATGGGAATCCCGATCGCGCTTGGGAGGAGCCAAGCTGCAGCTCGACAAGACCAGCCGAGATCGAGGCCTGGATGCAAAAGCCCTTGCGCCTAGGGACTCAGTGTAAGGGACGAGCCCCTTTTCATGCACCTGTGGACGTGGTCGCTTCGGGAGGCGGCCAGGGGGTCGGGAGTGCAGCGCCCCGTTCCCGCACTACTCAGAACGCGCGCCTCCCCCTCTCAAGCCACATGCCCCCTCTTCCCCCCATCTCCTCTCAACCATGCGCGGCCGCTCACGCGAGGCATTCCGGAAACGCCGCGCATGCCGAACGCGGCCCCACATGTATGTGCGTGCCGCGGGCGCCCTCTCGTGCGAGGCGCGTGTGTGGCGCCACCGGGGAGCGCGTGCTCGCGACGCCTGTGTCCCGCTGTCCGTTGGAGTGACCGAGCCCACGCCGCCGCGCGGGGCAACCCCGATGAGTCGGTCGCGGCTGATACCTCCGGGGCATCGCACGGCGCGCGGCGGGCACACGCCAGAGAGATGTGGGGCCTGTTGGTCTTCCGCGCAGCGCGCTCCAGAGCCGGCCTATGCGCGGGTGACTTGAGTGTGCTCGCTGAAGGTCGATGGTTCGACGACGGTCGATGATGGGATCGGGGAAGAGGAAGGGAAAAAAAAAGAGAGCGCAGTTTGACGGGAGGCGGGCATTGGCTGATCCGCAACGCTCTTGTCGTCGAGGACACGCCACGGATCGGCCGCGCTATTGCGTCCCTCGAGCACCCACCTGTGGGGAGGGGAGAGGGCGCCGTGGTGAGCACGTGCATGCACAGGGGGGGGAGTGACGGACCCTCGAGCACCCACCGTATGGGGTCGCGCTCCGGGCAGTCGTTGGCCGTCATTAGCATGTACTTGCCGAGCACGGCCGACCCCTTGGCCAAGCGGCATTCGAGCGCGCCCTTGCGCGCGTCGAGCCACTTGGTCGTCGGGGTGCCGTCGAGCGCCTTCGCAGGCTCCTCGTTCGGTGGGTTGACACCGCCCGGGTTGGTCGCATCCGTAAGTATGAGCGCCGTGCCGAGCGCATCGAAGACGACGAGCTGTGCAATCTGGAGCTCGGCACAGCTCGGGAGACGCGTGCGTGTCGTGCGGAATCGTACGAACTCGACTGTGATCGACGTGATCGACGCAAGCGAGGTGCAGCCAAGAAAGGCTTGCCCACCAATCTGCGTCACCGACTCGGGGATCGTGATCGACGCGAGCGAGGTGCAGCCAAGAAAGGCTTGCTCACCAATCTGCGTCACCGACTCGGGGAGCGTGATCGAAGCGAGCGAGGCGCAGCCGCGAAAGGCTTCCTCACCAATCTGCGTCACCGACGCGGGGAGGTCCGCGACCGACTTGAGCGACTTGCAGTCTCGCATCGTGAGCTTTCGCAGCGCCGTCAGCCTCGCCACAGACGCCGGCAGCGCCTCCCCCTTCCACTTCCCGCTCAGATCCAGCCCGCGCACGCGCCCCTCCTCCTTGTCCGCCGTGAGCGCCCTGCCGAGCCCGTCCCGGCCGCCCTCCACCCCCGCCACCCACTCGGGATCCTCCAGGATCCACGCGTCCTCAGACGCCCCGATGAGCTCCACGTCCGTCGCCCCCGCCGCCACCATGCTCCGCACCGCCTCCCGGCGCAGCTCGCGCTCGCGCCCGCACGATTCG
>Ga0210240_100440_pt1 | contig 36582 bp, 22 predicted proteins | sample ChrtobMetP5a_4mM_FD_155463 | JGI IMG/M metagenome (GOLD analysis project Ga0210240, IMG submission 155463) | Chrysochromulina tobin associated microbial communities from unialgal haptophyte culture, Seattle, Washington, United States - P5a_4mM | ecosystem: Host-associated > Algae > Haptophytes >...
CCCTGGATCCAGGGGTACAGGGGGTACAGGGTACAGGGGGTACAGTAACGGGTACAGGGGGTCCAGGGGGTACAGGGGGTACAGGGGGGTCCAGGGGAGGGGGCCAGCGGGTACAGGGGTCCAGGGTCCAGGGTCCAGGGTACACAAGCCTGTACCCCTGCTCTGGGGGTCTATGGTGAGGGCGCCAACGATCCGGCTGCGGTCACTGTTGCGGAGTCGAAAGTTTCGTCCGCGTCGACTGTTGTTCAAATTAAATTGGAAAAAGCGCAGAGGCGCTTGCGCGTTGCACATGGCGTTGCGGGCCCTTGCGGGGTCCGTTGCTCTTGGGCGTTGGGGCGCCACCGGCCCTTGCACCGGCCGCACTTCAAGGTTCAAGAGAGTCGGATCACAGCGTGTACCTGCCGTGTTCCTCGTGCGCGCCTCGGTTTACATTCCTTTCGGGAGAGAACTTGTTTGTCGAGTTTGTCCCCTGGCCGGTGTTTCGTTACAAGTCGGTCATCAAGCGACTCGAATCCGGCGGGTCAATCCCGCCTTCTTCATTACACATGCTCTCCCCGAAGATGCGACGAGAGGAAGTCGGGCTCTTCGACGAGGGACAGAGCGGCGGACGCGACTCGCTGACGCTCAAGGTCCTCGAGACACCTTCGCATTCGCCCAAGACGACGATGGGCTTGAGCCTCAGATCCCCTTCCATGACCTCAATCGCCTCCATGGGGTCGCTGAGCACGCCCGCCAGTTCAATCTTCGGCGAGGGCTCATCGGTCAAGGTCCGTGTGTCCGTCCCTGATGAGTTGCCGGCTACCGGGCCTGTCTTCTTTGAGGTTGAGGTGCGCTCGGCGGCGCTGCGCAAAATCATCGTCGTGCAGCGCCGGTTCAAGGCCTTCGATGCGCTGGCTTCGAAGCTCCAGTGGGACCGAATCGCAATCGGCGCGCCCGATCTGCCTCCCAAGTACGTCGTCGCTCTCCACGGCGGCCGCGCGCACGCAAATGAGCCCTGCCCAGAACTCGCGCTCACCTGGACCTTCATCGTCCCGGCGCAGGCTGCCCGCGCCCGGGTACGACTACATGGCCCTCAAGGCGCGCGCATCCACGCTGCAGCTCTGGGCCTCGTTCGTGCTGGCGCAGTCGGACGCCCTGAAGCACCCGGACGTGGCCGTCTTCTTCGGGCTGCCTGCGGACTTGGAGCCCGACCAGCTGGAGGAGGCAGAGGCGGCGCTCGTCAAGCTCCAAGCCATGAGCCGCGGCTACCTCGCCCGCTCCGACTTGACCACCGCGAACCTCGCGCGCCACTCGAACCCGCCAAAGCGCGGAGGCCTCTTGCGCGGCGTGCTCGTGCTGTCCGTGCTCATGATGGCGCTCGGGCTCGGGCTCAGGCTGGAGGCGCTCAAGACGGCGCCTTGGACGCTCGCGCCGGTCGTTCTCGTGCCTGTCGCGCTCGCCAAGGCGCCCGCGACGGCGCTCGGCCCGGCGCCGCGGCCCGTGGAGGACGTGGCTGGTGGGAACAAGTTTGTGCGCATGGGAGGCGCACGCGCTAAGGCGTGGGCGGCTGGTGTGGGACAGCGCGTCGCTCGGTGGGCCCGTGCGCTTGCGCCTCCCATGCGTGCTCCCAAGTTGCATGCGCCTCCCAAGTCCAAGGACGCGCCGCAAACGGCCTCGTGAACGCTCGCGTTGTCATGGCCGCTCTCGCGTGGTGTGAACGCTCGCGTTGTCATGGCCGCTCTCGCGTGATGCGCCCTCGCTCTGCACGCGTCCACGGGCGGATGGCTGCTTGGACACGTGCATTCACGGACGCCATATGATGTGGTCAGGCGCATGAGAGAGAAGTTGGGAGCGGTGCCGGGTAGGCCTCCCCAGCACGTGTGAACTCTCCATCCTGGATGGTGGAGCTGCTGATTTCAAAGACCGCGATCGAAGAAACCCCGGCGTACAGTGTATAGTGCCGTGATGAGCTATTTTACGGCGCGCTAAAGAATGTTCTATGGCCGACGTGATGCTCTCGAATGATGCTCGTTGCTCGTTGCAGAGTCTTTTGCAGAGTCGACCGCCGCTGCCACACCCGACTCCCGAGGGAGGTCGCGCCGACGGTGCAGGCACCACATTCGCTCGGCCCCTCCCGGGAAAGGCCTGAGGGGCAACACCTGCTCGAGCTGCCAGCGCCCCTCGAGCGCCGCGAAGAAGGCCGCGTCCGCGTGCGCGCCACCACGCCCCTCGCCCACGTACACGAGCCTCTCTCCACCACGCGCCTCAAACGACGCGAGCCAACGCGCTGGCTGCGGACCGGGCGGAGGCGCCACAAGCAGCAGGGTGCGGTCGGCGTGCTGGGCGGCGGCTGTGGCGCCATCGACGCCGAGGACGACGCCGCCCTGCTCGGTCGCCGCGCGCGCTGCCGCCGCGCTGCTCTCCGACCCAACCAGCGGCAGCGCAGAGCCGTCATCGAAGGCGAGCACGTCTGCACTGTGCATGCGCCGCCGCAGCGCGCGCGCCCACTGCCCTTGGCCGGCGCCAACCTCGATGAGTGGCGCACGCCGGGCGAGTGCGTCGAGCGCCGGTTCGGTCCACGCTACGCAACCGTACGTGGCTACGTACGCATCGCGGTCGTCGGCCGACGTGCCCGGGCCATAGCTCACCCGGCTCGCCTCGTCCCGGAGCGCCGAGAGCAGCAAGGAGAGCTCGTCGCTGGCCGCGGCGCGGTCTTGCAGGCAAGTGGCGCGCCCGAAGAGGCCACAGTACATGTTGGCGCGGCGGCGACAGTCCTCGATGGCTGGCACTGCCGCGCGGAGCAGCGCGTCAAGCCGCACAGCCTGCTCGCTCCTCACCTGCGCCAGCCGGGCCGTTTGGAAGTCGTTCATGAAGTGCGGATCGGCATATGGCAGCTCCGACACAGCCGGGTCGCCTACACGCTTAGAGGAGCGGTACAGCACAGCCGCGCCCAGGCCAATGGCCGCGCCGCCAGCCATAGATCGCGCGAGTGAATGCATGGACGTCAAGTCAAGTCAAGTCCTGCCTCGCAGTGTGTCAGTCAGTTTCGTCGCGGTCACCCCGAGCTCACCACGTCTCAAAGGACGGCTCCGCTCCCCTCGGTCAACACAAGTACGCACTGAGTAATCGCTCGCTCGGGCTACTCAATTTCGCTACATGTGGATAGTGTAGAGGTCGCTCGCGGTCTGGGACTCCCCATGCACACAGCTGACACAGGGTGATCCCGCTGGTGCCCGCTGCCCTATACCGGGCGGGATTGTGATAGGCAATCAGGCGATATTCCGCTCTCTGATTGGTCACATCATATGAGGGCAGCATGCGTCCCACGCCTCAGTTGCAATTCTTCTCCTTGCGCTTACCGTTGAGCTTCTTGATCTGGGCCTCGATGGCCTTCTCGGCGTCCGCGACGACCTTCTTCTGCGCGGGGTCGTTGGGCATGGCCTCGAGCTTGTCCTTCTCAAACTGGATTGCCTCCTTGTCGATGCTGATAATCTTCTCCAGCTCGGAGCAGGTGGCGCCCGAGCCATCGACGAGCGTGCCCGACTTGGCACGCTCGATGACGCGGGCGATGCCGAGCTGGTTATCGTCCGCACGCTCGTAGACCTCCCTGTCCGACGCCTGCTTCAGCTCCGGGCACGACTTAGATTTCTCGAGGGCCTCCAGCTTCTTGATCTGGGCATCGATCGCCTTCTCGGCGTCCTCGACGATCTTCTTCTGATCATCGAGGCGACGACCTTCTTCTTCTCCATCGGCGAAAGCATCAAGCTTGTCCTTCTCGAACCGGAGAGCACGGCGGTCGACCGCGATGATGTCTTTGAGCTCGGAGCAGGTGGCGCTCGAGCCATCGACGAGCTTGCCCGCCTTGGCACGCTCGATGACGCGTGCGGCGTTGAGATCGCCCGCGTCTGCGCGTGCGTAGACCTCAGCATCTGACGCCTGCTTTAACTCGGCGAACGCGGCGAGAGGCACGAGCGGGATCAGCGCGGCGGCCTTGGCGAAGGCCGCACGACGAGACATGCCCTCGACGGGCAAGTTGAGCGCATCGCCAGTTGCAATGAGCGCCGCAGCGGCGACGAGGAGTCGCATTTAGCTTGACCTCTCGCGGCCTTCAACGCGGGAGGTCACGTTTCCCCTTTCCATACATGGCATGTCTCGGACAAAAGCGCTTGCTTCGTGAAAGGATACATGTGCAGAGAACGTCGCGAATCATGTAAATTCGTTTTCTAAGGGCCCGGGCCCTTGTGTGTTGTGTCCCGAGTGGACGCGAGGGCCGAGATAGGCATGGATACAGGAAACAGGATAGGCGTCACACCGTCACCGACACACCCCCCTAACCAATTACCATGGCACGATCGTATACACGCGCCTGACCGCGACGAAACTGACTAACTGACTTACTGGCGCACGGCACACATGCACTGCGTCGCGCGCATACACGCCAGGACCCCGAAGATCGAACACGTCCAAGGGAACACGTCGCGCGCGGGGCGCCGGCGCGGGCACGCGCCGACCGCTCTCGATTAGAGTTCATTACGCAGATTCAACATCGAAAAAGAGGACCATGCAATAAAGATAGTTACACGTACACACAATAACGGTACTCCTGTTCAATTCGCGTCCGGCACCTCTTCTTAAACTGTCAGAAGTTCGCTACTTTTCAGGATTGCCGTGCAGACCAACGTACTGGGGGTTCGCCTCTTAATCGTCGTCGTCGAGGAGGTCGTCGAGTGGGTTGTCGCCGCGCTTCTTCATGATGCGGTAGAACTCATCCGGGTTGATCTCGCCGTCGCCGTCGCGGTCGGCCTGGTCGATCATGTCCTGGAGCTCCTCCTCGGTCATGTTCTCACCGAGCTCCTTGGCGACGCGCTTGAGGTTCTTGAACGAAATCTTGCCGGTCGAGTCGTCGTCGAAGAGCTTGAAGACCTTGATGATCTCCTCCTTGGTGTCCTTCTCGCCCATCTTGCCCGTCATCATCTCGAGGAACTCGGGGAACTCGATGTGTCCCGAGCCGTCAGCATCAATGTCCGTGATCATCTTGCGGAGCTCCTCCTTCTTGACCTCGAAACCGAGGGCGCGCATCGCGGCCTTGAGCTCGCGGTAGTCGATCGAGCCGGAGTGGTCCGTGTCGAATAGGTTGAACGCCTCGCGGATCTCCTCAATCTGCTCCTCCGAAAGCCCGGGCTTCTTGGCTGTTAGAGCGGGCAGAGGCACGCGCGCACGCCGTGAGCATGTGCAGCAGTGGAGCGGAAAGCTAAGCTCCCCATCGTGCGAGCGACGAGCGATGCGAGGCGCGCACCCTTGGAGCTGCCACCGCGACCACCTTTAATCGGTGAAGCACCCTTGGGCGGCATGATGGCGAGGGACTCACAGACTTTTCGCGCCGCGAGGACGTTTTTAGTGTGATCCAAACGAGGACACGTTCTTGTGCAAACTCGAAGGGCCACCCCCATCTTGCGCACGTGCAAAGTGGCTGTGAAAACGGGAATTGGGTGGAGTGCCGCGAATTTCCCGAAGCCCGCTCGTCGCGCGCCGTGCACGAAGCCTGCGACGGCGAAGAAAACCAAGAAGAAGAAGCGCGCAAGCGCGCGCGCTGCTAGCTCACGCGCTAGCTCACCTGCCCGCTCCAGAGAGAGCACCCCGTACAGAGAGAGCGCCCCCAAGATGTCCGCCATCGAGGCTGCTATCGAGGTGATCCGTGGCGCGATGCGTGCGGCGCGCCCGCCGATCCGCGTGCCGAGCGGGTACGACAAGGTGTGCAACGACGAATGCCTCTTCTCGTTCGACACGCCTTACTCGCCCGAGGGCCTGTACGTGTCGCTCGGCAGCTACCAGGGTTTTGCGCAGCGGTACGTGGCGCTCGACCACGAGCGCACGCGCAACCAGTTGTACGTGCACCTCAAGTACACAAAGACCCTCAAGGAGGCGCACGCCGAGGAGGTGGAGAAGACGAAGCCGACCAAGCTCGCGATCGGCGGAGAGGGCGGCTTCGACGTCGGCGAGGACCGGTACGAAGTGACTAAGGAGCACGCGCTCGTGTGCGTGCCGATGGAGGGAGGCGCCGAGCCGTGGGTGAGCGTGCCGCTCCCGTGCATCGACCTGCCTCAGCTGCTCATCGACGCATGCCACGCGCTGATCGAGAAGAGGTCGCACCTGGCCGAGGCGGCGAGCGCGGCGGTCGCGTGGGACAGCGGCCCGAAGAGGGAGAGCAAGTACGCGGCCACGCTCATGCAACTACCCGCGACGAAAAAGATCTCCGCGGACCCCAAAGACTGGGTATGCGAGGAGAGCGGCATGCGTGAGAATCTCTGGCTGAACCTGTCCGATGGGCACATTGGCTCCGGCCGGCGCCAGTACGATGGCTCGGGCGGCTCCAACGGCGCGATGAACCACTACACGGCCACTCGCGCGTCCCATCCTCCGCACGGCTTCCCTCTCGTAGTGAAGCTCGGCACGATTACGCCTTTCGGTGCGGACGTGTTCTCGTATGCACCCGATGAGGACGACGAGGTACTCGACCCGAAGCTCGCTGAGCATCTCGCGCACTGGGGCATCAACATGATGGTGATGGAGAAGACCGAGCTCACCCTCGAGGAGATGAGCATCCATGTGAGCGAGATTGCGCGAAGTGGATCGCTTGATGGCCCTCTGATTATGGCCCCGAATGGCCCCATATTGACCGAGAGCGCTCCGTTGCTCGGAACCTGACCTTTCGTTTTCAGGCGAACGAGAAGCTCGCGCTGGACAAGATCACCGAGGCAGGCAAGGACCTGGCACCTCTGACCGGAGCAGGCTACGTCGGCCTCAGGAATCTGGGCAATTCGTGCTACATGAACTCGGTGCTGCAGGTGCGTACACGCACGCGCCTGTGCACACACCCTCAGGGTGCATCTCAGACTGCCAGGGTGCATCTCAGACTGCCAGGGTGCATCTCAGACTGCCAGGGTGCCTCTCAGACTGCCAGGGTGCATCTCAGACTGCCTCTGATGACGCCCCCCTTGCCTTATCGGATCGCCCCCTTGGCTGGCGCAGGCGCTCTTTGCTACCGACGAGCTACGCGCCGCCTTTCCGCCCAGCGCTCTTCCCGCCATCTTCAAGGCGGCGCCTGAGGATGCCTCAAGTGATCTGCTCGTGCAGCTAGCCAAGCTGGCCGACGGGCTCACCACGGACCGCTATGCCGCTGGCAATGAGTCCGAGCTCGCGGTGTGTGTGCAGCCTCGCATGTTCAAAGCGCTCGTGGGCAAGGGACACCCCGAGTTCTCCTCGGCGCGCCAGCAGGACGCGCAGGAGTATCTCGGCCATTTCCTCGGGATGCTCCTGCGGATGGAACGCAAGGCAGGGGCCGCGGCCTTCGCGCCCTTCTCGCCGCTGCTCGCCTTCTCCCAAGAGGAGCGCATCGAGGTGGACGGGATGGCTTGCTACAAGACGACCCACGGCGTCACGCAGCTCATCGTGCCCATCGACCTCGCCGACGCTACCAATAAGAGCGAGGTGAGTGTCTGCTCTTCGGATTTCCCTCGGCCTAGATCCTCCCCCCCTCCCCTCTCCCCCTCCGCTCCCCCCCCTCCCCTGCCTGACTCTCCTCGGAATGCCTCTCGCGTGCCCCACTGAGCTGCCCCCGGCGCGTCCCCCCGGTGCGTGCAGGTCGATGCGTACGAGGAGCGCGCGTCGCTCGCCAAACGGCAGAAGCTCGAGCTCGAAGAGGACCCGGAGCTCGCCGCGGCTATGTCGCTCTCCAAAGGGGAGGCGGGGCTGCCCCCCACGGCGCGCGAAGAAGAGCCACCCGTCGTGCCGATCGTGCCGCTGGCCACGTGCCTGGCGCGCATGGGTGCGCCCGCTCCCCTCGACAACTTCCGTGGGCGCATGGGCGCGCTCAAGACGACGCGTTTCGCCACCTTCCCGCGCTACCTGATGATGACGCTGCAGCGCTACTACACGAGCCAGGACTGGCAGGCCAAGAAGATGTCCGTCGAGGTGCCCATGCCACTCGAGCTCGACCTCTCTGCGTGGCGAGCGTCCGGACCGAAAGAGGGTGAGGCACTGTTGCCAGACTCGCCCGCCGGAAGAGGCGGGGGGGCAGCCGACGCGCCGGCACCGCCACCCGCGGCGCTGCTCGCGCCCGACGATACGATCGTGGCGCAGCTGCTCTCGATGGGCTTTTCGGAGAACGGGAGCAAGCGTGCGGCCATCGCCGTCCAGAATGCGAACGCGGAGGCCGCTGCCGAGTGGGTCTTTGCGCACATGGACGATGCGGACTTCAATGAGCCCTTGCCACCGCCGGCCGCCGCAGACGCACCGGCGCGTGGCGGAGGGGTGGTGGCGGTGGACATGGAGGCGGTGACGATGCTCGAGGGGATGGGGTTCACTGAGACGCAAGCGAAGGGTGCCCTCTCCATCACGGGCAATAATCTCGAGCGCGCGGCCGATTGGCTCTTTTCCCACAGCGATGACCTCGACGGAGCCCTCGCCCAAGAGCTCTACGGTGGGCCGACCGCCAGAAGCAACGGCGGAGGAGGCGGTGGCGGTGGCGGCGGAGCAGCCGGTGCAGGTGGGGGTGGTGGCGGCGCGCCCGAGGCGGCGAGTGACGGCCCAGGCACGTACGAGCTCCTCGCCATCATCTCACACATGGGCTCGAACACGAGCTGCGGCCACTACGTGTGCCACGTGCGCAAGCAGGGGCGCTGGGTGCTCTACAATGACCAGAAGGTGGCCGTATCCGAGGAGCCACCCCTTGCGCTCGGGTACATGTACCTCTACAAGCGAATGGACGTTTAAGGCCGGTTGTGTGAGGGCGGTCGCGTCCGGCTGACGCGTTATGTTGAGCGCTCCAAGAGGTCGTGTCGCAGGTGGACGCGTTAGGCTGAAAGCCCTAGCGGGCGCGGAAACAGAGAGGCGGTGGACGTGTGAGCAGCAGACAGAGATGCGGACGCACTCAGGGAGCGCGTGGGCTGCGGAGCGCGTGGTGGAGTTGGGAAGTGAGAAACGTATTAGAGGTCAAGACGGTCGAACTTGTAACGTGCGGTAAGCGATGTGTGGACGCGGTGGAGAACGGGGGAGTCCGGCCGGGCCGCGGGGGCGAGGTAAAACTTGCACAGCGGGGCGCCAGGCTAGCGGTTAAGCGTTAAACGGTGCCAATTTAGTATTTTCTATTTACTCGGCAGCTGCGCGCACCTCGCGATCGGTCCTCGAGTGCATTTTGCACAACGCCGAACAGGGTCGTCCACCTTCCTCCACCGCGCTGCACGCGACCGAAGTGGTGGCTGGTGCGGTTCGCGGAAAACTTGAACCGACGCGAAAGTGGCGAGACCAAGAAAGTCACCAAAAGAGCCCAGTTGTGGGTCGTGCCGGGAACAAAATTCGAGACTTCGTCTTCGAGACAGCAGTTCCGAAGTTTACAACAAACATGCTACATGCAACGTGTCCTCTCCGCTCTCGTGGATCACGAGTCGTCTCGACTGTCGAGCGGGGGGCGCTGTGGAGCGCTGCCTTCCGCCGCAGGGCCGAGCCCGAGGGCGGAGCGGCAGGCCGACAAGCTTCGCGTTCGGTTCCGAGCCGCTGTGACCCCGCGCGCCGCGGCCGTTTCACTTTGTCCTTATAACCTTAAACCTACGCTTATCTTTAACCCACCGCACCATGAGTAGTACTCCCATGTTAACTACGCAATGGCGCTATCGTATGTCGTGCCGTGATATGACGATCCTCGCGTGACCCGTGGTAACCATCGCATCATATCGTAACCACCCAATCACAATTCACAACATGCGATCATTATCAATCCAACGACCCGGGTTCCTTCTCGCGCGGGGTGAAGTACCGTCGAAGCTGCATGCGAAGGTGGCACACCAGGGGAGCGCCACCGGTAGAGGCCACTTTTACATTCTCTGGCTCAGTTCAGAAGGCGGTCACATCGCTTGAGGGCGCGGGTGCTGCTTCTTCTGCTTCCGGCATCACCATCGTGGACTTGCGCCCTCCTGGGAGCAAACTTGCCATTGAGCCCATCAGGGATTTCTTTCGCGTTCGCATGGCTGGATGTTTACGTTCCAGGCGCGCCGTGGCGGCCTGCATTTGCTCTGCCGTCACGGGGTGGAAGGACTCGGGGATGAAGTTGGCGCGCTCTTCGACGGGCAGCGCCTCGACTGGGTTCAACCTCTTAAGCCGATTGGCAGCGCTGCTGATCATGTCCTCGTACCGTGCGATTTCATTCTCAGCAAGTCCGCCGTAGTGCTTCAGATGCTCAATCAGTTCCCCACCATCGTTGAGTAGCTCGCGCGCCGCCCTGAACGTGCTGAGCGCGATGCACATTTTGGGCCACTGCACCTGGAGCTTGGCAAGGACCTCTGTGGCGTCCTTGATATTCTGCATCACAATCTTCTTGAACTCGGCGTCAATTTGCTGGTCGAGCGAGAAGTAGTAGTGGCCATGCTCATGCGATTCGAGCACCCCATGGAATCCGATGAGGTAGGCGGTTGTCAGATCATATCCACGCCCATACTCCTGGAACAGTCTACCATTCGCCCAGCTGGCGAGAGGGCGCAGGACGAAAGACTTGTGCGCGATGGTTTCGCCGTAGTAGGCGAGCTTGAGAACGAACGGTCTGAAAGCCACCTCGCGCCGAAGCAGCTCGAATGGAAGCGGGTTGGCACTGTCCTGCTTGCGGTCCGCGACGGCGCAGTCCATCGAGTTCAGAATGAGCGACTTCAGCGAATTCGCCGCGCGCGGGGACGTTTGACCTTTCTCATACAAGTTCCAGATCGTCGCCTTGAGCGTCTCGAGCATGCGATACTTGGCCTCACGCACACGCTTGGCGCGCAGCCGAACCCTGAATTGCTCGAAAAGGTTCTCCCCTTCCTCACCCATGAAAGCATTCACGGCGGTGAGCTTCAAGTGGAGTTGGCGCCAGCGCAGGTGCGCCGCGTGGTCACTTCCTTCCTCCTTTTCCTTCCTCTCCCTTGGGGACTGCATGTCTGGGTCGGTGCGAACTGGGTACGCAGCGGTGGCGTGCGTCCCGTCATCGCCCTCTAAGCTGCCGGGAGTCCATGCGGCCTCGGGACGGAATTCGTATGGCTGGCCGATCACTTCGGCCCCCATCTGCTCAAAATCGGCGAGTTTCTGCACGCACACCCAGCAAGCATCGGAGAGGAGACCCGCCTGCGGACCCGCCAACATGGATTGCAATTTCTCGCGGGTCCGCTTTTTCAGCATGTTGGTTGTGATCTGCACCATGCTGAGGCGCGTGTCCGTGAGCTTAGTGAAGCCGATGACCTTGAGCATCCATCCGGAGCTGGGAGCGTTCACAAGGAGTGTAATGATGACGACCATCGCGACGTGCAGCAGCACGATCTGCTGGAACCGGATGCCGGGCTGGCACGCGTCGCCGCTGTCGCCTGGGCCGAACAATCCCGCCACCTGGTTGACTGTCGAGTCGTTGAACACGGAAATGGCGAGCACTAGGCTGACTGCGCCCCGCAACCCGCCCCACGTGAGGACGAGTGCGTCCTTCCACGTGTATCCGTACTCGTTCTTACGGAACCAGGGGATCACACCGAACGCGAGGAGCGCACGGTAGACGGTCAGGCACACATACATGAGAAAGCCCCACCCGATGTCTTCTGCGAAGCCATTGCGAAGCGGGTCGATGTTCACCACGATGATGAACCCGGAGATCACGAAAATGATGGTGTTGAAGAGGTGGCCCACCATCGACCAGAACTCATGCATGAAGTGCTCAATGCTCGGATCGATGCGAACCCTGCCATATGGCGACGCAAAGACCAGACCGTAGCAGACAGTGGAGAGGACGCCACTCATCTGGCCTGAGGGGCCGACGCCAGTCTCGGCGAGGTAGAAGACCAGAAACGGCATGGCGAGGGTGCAGATGATCTCCACGTTGGCGTCGCGATCGACACCGGAGTTCGACTCCAGCCAGCGCACCGAGATCATGCCCAGGAAGGCGCCAAAGCACGGACCGATGAAGCTCATGCGCACCGCGACCCAAACAATCCACCAGCCGCCGGCATTGGGGACTTCGTGGGGGGGGGCCAGGCCATCGAGCCATGCGGCCAGGCCGCCTGCCTTCACGGCATACAAAAGGATTGCGTAGACGACGACAGCCGAACCATCATTCAAGAGTGACTCGGCCTCGATGAGCGTCGCCAAGCTCTTCTTGACGCCCATTTCGCGCAGCAGCGCCACGACTGCCACAGGATCGGTGGCAGAGAGGATGCCACCCAAGAGCATCGCAGGCTCCCAGTCCCAGCCGTAGAAGCCCATGTACGTGAAGCCAGTCAGCACATTGCAAACGATCAGACCGGGGAACGCTAAGATGATGGAGTTGATGGCGATCTTGCTAAAAATGTGCCAGTCCATTGCGAACGCACTTTCGAAGAGGAGAGGGGGGAGCAGCAGGTGGAGGAACAAGTGGGGGCTCATGCTTGCAATCTTACGGAGGGCGTTGCCCAAGTGAAACCCGTTATAGTGAAGGTCGTTGGGGACGAAGTCGGTGACGTTGCACTGCAGGACAAATCCTGTCCACTCGTGCTCGAATGCTTTCATTCCAGGCTGCAGCGTGAACGCTGGGTCAAACGTAACCCAGAAGCCAGTGAGGATGCCGAAGATCAAGAGCATGACCGTGTAAGGGAGCGTAATGCCGTACATCTTGCTAAAGTGCTGGATCATCCCGCCGCCAATGAGAATATAAGCCAGGCCCATCAAGACCAGTTGGTCGTTGTGTGGGTGTAAGGCATGCACTTGGGCTGCGGCGGCATAGCGATCACAGACATTGAGGCTCGCGCACGCGCCGGAGCCGGAGCCGGAGCCGGAGCCGGAGCCGGACCCGGACCCGGACCCGGAACCGGATGTCATCGGCCTCGCGAAAGACGTGCAGGGAATTACAGAACGAGTAACGGTTTTTGGCGAAGGGTGCTGAGACGGCACGTCAAAAGGTTACCCTCTCGGCAAGACGCACGACCACAGGTCCCGCGGAGACACATCGTGGAGGGCGCAGACAAACACAAACACACCGGAGCAGACAGACAGAGGCCACAGGGGCGGGATTTCAAGGTACATGTAGGGAACAAGGTACATGTAGTGAAGGGAAGGCGGTGAGTCAATTTCGTCCGCGGTCCCCCCGCGCTCACCACACCGTCACGTCAAAGGACGGCTCCGCACCCCTCGGCCAACACAAGTACTGAGTACTCGCTCGCTCGGGCTACTCATTTACGCTAGTGAGGTCGGTCTCTCCGACATCACGCTCAGGGTGATCCCCTGAGATCCCTAAGTTGGCAAGCGCCTTGGGATCCCTGGTGCTCGCACCTCGCTGCCCTATACTACCGGGCGGGAATGTGATAGGCAATCAGGTGGGGGATTGGGGTAGGATTGGGGGGAGGGGGAGGTGGGGTACTGGGGTTAGGCTTTGTCAACCGTCATCATAACTCTGCCGTCGGTTCCCACGGTTGTCACTTGTCTTGCCGCAGCCTCTACGGTCCATGCGTGGGTAGCGCTTCTGTCAAGCATGGGTACATTGGGGTTCATGTCGTTTTCTATACGAGAAAAGGGTAGTTTATATACAAGATATCATTATATATCTCGTTCTAGATCATGTTGTATATTTCAATCACGCGTGCGAAACGCTACGATTCGGTCATCTGTGCACAATGGGTCTGTGCACGGGACCACGCAATGGACCACGGTTGCTCTCGCCCACGGACGGGTCTATGAGTAAAACGCCCAGTGCGGAGCGGGATCGTAGCAGTTCGGGTACAGCTACCGTACAGGGGAATCATCGATCGACGTTCTCCGACGATCGCCGGCGCGCCCCTCGGACGGGCGCGACGGCCCGAGGACGTCGATGCCCGGCCCGCCCCCCCTCACCACACACAAGAAGTAGACTACCTAACATACGGCTCTTTTTATATAACGTCGCTTTCCGTCGCTTTCCCTGTGAGCAGCTCCATCGCGCTCGGCGGCGATTGCTCCAGGAGGCTTTGGGACAGGCGTGCCCGGGCGCTGAGAGCGTTCGACAGACTGCCCCACCTCGCCGCAAAGAAACGAGCGCCATCTGAGCCCGCCGAGGAGGCCGCCGCCGGGGCACTTGCCATGCTGGCTCCCAAGGGCTCGAGTCCCTGTGGGGGAATGGGCTCGAGTCTTTCGGACAGCTCGACAAGAACGAGCCCGCATGCACTCAGCCGCGCGAGGAAGCGGGTGAGCACCTCGTCGCGTTCGCGACCGGTGCTGGAGGAGGAGATGAGGGCGAGGCTGTGCGTGGTGGGCGCTAGGCATGCGATCAAAGCAGAGGTGAGCGACTCGTGCAGCGACTCCATCCAATCGAGCTCGGCGCACAGCACGAGAGTGTACCCTCCGGAGCACGCCAGAGCCGCAAGCGCTGAACGATCGTCCCACGAGAAAGTGTGAATCGAAATCGTGTCACGCAGGGACGGGACGGCACTCACAGCCGCCGCCTCCTGATATGCAGCCAAATTTGTGCGTACCGCCGGCAGCACACAGGCCATGTCCGTGGCGACCACATGCCACCGACCCGTGAGAGCTAGTGCAACAGATGGCAGAGCCGAGCAGCCACAGCCAAGCTCGATAGCTCGAGATGCAGTACTCGTACCAGCGTGATCGGCGAGGACGCCCGAATGCTGCACGTGGGCGCGCAGGATCGCAAGACCAAGCGCGTAGCCCGCCGTCCAGACCAAGGCGCCCGTTCCCACTCCGGCAATGAGGCCGCCGCCGGGCTGCTGAATGTCGAGCGACAAGGGCCCTAGCTCACAATGGAAAGGCACAATGGCGTCCATGTCCGTGCTCATCCAGGAAGTTTCGCATATTTGCTGGCCATCGCTGGAGCGGCACGACGGAGCGAGCATCATCACGAGCAAACATCACGAGCACACGACCAAGTCGTCTAGAAGCGCGAGTGCGGCTCTCGCGCTCTTTCGGCCGCTTTCAGGATTCCAGACGTTAGTTTTGTGTTTCGTCAAGTGTTTCGGTGCAACTCAAGGGGCGTTTAGTTGCATGACCACAAGAGCAACGCGAACAGCTATCACACACCTGGGCAGATGGCGACGCGGTGCCTCCACGTGGCTGGCGAGGGTGACGCGCGAATGGCTCGGTCCTCGGCGCTGTTCGCGACCGTGCTCAGGATATCATGCCAGCAAACCGAGGAAGGTGGAGCGCGGCAGAGCTCCATCGCGTCGTCCCAATATCCGCCGTTCAGCGGGACGAACACCGCGCTGCCGCTGCGTAACACCCCAGCAAAATAGGACTGGTAGCCGTGGCGCTCGAGCGCCGCGACGTTTCGCTTGAGATTAGGCCCGACCATCGCATCCGGGGTGGGCGGAGGGACGAACGCCTTGTCCTTTGCCGCGCGGAATGCGTCCGCACTGATCTTGTCGCCATATTCCCACAGGATGGAACGTATGCGTTGGGCTTGCAGCAAGCTCTGCGCGCCCGTGAGCAGCACATCCGCCTCAGTACCTTCCGTGTCCACCTTGACAAAGTCGATGGTCCTGTTGCAGCACAGCAATGGCGACGCACTCGCGATGAGATCGAGTGTGGTCGCGTTGACATGGCCGACTCGGCGATAGGCGCCCAACCCCTCCAACGCCGCGTTGGTCGTGTGTGTGTTCGGCGACGACGCCATCGACCAGCGAGGCAGCCACCGCGGCCCGTGTACGCCCGAACCGTTGCGATTGCGCGTCCACGTGGGCTCGGCAAAGAAGGGCTTCAAGCCGGGTGTGCCTGCGAGAGCAAGCGGGAAGAGGTGCACACGGCCATGTGGTATCACACGACTCCGCGACACGATGCGCAAAAGGGCACGGTGGTCATTGATGTTGGGCTCGAACCCAAAATAGTGTACCGTTGAACCAAGCTGACGGAACGTGGCCTCCACGCCACTTGCATCCGCCAACGAGCCTCGATTGTAGGTGTATGCACCCGCGCCCACGTCCACAATGGTCGTGAGCGAGATGTTGTGTGCGGCAAGGTATGAGACTACCGCACGCTCCGTCGCATGCTCCGCCGAGAATGCATGAGCCCGCTGCCTGATCAGCAGGGCTGCGTTGCTCAATGCGGCCGCTCGCTCGCACGATGATTGGGACATGGACTTTGTGGACGGAGTGCCGGGAAAGCCGAGTTTCGCGCCCCGTGCGCTGCACTGCTCGGCTCGATTCCAGAATTATTACTCGCGCATCTGTGTTTGCATCGCGTGTTTCGTCGCGCGGAGCGTCGTGCCGGTGCACATAGAAAATGTCGTCTTTCGCGGTGCTCCTCGTCATCTGCACCGCGACGGCGCTACGGCAGTCACCATCCTGGCTCCCGCAACGAGCGCACGCATCATCCCGCGTGCCCGTCGTGGCTTGCGGAGCAGACGCCTTGAATCGCTCGGAGGCGCGCGCCCGCAACAAGGCCCAGCGCGACATCTCGCAGGCCCTTGTGCAGCTCAAGCTGCCGAGCAACGTGGCCACCGTGTACAGCGAGGCCCTCGCCGCGATGGGCGTGCGCTCGGCAAGTGAGCTGGTCAGGCTTTCAAAGGCCCAAATGGACGCGGTCGAGATGCGCAGTGAGCATCGTCAGCTGCTCCAGATGCAGGCTGCGCTGGAGGCCGCCGAGCTGAATGCCGCCGCCGCCGCGTCGCCGAGCGTCGAGGCCGCGGTTGCTGCGCAGCCATCATCCGGCACGGCTGATTCCGACGGCGCCGCGCTCGACGCTCACGACGACGCTCTCATCGAGCCCGAGGAAGTGATAGTCGTGAGTGACGAGATGGACGGCACGCGGGTGGACGCGGCCCTCGCCGCGTCGCTGCCGCCGCTCTCGCGCTCGTACTTTTCGGAGCTGTGTGCGGAGGGGCGCGTGCGCGTGGACGGCGTCGTGTGCACCAAGAAGAGCGCCAAGCTCGTCGCGGGCTCGACGCTGCACGTGACCCTGCGCGCGGCTTCCGAGCTCATGGTGACGCCGGAGCCGCTGCCGCTCGACATCCTCTATGAGGATGAGTGCATGCTAGCGGTGAACAAGGCGAGCGGGATGGTGACACATCCGGCGCCTGGGCACTGGACGGGTACCTTTGCCAACGCGCTCGCTCATCGGGTCCAATCGAGCGCGCTCACGACGACGCTCACGCCCGGCACCACGCTGCCTGACGCCTTTGGCGACGGTCTGCGGCCGGGGATCGTCCATCGACTGGACCGGTACACGAGCGGCGTGCTGCTTGGCGCGAAGACGGTCGAGGCGCAGCGCGCGCTGCTCGAGGCCTTTGCGGCGCGGCGCATGCGCAAAGTCTACCTGACGGTCGTCGCCGGCGTGCCTGACGAGCACCAGACAGTCCGCACGCGCATCGGGCGCCACCCGGTGGATCGGCTCAAGATGGCCGTCGAGTCGGACCCGAGCCGCGGGCGCCATGCCGTGAGCGTCGTCCATCGGCTCGCGACCGACGGCCGGCTCTCACTCGTCGCGGTGCGCATCGAGACCGGCCGTACCCATCAGATCCGTGTTCACATGGCCAGCCTCCGTTGCCCTGTGCTCGGTGATCCTCTCTACGGCGATCCGAACTGGAACCAGAAGGAGGCGCGCCGTGCTGGGCGCCCGCTCCTCCACGCGCTCCAGCTCGGGCTCGAGCACCCACTCACGCACGCGCCGCTCGTCGTGCGCGCGCCGCCTCCGGAGGATGTGCGCATTCTCGGCGCGGAGCTCGCGGGATGTGCGCCGGACGCGCAGAGCTTTGACGCATGGCTCGCGCCGCGGCTGCACGCGGTGCTCGAAGTCGATGCCGACACACCTGAAAGCTGAAGATCCTGAATGTCCACCGCGTCTGAATCCTGCCGCAGCGACGTCACCACGTCTAACCGCTAACCGCCCGGCCCCTGGCGAGCTGGGGCGGGGTGCTCTTTCGCCGTTTCGCGTTAACCGTTTTACCTCTCCCCGGCTCGCCGGCGCAGATTCCGTAGTTCATCATATACGAAGCTTACGGTCGTCATCGTTTGAATGAAACGAAAAAATAGCATGCAGCGTATCGTACACTAGAGAGTCGCCCTCGCCCCTTGGTGCCCCCTTGGTCCCAGAGCTCAAGGATTCATCTGACATGATATCATGGAACGCCCCCGCCCCGCGGCTATGCCTCGTCCAGCTTGATCCCCGCACGACAGATGCGTCGTCATCGTCCCGATCCACACGAGGATATCGTACTGCTCTCGCTTCGAGGCTGGCGAGACTCCCTTGACTCTTATTCTTTTCTCGCTGCATGTCTGTGCACGTGCGCGTGTGGGCCGCTCGCCCCTCCACACAACTGCCGCCGTACCGCGGTGCGGCGCTCAAAGGCCAGCGCCGCCGCCCAAGTTTCCGACGATCGCGTCGATGGTCTCACTCTGCTCGGCGATTGCGATGCTGAGCCCCTCGGCGGCCTCGGCACCGATGATACTCTCAAGAGCGAGGCCGCCGAGGGCGACCTCGCCGCCCACGACGATCGAGAAGAGGGCGAGGATGACGAGACCTCCGGCCGCGATGCCGAGGGGGTACTTGAGGTTGCTCAGCGAGAACTTGTTCTGGTACCCCGAGTACAGGAAGTTGAACTGCACCGCGAAGAAGAGTGGCAGGATCGGCTGGAGCAGCCGCGTCACGATGCCGGCGTAGTTGACATTCTCAAAGACCCACTTGCCGTCGTACAGGCCGATCTTGCAAGGGGTGTCGAAGCCACGGATGATGATGTCGCTCGCGAAGCGCGAGAGGCCCTGCACCGAAGCCGAGCGCGTGATGCGCCGGTTGCGGTAGCCCTGGAGGGCCTCGGTGAGCTCCGAGCGCTTCGCGGTCGTCGTGAGCACCTCGGAGATCACCACGGCATCCTCTAGAGCCTGGCAACCACCCTGACCCAAATTAGGCATCATCGCGTGGATCGCGTCGCCGAGAAGTGCCACGCGTCCATCCGTCCACGGCTTGATCACCGACGGCGGACGGTCGTACAGGTCACGCTGCTGGATCTCATCCTCCGTGGTCGCCTTCAGGATGTCGAGAATCTCCGGCGACCAGTTCGAGAACAGCCCCTGCAGGTACTTGGAGGAGCCATCCGGCTTCGGCTCGTTGGCCTCCGAGTCGGCCGGCCGCGCCAGGAAGGCGTACCACTGATAGTTGCCTCGCCCGATGTCGGTGATGACAAAGTACTGCTCGGGCCCGATGTACACCTTGTAGCCGCACGCCTTGTCCGCAGCGACGCCATCGTAGGCGAGCTCGCCCGCGAACACCGTGTAGCCCGAGTACGTGACGCCGCTCTCTTTGCCGCGCGTGGGCGTGTCTGTCATCGAGGCACGCACGTTCGACCAGATGCCATCCGCACCGATGAGCACGTCGCCGTGGACTTCCTCGCCATTGCTGAGGGTAGCGACCACACGCCCGTCCGGCTCGGTGTGGTACTTTTCGACGCCCGCGTTGTTGCGTACGTTCTGCTGGCATCGGCGGAGCAGAATCTCCTGGAGGTCGGGCCGGTCGACGACGCACGTGTATGGCATGCCGCGGCTGTCAGCGGGGCTCTTGAGGTCGAACTTGGCGTACCACTCGTCGCGCACGCCGTCCTTGATGCCGTTCGTCCGGTTGCCCGTCCACGTCGCGCGCGCCTCGATCTCCTTGTAGAGCTCCTCGTCGATGTCACGAATGGCCTGCATCGCGTTCGACGCGAGCTGGATCGGCCCGCCAAACTTTTTGAACTCGCCGGTGCGCTCCAGCACGGTGTAGCGCACTGGCGAGCCTCGCACCTTTGCGGAGAGCTCGAGGCAGTTGGCCAGGACGAGGCCGCCCACACCCGCACCTGCGATCAGCACATTCAGCGGCTCCTTCGAGGAGATCACGTCGCTCGTCTTCGTCGGCGCCTCGAGCTGCGCGACGCAGCGCGTGACCGCCGCGCGGGACGTGCCGGCGGTGGAAGCACCAAGCGTGGGCGCGAAGCCCGCACGCAGCGCGGCAATGGCTGGAAGGAGGATCACGACGCTCTGCATGATTCTCTGGGTCCAGATTCCTTGAGAAGTTTTGTTCTCCCTTCGCTTTTAGAACGAAAAAGCACGAGATTGCATCTCCCCAATTGAGTCTGCAATCGTAAACGGGCCGCGAAACTTGCGATCGGGAGCTCGAAACGAGATCATCAATGTGGGATTTTCTTCATGAAGTGTTGTGCGTTGAGCACGTCTGAAGAGAAAGAACGACCTTGAGTCTACCTCTAGTCCGAGGTCATGGGCGCCTCCTTGCGCCAGAACGCCATGCAGTCAATCGTCTGCAGCGGTGGCGGCCACGACCGCAGGGAAGCGAATATGGGCGTCGTGATGTTTTGTTCTCGTCGAAACTGCAGAATGGCCTGCTGCGACTGCAGGATCTTCCAGTCGTCGAACACGACGTATCCGCCGGCCGAGAGGCGCGGGTAGAGCCGCTCCAGGACCTCATACGTCGGTGCAAAGCTATCGGCATCCAAGCGCAGCAGCGCAAGCTGACCCACGGACCCTGGAAGCGTCTCGTTGAAGTAGCCCTCGATAAGGTGAACGCCCGCCTCCTCCAAGCTGCGCCGCACGCGGTCATCCTCCTTGATGGCCAGATCATGAAACCTTTGCTTGCTCGCGAAGCTCTCGGTTATAGAAGGCATCCGCAAGTTTTCAAGACTCACCCGTCCGGCCTGGCTGCAAGTGATATTCAAGTGGCACGCCACCGATGCTGCAACCACAGCGGAGGAGAGCATCGGGTCCTTGAACTTGCCCGCCCAGCTGATGCGCTGCTCGTCCACCGACTGCCTCGACATATTCTTCCTCTCGAAGAGCCGGTCCATATAATCGTCCGGCGGCATACCGGCCCCGAACGCATCGGCAATCCACATGCGCCGCCGCTGCGCAGTGGCCCCCGCTGCATGTTGACCGTTGCCGAGCTGGCCGGCGGCGAGCAGCATGGCGGCCATGAAAACGGACGTGCCGCCTCGAAACACGCCGGCCTCGAGAAAGTCGCCAGATACTCCCTTCTGCAACACATCCGCAACTAGCGGTTCCAGCATGGAGCACCGGCGGTATGCGTCCCACGCTCCGATGGCTCTCTTGTCGTAAAAGTTGTTGCCGAACGCGCTCATCGATGGCAGACTCGTCTGGCGTCCGACGATCTTGCTCTTCACTCGGTCAAGGTATTCACGCTGTGACGTGGTCCAGTAGGCGTGAGTCTGAAGGAGTCGGGCAAGTTCGGCCTCCTGCATCGAAACGGCTGTGGGCAGGATGCACTGGTGTCCCTTGCGGTGGCGAAGTGGTGCGGGCGCTTTGCTCGGATCGCCATCATCTCCTACATAGATACATCCTTGCAACGTGTTCTTCTGAAACATGTTCAGAAATGATCGGTCGCCAGGACCAGCGGCAGCATCGTAGTTGATCGCCCGAGAGTCGCGGCATCCACTTGGAGCGGAGCGAGGAGGCGGGGGGGCAGCGATGCCCATCGCGTGGCAGTCCGATGGCCACCATGTCAGCAAGGCCAGGAAGAGCCAAAGTGCCGGCTCGGGGCTCGTGAACGTTGCACGTGAACGTGATGAGGATTGAGGAAATACAACAGAAAGATTCAACAGCATGATGGCACGAAACACACCGTTACGACGCTCCCGCCGCCCGTCCCCCCCCCAAGACCCCCCGTGCTCCCCGCGCGAGGGTCGACCCGAGACGCTCCCGCGGCTGTTAGTTCACAGAGTACAGAGGATGCGTTCTATATACTCAGTTAATACTCTTGATCTGTACTCTGTACAGTGTACTCTGTGAACTAACAGCCGCGCGGGACGGCGTATCGCGGGTCGACCCGCGCGCGGGGACACCTTGGGGGACACGGGGCCCACGGGAAACCACGGCGGCACGGGACCACGCTGCTCGCTCAGGGGTGCTGTCGTCGTGTATGCCGCCCATGATCGATGCCGCCCCGCAATGACCGAGTTGTAGTTCACCGCGTCCCCGTGAGTCCGTCCACAGATGATATCTCGGATATGGGAAGACATGCACGTACGTTCCGCTCTCTCTCATGCCATCACACATGCGCACGGCTTCGGCTAGCCGGCATGCCATGCACCCACCCCTCGAATTATTCACCATGGAATCACTACTACTCATTTGCAGCAGAAGTACGGAGGAGACTCAGAGTCTCAGACTGTGACTTAGGGGCACCCCTCTGGATTTTCGAGAGGCGCGCACGTGCAGAGATGCTCAGCAAGTACGTTGCTGCCTATCCAGCGCTCCAGGCTGCCCTCGCTCCGCCTTGCTCACGCGCGCGGCCGAACCACTCATCGTCCCTCTCACTTTTTCTTGAGCAGCCCGCCGAAAAAGTCGACGACTGCGCGCTCGTCCTTAAGCACCTCCCCCTCGATCGCCACCACGTCCTTTTCGATCTCCTTCTCGAGCACCACCAGCTCGGTACCAACAGTGCTTCCGATCATCTCGATCTCGGCTTCGAGCAGCTTGACGTCCTTGGTCAGCTCGTTCAGCGCGCCGCTCTCGACCGACTGGATCCCGCCAGCGACCTTCGACTCGACGTAAACGAGGTCCGCCGCGGCCTCTTCGATCTTCGACTCGGCCGCGCGGCACGAATTATCGGTGAGTGTGAAGTCGGCAAACTTGAGGCCCACCTTTTGGAGCGCCACGTCCATGTCCTTGGCGTACTTTTTCGGGAAGACAGGGTCGCGCGTGTAGACAACGGCGCCGCCGTACCCGACCCAGGCGTCGTTCTCGCCGCGATAGTACACGAGCACATACTCCTCGGGTTTGGCAGCAAGCACGTACCTGAGCAGGGAGGTCAGGAACACTCAGAGTCAATCAGCCGAGCCACGTACCAATCGTCCTGGTAGTGCAGGAACTCGTCGTCGTGCAATCAAAGGCAATCAGCCGAGCCACGTACCAATCGTCCTGGTAGTGCAGGAACTCGTTGTCGTGGTTGTACAGGATCCCGGGCGACTCCTTATCCTGCACAAACTCCTGCACGGTGTAGCGCGTGACAAAGTTGGTGCCCGCGACCGGGTCCTTGATCCGCCACTGCAGATTGCCTACCAGCTTGTTGTCCGCGGGAGACTCAAACTTATGCAGCTGGCAGTCGAACGTGTCGAACGCCTTGTTGTAGCCCGCGGAGATGTACCACGGGCCTGTCAGCATATCGGGCGAGAAGGAGGCGACGAGTGCCTCCTTTGAGGGCACCGGCCACGAGCCATCGTCCGCGCGCTGCGGCACGCACTTCTTGTCGGTGACGGCGCACTTGGTGAAGTCGCCGACCACATCGTTCGAGAAGGCGTCGCCGCAGCGGATCTGGCAGTCGCCCTCGTCGGCACGGCCGGTGCACGTCTGGATGCACAGCAGATTGGCCGCGCACACCGGGTTCGCCACGCACTTTGCGAGCGGTATCTGGCAGTTTTTCAGCAGGCACTTGCCGATCGCGGCGCCATCTGTCTTTGCGATCGCCGCAGGTGGCGTGACGACGGAACTGCCGAGCACGAGCAGCGCGGCGAGCATGCTTCTGGCCGCGCTCGACGCGGAGGACGAGGCGGCAGGGAACGCAGGAGCGTCCCAGCCTGGGAGCGTGGGCAGGCGCATGACGGTGGTCGGGCCCGATCGATCTGGGCTCGACGAAGATTCGTCGCGAACGCACCACAAACTTTGAAAGAATCTCCCATTGAGCTGAGTCTAAGTTTGCGGAGAAAGCGATGTGCGCGCGCTCCGCGACGCTGAGGGTGCTCCAGCACTCGTGCCCGAGTTTCATGAAAAACTGATCAAGCCTGACAGCCACACGGCCTTGACAGGTCCTCGACTTCACTTGACTTCACTTGACTTCACTTGACTTGACGCTTGACTTCACTTGACTTGACGCTTGAATGAACGCAGAGCTCGCTTGATCCATCTGGACAAAAATTGCGCAGCGACGAATTCTGTGTTCCCAAATTATCTTCGGTTCGGTCCGAGCGGACGTCGCGCTCGCCATTGTGAGAGAAAAATCCTCCATTTTTTGGGCAAGCGTGAGGCCTCGCATGTCCGATGTCCGAAATCGTCGGCATCGGCATCGCACTCGAAGTGGTGGCCGGCGTGATGCTCTCGTTTTCGTTGGTGATTCAGCGGCACGCGCTTATCCATCAGGAAAGCGAAGATTCCGGACATCAGGACAACAAAGTGCCACTCGGCTGCTGTCGCCTTCGGCGATCGCACGCGTGGGCTGCAGGAATAGTCTTTTTCGTCCTCGCGTCGGTCGTGAAAATCGTAGGCTATAACATGGGGCCAATCACCGTTCTGGGCTCCGTCTTTGTCGGCGTGGTGCTCGTGACCAACCTCGTACTCGGCCGTTGGCTGCTCCGAGAGGAACTCACGCCTACCAAGGTCGTCGGCTCGTCGCTCGTGCTCACCGGCGCGGTCATGTGCACTGCTGCCACGCCCTCCGGAGTGCCCACCTCGTTCACCACAGCAGACATGCGGACGCTCTTCGAGAGAGGTCCGCCCTTCGGCGGCTTCTATCTCGGTATGATTATCGGCATCATCTTGCTCTGCCTCGGCTTCATCGTGGCCGTCGAGAGCACCTACCCGCCGCCAGATGCATTGAGGCGGAATGAACCGACAACGAATCCTCGCTTCAGCCGCCATTCCTCGCCTTTCAAAGCAGCATTCCGATCAGGTATACGGCGGCCGTCGTTGCGCCTCCGATTGGTCATGGTCATTGTCTACCCCGGCTCGCTCGGGCTGAACGAGGCTTTCGTGGACGCTTGCGCGCGCGGCTACTCGTCGATGATCCTGCGCTGCCTTAGAGAGGAGGAGGGGATGGCGGCATGCAACGACTGGCCGTTGTACCTGATGGTGTGCGTGGGCATCCCTGCTGCGATCGCGACGGGCTACTGGCTCAAGGTCGTCTTTGCACGCTACCAGACAACCCTTGCTCTGCCGATCGAATACTCGATGCTCAACATCTGTGCCGTCGGGGGCGGCTTGCTCTTCTACCACGAGGTCGTCTACATGAATCATTGGCAGCTGCCGCTCGTGCTTGCGGGTTGCGGCGTCATGACCCTGGGAGGTTTCATGATCGTCGCTGTCGGGTTGCGCGAGGAGCTGCGCCCCAAGCGCGGCGCGCGAGTAGGCTCAAGCTTGACTACGCCGCCCGCAATGACCCGCAAAGAGGCGGTCGCTGCGGTCTTGAAGCTCCAAAATTTCATCCGCCGTCGAAGGCTGCGGCTTGCTTGGTACCAGTTGGTCAACGACCTGCGCGATCGGGAAGATCTCGTCAAGCAGATCGAGGAAACCAGGCAGCAGCAGAACACCCTCACAAGCTGGCCGGGCTGGCTCTGGGCTTAGGGTCCCATGCCAGTCGGTTCCTTCGGGCCTATACAGCGGCTACACGAGCAACTATGCGTACGCACTTTAGGCCTTTAGCCTTTACAATCGCATGGTCATCAACATCATCATGCGATTGCGCTCGGCACAGCCAGGGTACAGTACAATACCCGGTGGCATGGCATGCATCGTGTAACTCTGAGACCGTTTGACTCCTATACAGTGTCGAGTCACGAGTGTGCATGAACGTTTGACTGTCTGACTCCGGCATGTCGCACAATTTGTCACAGTCGGAGTGGGTCTTTTTACCACACTCAGTCGGACACTCACTCCCCGCGTTGCACGGCACCTTTTACGGGCGGAGGCCGGAGTCGTCGGGGACCCCGAGTTTGAGCGGTTTAGACCGTTGATCCGTATGAGAGCGCATGTCTGGTCGCACACCACACCGCCTCGCCATTCACGCACGTTGACGAAGAGGCAGCGGGTGCGCGCATAAATCCTCAACGCAACCCCGTCCACGTAAACGCCGGAATCGACGAACCGTAATGCATGCTGGTTCTGATCACCCGATCGTTCACCTACCTCGAAATTTTCGTCGCCGACTGCGCACGCAACCGTATGCGCTCCATTCCGGACGTGTACCAGACAGTGCAGAAGGATGAAGCCGACGCGGGGCCAGATGCAGGGTTGATCCCCGCACCCGATCTTGATCCCGATCCAGCACTTGGCATGTCGTCGCGCGCTCGTAACCTTCGATTGGCTGGGTTCATGGCCATCGCAGTTCTCCCGGGTTATGCGTTGCTCGCCTTTGAACTGTCTAGGGAACGGATACCACCACCGTACCCTCCGCCTCCACCGCCGCCGCTACCATCACCGCCTCCACCACCGGCAAGACCTTCACCAATACCTCTTCCTGAGCCGCCATGTCGGCCACCTCCACTCATGCCTTCACCAAAGGTGCCTCCGCCGCCAGCTGCCCCACCTCGGTTACCGCCACCGAGTCCACCGCTGATGCCACCTCCTTCAGATCCCGTGATCCGAATCGCGCAACGCTACATGCGGAGCCCGTTTGGCCCATGGCCAATTGATGGGAGCGTGCCCGACGCCGGCCTTCTGATTCACTGCTTTGATGGTCACGATGATGCCGGCTATCGCCCCATCCTAGGCGGCGGCGTGCATGGGACCACGGATGTGTCGACTTCGATCATCTTCTCAGAGCAATGCATGCTCGATCCCATGGCGGGAGGGCGACGCGCGCCGGGGAACTACCTCTTCGACCACGCCTGCCAGCACGGAGGGGTGATCTTCAAGCCCTTCGTGGCTAAGGTACTTTGCGGTAACGCGCAGGACTGTGGGGGCTATTGCCGTGACTGGTGCCCGACGCCAGAGGATTCCGACCCCAACGGAAGGACATGCAGCGACTCTTGGCGGCCTGCCGATGTGCATACTTACTTACACAGGGAAACGACCGCCCGTGCCCGGGGAGGTGGGGTCCGGTGGAACAACCCATACAACGAGTTCGTGATGGATGGCCACAAGGATTGGCTTGAGAAGCTGCCACATGTCATCGACGCGTTTCTCGTGGGGACCGGTGGGGCGGGCATTCGTGCTCGCGATGCATTCGCAGCCGAGTTTAGGCTGAATCCGGCAGACGTACCGGCGCTCGCATTTACGTGCGACTGCGAGCACACCCCACTGGTAGCTGATAAAGTCATGCCTTACGATCCGTGCGCGTCGGGTCCATGGTGGATCGGTAAATGATCTGGGCGTCCGGTGTGTCAAAGCTCAAACGCAACCTCTGGGCAGGCATCTTGGCACTTGGGGTGGTCGTGCTTATACATGTAACCGACAGGTGCGTCGTCGTCACCTCGCGATCTTTTCTGTTTTTGAATTGAGAAGTCCTAAATGGTATACCGGGAGGCATGGGGGGTCTTCCTGGATTCACACACAATATCCCCACCTCCTGCTTGAAAACTGGAGCTCACGCCCAAAACAACGCCTCGTCCGTTGAAAGCGCAGACGAGTCTTGAAGGCTGCTCCACCTCTCTGCAGCGGTTCTTGCGCTGCGGAGCTCGGTCCAGCCGACTCTTGGGGTCACGAGCGAAGCCCCGTCGCGATGGCCTACACGTTCAAAGATGATGGCTCATCATTGACATATTACCGCGAGTACAACAAGGAGGTTGGCACGGGTGATAAGACGCTCGTCGGCAACTGGGTGGAAGAGCGTGCGCTGCGCGAGGAACTCAAGGGCCCCTCAAGTACGGGGCGCTACAAGCACTGGGTGAACACCTCAAAGGATCCGCTGGAGAAGCAGAAGACCTTCACCAAGTTCACCACGCGCCCCGATATCGGAGACACGTATCAGCGCGTGTTTACGCATAGTGAGTACACCCCTCCTTCGGAATACCTCACGTCCAACCAGGTGCCCCCCCCGGGGTACGCGGTGTACGTGAAGAAGGGCCAGGGTGCACGCACAGCCCTTCTCGAGCAGCGCGCTCGCGAGCTCTCGACGGCGGTCGCACATGCCGATCCAGTGCTCCCGCCGCAGTACCAGACGACGAACAGGCAGGACTTCGTTCCAAAGGATCTCCCGCCGGGTGAGACGCTGGGCCGGCGCGTCATGATGACGCAGAACATGGTGGACATCAAGGGCGCGGGCGACGGCCTTTGGCGCAAGGAGGCTCACCTCATCCCGAGCGGGCTGGTTATGGAGTCGACAGGAGCGATGCCTGGCTTCGCCATGACGATGCATGGCTACAAGCCGCAATACGGCTTTGGAAAGGACGCCAGCTTTTCGACTCCGATAGAGCTCTACCTTAAGGGCGAGGAGAAGGACTAGCCGGCGAGCGGACGGCGCGCTCGAGGCTGGAGGACCGTTGGCTCGGAGCACGGAGGGGCGGGTACCGACCTGCGCTTGTCATGAACATCACGCCTCTCTCACGCCTCTCGGCATGCGGGTTCGATGACACTGAGGCCGGACGAGCGCTAAACGCGTCTGACATTGCTAAGTACAACTTCCCAGTAGAGTTCCTTGCCGGTGTGGGGCGCAAAATTTCGGCCAGATTCGAGATTGAGATGCAGGTTTACTCCCAGTTTAGCTTGAGAGAGCAGAGTCGAGAGTGCATCGCCTTTTCAGTTTTCTTGACGTGCATGCTTGTGTGGCTTTCGGCTACGCCTTACGGTGTGTGGTAAGATATCCTCGAGGTTCGGCTCCGACGCTGCGTTCAGCGTTGCTCCTGCACAAGTCCCGAGGGCACACCGACGCAATCTCCAGGTCGCTCTGGCTGCGTTCCCCCTGCCATTTAGAAACCTACGGGATCATGATCGCGGCGTGTGTTAGAAAACTCTTAGGTTCACATTCACATTCACTCTTGAGGGGTGAGATTTATGTGATGTCGCCCGCGTGTCGGCCAACGCGCCCGTGATAGAAGTACCTGTGTGTGATGCTCTTTGCCGTCCTCGCGTGTGTTGGCGCAACAATCTCGACGCCTCCGATCGCGTGGACAATCGCTGGGTCCGATGCAGGTGGCGGCGCGGGCATCCAGGCGGACCTGGCGGCCTTTCGCGCGCTTGGCGTCCACGGCTGCTCCGCAATCACCGCACTCACAGCGCAGAACAGCGTGGAGGTGCGCATGGTCGAGTACCCGTCGATCGAGATGCTGCGCACGACGCTGGCTGCGCTGCGTGACGACCTCCCGGCTGGTGCGATTAAGATTGGTATGACCGGGCGCGAGTGGGTCATCCGCGAGGTCGCCGACTTCCTCACTTCATACAAGGGTCCCGTGGTGTGCGACCCGGTGATGGTGAGCACGAGCGGCAGGCGCCTGCTGGATGCGGACGCAAGCGCTGCGCTCATCTCGAAGCTCTTCCCGCGATGCGCTCTGATCACACCCAACCTGCCCGAGGCCGAGGCGTTGCTTGGGCGGAAGCTGCGCACGCCGGCAGAGGTCGAGGAGGCGGCGGCCGCACTACTCGGCATGGGATGCGGTGCGGTGCTGATCAAGGGCGGGCACATGCACGAGGCTGAGGTGTGCAGCAGCGGCACCGGCCTCGGCGATCGCGGCGGCGAGGGCGGCAGCGGCGGCGAGGGCAGCGGCGGCGAGGGCAGCGGCGGCGAGGCCAGCGGCGCGCTCGCGCAAGACTATTATAGCGACGGCGCGACCCACTGCTGGCTGAGCTCAGCGCGCCTGCCCACCCGCCACACACACGGCACTGGGTGCACCCTCTCCGCCGCTACCGCAGCCTTCCTAGCCCGAGGCCTTCCGATGCTCGATGCCCTGGTCCTCGGTAAGGCGTACGTGACGCAGGGCATCGCAGCCGCAGGGCCACTTGGGGCGGGACCTGGGCCCGTCGCACATACTGGTTGGCCCTCGCAGTCCGAGGCGATGCCCTGGCTGAGCACGAGTGCTCACCTCGGTGCGCATCCGCCGCGCTTCGTCCCATGCGAGCCCTCGGAGCTACGAGGAGTCTTGCCGGTGGTCGAGAGCGTCGCCCTGGTCGCCGAGGTGGTGGCGGCGGGCGCGCGCCACGTACAACTCCGGCTCAAGGATCTATCCGAGGCGGAGATTGGCGTCGCCGTGGCCGCCGCACAGGCCGTGTGCGCCCAGTACGGCGCGAGGCTCTGGGTGAACGACCACTGGCGCGCCGCCGTCGCGCATGGCGCGTACGGCGTGCACGTCGGCCAGGAAGACCTCGCGGCGATGGGTGCGCCCAGTGTGGCGGCGCTGGCGGCGTCTGGGCTGCGGCTGGGCGTCTCGACACATTCGTACGCGGAGCTCGCTACGGCGCTCGGCGTGCGCCCCTCGTACATCTCTCTCGGCCCCATTTATGCGACAGCCTCGAAGGATGTCTCCAAGTGGGGCGAGCAGGGGCTCGAGCGAATTGCCTCGTGGCGACGGCTAGTGCCTGCCCATGTGCCGCTCATTGCCATTGGCGGCATCTCGATCGAGCGCGCGCCCGGGGTGCTCGCGGCCGGCGCGGAAGGGATCGCGGTCATCAGCGCCATCACCAAGGCCACCGACCGAGCCGCCGCCGTGCGCGAGTGGCAGGCGCTGTGGGGATGACGGAGCCGGCCAGGCGGCGGACGCGGAGCGCGGGAGGACCCCGTTTGAAGAGGGGAAACCGTGTGTGGCTGCGGTGCCGCCACAACACAACAGAGCATCGTGATTGTTGTCATCCGGATGGTTCAACCGTTCCGCTTCCGGATGAAAACTCTAAACGGACAGAGAGTCACGGACGTACGCGTATTCGATATTTTTTTTTTGAATTGTCGAGGTTCGCGGCGGAGGCGAATACCGCGGAACATTGAAAACACGGCTTTAACCGTAAACTGACCTTTCAATTGTGACCTTTATTTGACAATTCACAAGACCACACGCCGCAACGAGAACGACTCGAGATGAACGTTTACGTAGTTAATTGAGTTGTCGTGACCAATTGGTCGTGACCTCGGCTGTACTGTGTGTGTCCTTGATGTGTGTTCATGTTCTTACATCGCTTCTGTGGTTCTGAAGATATCCGACTGAACTCGATCTCTCTCGCCCCGGGAGTTCTCGTCGAACAGCAGCCAGCACGGCCCCCTGAAGCCACGGGCGAGGGGCCTTACAAGTACATGTACAATGTAGTGGGGGCCAAAAGGGCCCGGTAAACTGCAGTTGCCGGGTTTAGCCGGCCGCTCGAGCACGGGAACAGGCCCGATGGCGGCCTCAATTCGTTCGCCACGATCCACGCTCGCATCGATCCACGGCGTGCATCCCGCGCCACGGCAGCGTCGCGTCAGCAAAGACCCCACACTCGTGCCGCTGACCGCACCCGTTCCTTGCCCGACGCCCGCATCGCCAGCGGCTGCCTCAAGAGCGCCCGTCGCACCTAACGTAGCCGCCGCCGCCGCGCTCAGCGACCTCAAGAGCCTCGCGGCCAGCTTTCCGAATCCGAAAGCGAAGGGCCTCACGCCCTCGCTGGCGCGCGGCGCTCGCGCACGCGCCGCCCTGGCCACCTCAATGAAGCCGGCCGTTCACCCACGGCTACCCTCAAGGCGGCAGCCGGTGAGCGGCGATCTGACGAGTGTCGAGGAGCCACCGTCGGCGCTTCGCCAGCAGCTCGCGCGCTCGATTGCCTCCTCGGACAAGCTCATGGACGAGATGCGCCAAATGTCGAAGCGCGTCGACCCCGCTGAGTTGCTGCTGCAGGTACCGACGCGTTACCTGCTCGTGGGCACTTGCGACAGCCGGTTCGCGGGCGTGGCCAAGTTTCTGCCCACCAAGATCGTCTACGCTTTCGAACATCCGGAGCACCGCAAGGTCGAGATGCATATGGCCTACGAACACATGCGCGGCGTGCTCCCGCGCCTTGGAGGCGGCGGCGGCGCACCGGGCGAACTTCGGTTTCGTATCGTGAATCCGCTCGCGTACTTTTCGCGCGAGTACGACCACACGAACGAGGCGCACGACCTGCGCATCGGCTTCGAGTCCGTCGCCGACTACAGGCGCTTCGAGGCCAAGGTGCTGCCGCACGTGAACGCCGGCTGCGGCTCCCTAGCCGAGACCTGACCACGTGCGGCCACGCCCGCCAGGCTCAGTCTGCACTGCCGAGCTCACAGCTATGTATACTCAGGGATCTAGCGAACGCCGGTGCACAGTAGCACACGGGGACGTAGGTGAATAGTGCGCGCGGCCGGTAGGGCTGCCGCTCTCTAGGTTCAGCAGGGTGTGTAAGAGGTTTGATACCTATTTGCCTAGCATGTATAACGGCGTCCTCGGACGGACGAGAAACAAACGGGGACGAGGGACGAGGGAGAGTTGCTTCTGTCCGCCTGCTGCGTCTCGGCGCGCTTTCCACGGTCTCCGCCACTGCGGTCTCAGTCGCCGTCGCCGCCGCCGTCAGAGGAAAGATTGAGGACGGCCATGAACGCCTCCTGCGGCACGTTGACCTTGCCGATGGCCTTCATGCGCTTCTTGCCCTTGGCTTGCTTGTTGAGCAGCTTCTTTTTGCGCGAGATGTCGCCCCCGTAGCACTTGGCGAGAACGTCCTTTCGCATGGCCGAGATCGCAGACGAGGCGACAATCTTCTGCCCGATAGCCGCTTGGATCGGGACTTTGAACTGCTGGCGCGGGATCAGGTCCTTGAGCCGGCGCGTGAGCGCCTTTCCGAGCCGGAACGCGTTGTCGCGGTGCACGATGTTAGCGAGCGGCGCCGCGTCCTCGCCGTTGATCAGGATGTCAAGGCGCACGAGGTCGCTCACCCGGTACTCAGTGATAGAATACTCCATCGAGGCGTAGCCCTTCGATCGACTCTTCATCTGGTCGAAGAAGTCCGTGATGACCTCCGCGAGCGGCAGATCGTACTTAATGGAGACACGCCGCTCGGTCATGAACTTCATGTCCTTGTACTCGCCCCGACGATCCTGGGCAAGTTCCATGAGCGCCCCAGCATACTCCTTGGGCGCGAACATCTCCATCGCGACGTACGGCTCGGAGACACTGAGCCGCTGATCAGAGTCCACGAGCTTCGAAGGCGCATCCACGTTGACCATGCTCCCATCATTGAGCTCGCACTTGTAGACCACCGACGGCGCTGTCACGATCAAGTCGAGGTCGTACTCTCGCTCGAGGCGCTCCTGGATGATCTCCATGTGAAGCAGCCCGAGGAAGCCGCATCGGAAGCCAAATCCCATGGCGGAGGAGGTCTCGGGCTCGAAGCACAGAGCGGCATCGTTGAGCTGCAGCCGCTCGAGCGACTCGCGCAGTAGGGGATACTGGGTCGCTTCCACTGGGAACAGCCCGCAGTAGACGACGGGGACAGGCTCAGAATAGCCGTCAAGGGGCCGCACCTCCGACTCGGCCGCCTCGCGTACGTTGACGATGGTGTCACCTACCCGAGCGTCGTTGATCGACTTGATCCCCGCGTGCATGTACCCCACCTCTCCCGCGCGCAGCACGTCCACCGGCTTCTCCTTCCCAGGTGCGAGCGTGCCCACCTCGATCACCTCGTACTCCACGCCGCTCGCCGCAAAGCGAACCTTGTCACCCTTGCGCATCTGGCCGTCGACGATGCGGAAGAAGAGGATCACGCCGCGGTACGAGTCGTAGTACGAGTCAAAGATGAGCGCACGCAGCGGCTCGTCGATCGTCGCGTGAGGCGCCGGTAGATCCGTCACGATCCTCTCGAGGATTTCTTCAATGCCGATGCCCATCTTCGCCGAGCATGGGATGGCTCCGGAGCAGTCGAGGCCAATGGTGGACTCAACCTCCTTGGCTGTCGCGTCGAGATCGGCGCCGGGCAGGTCGATCTTGTTCAGCACCGGCAGGATCTCGAGGTTGTTATCCATCGCCAGGAAGACGTTGGCGATCGTCTGAGCCTCTACACCCTGACTAGCGTCCACCACGAGAAGTGCGCCCTCGCACGCGGCGAGCGAGCGGCTCACCTCGTACGTAAAATCGACGTGACCGGGCGTGTCAATGAGGTTGAGCACGTACCACTTGCCGTCTTTCGCAAGGTAGTTCATGCGCACCGCCTGCAGCTTGATCGTGATGCCGCGCTCACGCTCAATGTCCATGTTGTCAAGCAGCTGCGCCTGCATCTCGCGGACCTCGACCGTTTTGGTCGTCTGCAGCAGCCGATCGGCGAGCGTCGACTTGCCGTGGTCGATGTGCGCGATGATGCAAAAGTTGCGTATCCGCGATGGGTCGTACACGCCAAAGCCCGCATTGCGCAGCTGCTCTTCGGCGCTCACAGCGGCGGCTGGCACTCGCGCTCGCCCACGCACCGCTGCCGCTGCGGACGCACGCCAAGGCGCTGCGACCGCGCACGGCCGCAGGCTGTGCATCGTCGGCAGCACGGAGCTCAACAGCAGCAACAGTAATGGCGCTGGGCCATTTCTACGCGAGATCGCCATGGGAAAACAATTCGCCTTCACACGAGGGACCTGAGGGGGGGGGGGGGCTGAGCTTCCAGGTCAAGTGTGAACGCGTGTGTGAACGTGCCATCATAGGGAGCCATCTGGAAATATGCCGCATTTGCGGTTACGTTTCATTCAAGCGTATGCCATGTGACGTTCTGAAGGGCAATCTCGACATGGGGTGTCTAAGAGTTTCGCGAAATTTAGAGAAAAATTTGGCATTAATTGGCAGAGGTGCCGCAGGCGCCGAAATTTTTCGAAATTTGCCACACACCGCTCTCGCTCAAGTACAACGAGCGTGCTGTTGGCTGAACCTGAACCTCAATTCAACGTTTCAACCCCGGGGCGAGCGTAACAAAGGCTTTCAGAATCCCCCCCTCACAGAGCCAGGTCAGAGCCGGGTACTGACGTACTGTAATGGTCTGGTAAAATAGTGACATTGTTATAGTGTGTGCCGCGCTGAGTCGTGAGTGCGTGTGGGTGGGGTTCTGCGTATTGCTCACCGCAGTACGAATTGATCCGAAGAGGGGTGAAATCCACGAAATTTGCCATAGCTGGAGCGAACAAGAGATAAAACGACATTTTAATTTTTATTGAAATTTGACACACACGATTCGAAATTATGGCCTCGAAATTTCCTATGGCAGCCATTCGAAACTCTTAGACACCCCAAATCTCGACACACACGTCACACGACAGCACGGCTCTCTGACACTATCTCTGAGACACAAAACACGAAGGCGATGGGGTGACCCGCACATCCACATGACCGCGGTCGGACCCAATCACCAAACTTAATCTGAAAGTCGCTACCCTCGCTAAAGAGCTCACCCTGCTAGGTGCTACCCCAAACCCGAACCCGAATCCGAACCCGAACCTAAACGCCCCTCAGCGCCAACTCGAGCCCTCCTACCGGGCGGCAGCTTCACTGGGGCCGGTAGGTCGACATCCAAGACCAAGTCGTTGTTCCCTGGCGCACGTCCCTCGGCCATCTCGGCACTCGCGACTTCGTCGGATGACTTGGGGCGCACCAGGTAGAGGCCGTAGACGACCAGGGCGAGCCCGAAGAGGTAGAAGAACCAGGATCCGCCCAAGAGGGGACCGAGGTGCACGTGTTCGAACTCGTGGAAGAAGATGCCGCCTGCGATGCCGCCCCAGACGATGAAGTTGGCCTGCATGAGCGGAATGATGAAGAGTGGCTCGTACATGCCGAGGGACTGCGTGAGGCGGAAGAACCAAAAGAGCCCGAAGCCGCACACGAGCGCCGCCTCCACCCAAAAGAACCAGCCGGCGATCGTGAGCGTCTCGCCGCGCGCCATGAGCTCGATCAGCTCGGCAAGGCACTTGCTCTGCACGATCATCTGCGAGCCGCCGAGCAGCGTAGAAGGGATGGCGTACAGTACCGGTAGATAGACCTCCGCGTCCTTCACCGGGAGCCCCGCCGCCCGCCGCGCCCAAAGGCGCTTGTGCGCGACGAGGGCGGCGGCGGAGATGCCGAACGTCATCGCCAAAAAGATCCACCAGCCCCAACCATCGGTGAAGGTCCAATACTTGATGAGCTCCTCCTCGGTGAAGCAGAAGTTACTGCTCTCACCAAAGTAGACGGCCAGTGCGACGCCCACCACCATCGCGAACACGCCAAGTAGCATGCGCGTCGGCACCTCCACCTTGCGCACGAACTTGCCAAAGGCTACGTTGGAGATGAACTGCACAGCCTCGAGTGGCACCAGGATGGAGGCCGGCGCGAGCGTCAGCGCCGCAAAGTTGATCATCGAGCAGCTGATGAATAGAACGCAGCCGATTGACCAGAGCCTGCTCCGCAATAGCCTGCTGCACATTTGCCTGTCGCCCTCTTTCATCTGCGCGAGTCCCATCGCCTGCAGATTCTGGCCCGTGTTGATGCCGACACTGCCTGCGTACCATTGAGGGAGGGAGACACGCGCGTTCAGCTGTCGAAGGAGCGGAAGTGAGCAGGCTGGGCTCCGTGAGGGCCACCAACACTCACCGATGACATGAATTCCAATCCCTAATGCTATCAAAAACATCTCCGCACCATCGTCAGCGTCGCATGGACAACCAAACGTGTCCACGGTGGCGTTCTCCCCGAAAAAGATGCACGGGTCTGCGCCGTCTGGGAGCACTCCGGAGCTGGGAGATAGCTGCCTCGGATGCCAATAGTGCTGCTGCTGCACCATGGCAGGGGCTTCCTTTTGGACGCCTGCAGTCGGACCGAACGGAGGCAGCCTGGGTGCCGAGCTCCCTCGCGATCAAACTCGGTCCCGGACCAGCACCAAAAAGTCCTTTCTCGGTAACTTAAAGGCGCCCTGAGAACTTCAGGGTTTTTTGGTCCGTTTTCCCATGGGAAAGGACGCGTCCTTTCCCGTTCAGCCCGTGCTGTCGTCCTGCGGCCATGCCGAGCGGCTTTGGCACGACGGCGCC
>Ga0210240_100446_pt1 | contig 36453 bp, 38 predicted proteins | sample ChrtobMetP5a_4mM_FD_155463 | JGI IMG/M metagenome (GOLD analysis project Ga0210240, IMG submission 155463) | Chrysochromulina tobin associated microbial communities from unialgal haptophyte culture, Seattle, Washington, United States - P5a_4mM | ecosystem: Host-associated > Algae > Haptophytes >...
TACGAGGTACCCGGGGAGCGTTCATGTGAATGAGGGACGCGGGGAGACGACGCGTCGCTGTTTGCGACGTCGTCGTCGCGTCGGCTCTGAGAGAGCCGCGCGTCTCGGGGCATAGTTTGTGTCCGAATGGCGTTTGATGCAGCAGCGAACACTGCATGGCTGGGGGTGGAGGTGACCATCGCCGGCGTGAGTACGCCTTTGCCGGCACGCTTGATCAAACTCCTGGAGGTTGCCTTCGGCGATGACTTGTATACCGAAGGAGATGTTCCGGATGCGACGGATGTCCTCGTGGATGAAGACATCAAAGCTCGCCTCCTCGTTTGGAATGCGGTGATCGACGATGTGTGCAAGGCACAGACGTCCATTGTGCTCTCGTCGGAGAAGCTGCGCTTTGCCGCGTGGTTTCGTGCTCTGTACCAGGGTGTGGTGACTATGGATGCCTCGCAGAAGCTTGTGGTCATCACAAAGGAGATGGCGGCCGATCTGTCAGCGCAGCAAATGACGACGCTCGGTGAGTTGGGCGCATTCGAACTCGCACTCGCCCTTGGCCGCGCCGTGGGCCCGGAGGAGGTGGATGGCTTCAACTACGGCAGCCCATACATGCACATGGTCGGGGCGATCCGTTCGGCGAAGGCAAACAAGGGGAGTGGCAGAGGGAAGAACCTTGACACTCTCCTTGGTGAGGCACTCATCTCTGGTGACAAGAGTGATGTCAAGAGGTTCTTCACGGATCTTTGCCACCGCCTCACGAACTCGAACCTGATGCCGTGCTTCGCACGCGCGGCGATCCAGATACTCACGTTCGTGAACAAGGCCGATCAGAACATCCGCGATGATCTGGCCTGGATCATTTATATGGTCGAGGTGAGGATGAAGTACATGGGCCGCGGTATCCCTATCCCGTTTGACGTCGAGCTTTCTATCTCTGCGAAGGAGACGGCCGAGGACAAGCGTCGCAAGGGCACGGGCCCGCGTGGCATCATCGTCCTCGACGGTGCGGGCGTGTCTCGGTCGACGACGCGTGAATGCCTCGCCGAGATGCTGACGCCCGCGCCTAGCTCTGGCGGCGCCGGCCTGGTGGCCGCGCTCTCCGACCTGCAGGTGGGCCTCGTGGATATCGGCGCCCGCCTCGATGGTTTCGGGGCGCGCCTCGAGAAGCTCGAGGGATCGGGCACGCCGGGGCCAAAGAGCAAGTGCTGGATCTGCCAATCGGACGGGCACCTTGCTGCGACGTGCAGCACCGCGAAGGGCAAGGAGCTGCGCGAGAAGAAGCTCGCGTCGGCGATCAAGCCAGCCGCCGAGGCGAAATGAGGCGGCGCCGACAGTTCATCCGCTCCGCCGTTGGTTTGCGGCGCCAGCGGGCTCGTCAACGATGAGCTCGTGGAGCTGGAGGAGCTGAGCGGGCACCACGAGTCTTTGATGATGGCGGATGATAAGTTCGAGGCCGCGCTGATTCAACGGGACGTATGAGTGCTCGAGTTTACACCCTCGGCGATAGAGTCAAAGGGGGTGGCCGGCTGACGCCAGTCAGACCGGTGGGGGGGAACCGAGCTTGGTTCTCTCGGGGGCTGATGCCCCGTGCACGTGATTGACGAGAATGGTGCCTCCGCTCTGTGCGTTTCGAGTGCCCGCTCCATGACGCCCGCCCTTTCATCCGGGCGTACGCCCGATGAGGGCGGTGCTGAGACATGCGGAATCGAGGTGCGTACGGATGAGAACCGGGAGGCATGCAGGGTCGTCGAGGGCGTGCGAGTGGCCGTCGGGGCGGGAGACATACCAGGCGCGACGACCATGGACTTGACTTTGGGAAAGTCGAGTGAGCAGGATACTTTGGCTGATGAGCCGGGGGATCAGGCTGGCAACTTAGGGCGGGCGCATGGGGAGGTGTGTGGACCGGTGAGGCATTCTGCTAGCCTACCGTTTTCCCCCACCCATGCGCCCCCACGAGTTGAGCATCGAGAGTCACAAGGGAGTGACTGTTCCGCGCCAGTGGGCGCGGAGGGTTCGGAAGCAGCCGGGACAGTGACGTCGGCGGCGTCTTCTGCAGCTGCGGGCGAGGCGATCGGTACGACCGACAAGGCGTTTGAGGCGGGGGTGCCCACGACGGCGCCGGAGCCCGGAACGGCGCTCGACTGCAAGAGGCGGCGACTGAGCAGGGCCGAAAATTTCGAGGGGGTGCCTACGGGCTCGCACGGGTTCGAGGAGAAGGGCGTGAAGGCGCCTCCTGGGCCGCGGCGCCGCGGGTACCTGCGCGCTCTGTTGCCTCACGTGCGTTTCTTGCAGGCGGCATTCCGTCGGACGACGGCCAGGTGGCCGGGGTGCTGGTGCGCGGGAGGACTCTCTGGGAGGCTGTGGTTGCGGCCCGTCGTGCACTTCGCGTGCAGTGGATCTTGCCGCTCGGGCCAACGGGTGGTATCGGCACTACGTCTAACGTCCCCGACGGCCCAGAAGGAACCTCCCTGCGACAACACCGCGTCCCGCCCCTCCTCAGCGTACGATGGGTTTCCCTTTCTGACGCGCCGTACGCACCGGAAGCCCGACGACCGCAGAGCTGCCTCCTCCGCCGAACCGTATGCGTGCGCCGTCACGCGAGTACCCGGTGACGATCGTACGACAGCACAGATCCTCGGGAGTAGCACAGTGATCTGACCCCTGGGCAAGAACAAGAGCGTGTTGTTCCCCACTAGGGAAGCGAGCGCCGTGCCAGTGCTCCCATGCTCTATGGGCTTGATCTCGTTCATCGGGGACCACCACCCCGCTGGGCCCGCCATCACGTCGTAGTCGCCCCTCGCCCGCCCACGAATAAAACAACTCGCGCGCCTCCGATGCAAGCACAGTCGCTGAAGAGGGTGGCGGCACCGGCGCCTCATCGCCCTCCAGGAACACGGGTCGGTACATCGGCCCCTCCCGGCCCTTCGCGACTGCAATCACGGGCGGCGACCGAGCGGCACCCGGAGTGGGAGACACTCGTAGGATCACCCTCGGAGAACGTCTCGGAGCCAAAACGCCGCGAGTAAGCCGGTTGAACTACACGGTCCACGCCGTGAGCGGCTCCACCGGAGCGCCTGATTCCCTCCGTGAGCCCCCCTTGCCCGCAGAACGCCACCACTGCCACGGGCGTGTGACCCGAGCTCAGCCGTCGCAGTAAGCTGCTCTCGCTCGACGGGATCTGTTGATTACACCTTGGCCGAGGCGAACATGGATCCTCTCGACCGTCCGGGCGCCCGGACCGAACCGCCCTCGGCGAAGACGGCTCGATCGTACACTCCTCTCCCCTGGGAGCGTGAGCGATGGGATATAGGGTTGCCGCGCGAGCTGGATGAGATGATGGCAAAGCGCGGCGTCGGGATTTACCCGTGGGAGGAGGTGCCGCCCACAGAGGTCCCCTTCTACAAGTGGGATAGCCAGGAGGGCCTTCTGAAGAGCATCACAGAGGCCGACCGGGGGCTGCTGGCGGGCGCAATGGAGTATGTGCCGGCACATCGGCTCGCCGAGGTGCTCAAGTCGTCCACGATATCCCCGTGGACGATTGCTGACCAGGGAGGCGGTAAGTGGCGTCTCTGCCACGACTACTCGGTCGGTACGAACCGGGTCGTGCCGTCGGCCGCGTTCACGCTGCCGAGCGTGTGGGACGCGCGGGCTTGCATCCGGCCTGATTCCCACTTTGCCAAATACGACATCCGAGATGGCTTCTGGCACGTCCCGATCGCGGACGACAGCAAGAAGCGCCTAGTGGTTCGGCACCCGGGCACAGGTCGACTCATGTGGGCGTCTCGCCTACCGTTTGGGTACATCGAGTCGCCACGGCTCTTCTGCGCACTGACCGAGGCGGTGATCGCCCGGCTCAGGAAGCAGGCGGCGGGGCGCGGGATTCATTTCTACGTCTTCGTTGATGACGTACTCGTGATTGGTGATGACGAGGGTCTCACGCGCGAGGGCATGTCGATGCTCGAGGCGGAATTTGCGGCTCGCGGGCTGCAGTGGGCTCCGCACAAGAAGCGTGGGCCGTGCAGGTGCATCGAGTTCCTTGGTCTCTTGATGTGCAACGTCGAGGGTCTGCGCGGGATCACGATCACCAAGAAGAGACGTGCGAAGCTGATCGCGGAGATGGAGATGTGGATGGCCCGCGAGCCCGAGGAGGGCGAGCTGAAGGCCGATCCCCGCGAGCTCGCGAGCTTCCTGGGGAAGCTGGTCTTTGTCTCGCAGGTGGTGGCGGGGGGCCGCACATACATGCAAGGCATGCTGACCCAGTTCAAGGGTCTTTTGGTGGACTGGCAGCGAGGGCAGGTGAGACCGAGCGGTGGCGGGTGGCGCGAGCTCTCGATCTCAGCAGCTTTCTGGCGCGACCTTCGGTGGTGGCGCGGGCATCTCGACTCGCGGAGTCTGGCGCCCTTGGGAGGGTCGAGAGGAGTCATCGCTCGCGTTCACGCACGCCGAACGTCGTCGGCCGATCAACTGGCGAGAACTACTCGGCATCGTGAGGGTGTGCACTGTGGGCGGCGAGCGGCTGAGGGGGAAGACAGTCCTTGTGGAAACGGATAATATGGCGGCGAGGGGTGCCGCGAGCAAGTTCTCGTCGAAGGCGGCGGACATGCAGGAGCTAGTCCTGACCAGTGACGACGGCGAGGAACTGGTGGTGGAATACTGGCGGCTCGATTTGACCAAAGCCGCGCGGAAGGTGGGCGCGGGTCCGGTGTTCCTGAGAGAGAGGGCACCGGATCGGGAAACGTATGAGGCCGATCCGCGGCAGTTTTGGAGCGTCGATCACCTTGTCGGTGCGGCCGTGGGAACGGCAGGCGGTATGGTGGAACGACGCCCATTCGACTTCAAGCTCGCGAACACCGAGATACGTCTTGCGGGTGGCAGGTGGGAGCCGGCTGAGGCAGGTTGGGCGTCTACCCCCGACGCACAGGCACCCGCGGGCGCGGGTGGCGCGTCGCCCCCGAGCTACGTTCCGTTCGAGGAGAGCTTGGACGAGGTGGCGGCGGATCTCGGGCAACTGTTTGTGCAGCAGCACCCAGTCAACCGAGGCAGCGAAGGGCGGGTGGCGCCCAGGGACGCGAGGGTGAGAGGCGGCCAGCCCGAAGGGGTTGGCGGTGTGTGCACTCAGCCCTGTCAGTACGGTGGAGGCGGCATCGTTTGCGGTGGGTGCCGCCTGCCTTTCATTACCGGCGAAAGGATGGAGTCGCGCGGCCTCGGCTTCGTTCACGCACAGGCCGGGTGCCGCGAAGGGGCGGATGTTGAGACGAAGGCACAGGCGTGCGCGGAGGTCGAGGTGGCGACGGCGCCAAAGGTCTTCTTCGGCGTGTACTCGGACGCTGTGGGCATCAGTGGGGTCTTCGTCGATCCGCGGGAGGTGGAGTCGGCCACCAGTGACGACTCGGTCTACAGCTCGAGTTGCAGCTTCGCCACGCAAGAAGAGGCGGCACGTTTCATTCGCCAGACGACCCTCGAGCGCGCCTCGGAGGTCGTTGCGAGTGGGCCCGCCGTCAAGGGCTCGCTGGTAAAGCGTGCGCATCTCTTCGAGAAGCTCTCGGACGCGCGCCTCGCGATGATCGACCTGTGTATCGCAGGGAAGTGCGGTGTGGACCACGACGAGACGTCGACCGCGTGCTTGAGCGGGTGCGGGCGCCGCCTGCACGTGGAGACGTGTGCGCAGATGGGGCGCGGATTCGCGGCGCTCGGGAATTTCCGCTGCGTCGACTGCCGTCTCAAGGAGCTGGTGGTCCCGGGCTCGATCGCCTCACCATCGGCTGAGATCGAACGGGTCGTCAGGCGTACCATGGTGCTCGAGCTAAACCAGGGGAAGGAGACGACGGCCGCTGGCTTCGCCGACTACACCCAGCTGGAGGAGAGGTACGCCCTGGGCATGGGCCGGGTGTTGGACGGTGCGGCTCTGCATCTCCCGCGCCACAACGCCGAGTCGTTCAAGAACTTCTTGACGTGGATGGCCATCGACGCCGATCGGGCACGCTCGGTGGAGTCGGTTATGAGGACCGCGGGCTCGATGATGGTCAAGCTGGGGCTCCCAGACGTGACCAAGGACGGCTCGGTCAAGGCGCACGCCAAGGACTTGCTCGACGGCATCAGTATGGAGCACGAGACGGCCACGACGGCCACGCCCGCGATGCTGAAGTGGTGTCTCGAAAAGGGCATCGACGAGCGCTTCAAGCACCCGTCGGGATTCGTGGCGCTCAGGGAAAAGGTGCAGTTCATCTGCGAAGGCGTGGGTGGATGCCGCATCGGGGAGGTCTGCGGAGGAGGCGAGAGTCATGGGATCCTCGCAAACAACTTGAGGTTCATCGAGGACCCGATGGGCACAGATGCGATCACGAAGTCGATCGTCGAGTTCAAGTTGGAACATTCAAAGACGGGGTACTCGCGCTACCTCGACATGGCCGCCGTGACGGCCACGAGTGAGCTTCCCGTGGCAGCCACGATCATGGCATACTGCAAGGCAGCCGGCTTCAAGATGCTCACGTCCGTGCAGGCCGGGGTGAGAGTGATCACACCGGATTTTTGGGTGGCGAGAGTTAGCTTGCTAGGGCTCAACGAGCAAGGCATGAACCGCCTGCTGAACGTGCTCAGCAAGGATAAGTCCATCTCAGTCTTTCGTCACTTGGAGACGACGAAGACAGAAGCTCGGCGGCGGTACGCCGCGAGCGGCAGCGAGAGCCAGACCAAGAAGTACATCAACGTCGCGTCGGGCGACTCGACGGACGCGAGCTTGGACGAAGTGGTGGCGCGCCTTTGCGCCCTCGGGTACACGGCGCAGAAGCTGCCAGGCCCACTGCTGCTAGCGACGACGGGTGGGAACCGCCAGGTGCCAAAGCTGATGCCATACAGCACCTCGACGGCCTCTGCGCCTACAAAGGAGATTCTCACCAAGGCCTGGCAAGCGGGCTGCGTGGGAGGCGTGAGCCAGGATCCCGATCTGGATCTGGCGCCAGGAGCGATGCCCAAGTGGTCGACCCATTCCTTGCGAAGGCTCGGGGACACAGTGGCCAGACGCTACAGGCACGTGACAGGTGTCACCGCCGACCAGATCGACATCTATTTTGGCTGGCAGGAGAAGATTCTACTCCTGGCGATGCAAGTGCACTATGCATCGCTGAGCATCCGCGAGCGGATGAGTACGGCGAAGATCACGGGGATGATGTGATCGACGGGCTGGGGGTGCTTGGACGCAGGTGTGTGGTAGGCCGATCGGTTCCCACCCGGGGACCGGTCGGCACGGTCGATTGACCCACTACCCCTTTGCTATTAACTTCTCTCACAGGTGCCCCCGGTAGAGAAGCCGAGAGTATCAGCGGCGCCCTCACGTAGGACCGGTGACGCGGTCACGCGGCTCCGGCCGCAGGGAGGGAGCTCGATAAGGAGCGAGGCAGAAAGAGAGGCCTCCGCTCGCGCTTAGGATAGCGCGGGCGAGGGCAGGCACTCCCGTTTTCTCAGGTGAGAAACGGTCGAGGTTGGGAAGGGGGGATGATCGGCAGACTCCGGACGGAGGCGAGCCGGTATCACCCGAGATACGTTCGGGGACCTTCGTGTGTGTGTACGAGGTACCCGGGGAGCGTTCATGTGAATGAGGGACGCGGGGAGACGACGCGTCGCTGTTTGCGACGTCGTCGTCGCGTCGGCTCTGAGAGAGCCGCGCGTCTCGGGGCATAGTTTGTGTCCGAACCCACCCGCCCACCCGTGTCGGACGAGTATGCCCATAGTTGTATGTGGGGTGCTTGGACGCAGGTGTGTGGTAGGCCGATCGGTTCCCACCCGGGGACCGGTCGGCACGGTCGATTGACCCACTACCCCTTTGCTATTAACTTCTCTCACAGGTGCCCCCGGTAGAGAAGCCGAGAGTATCAGCGGCGCCCTCACGCTTCACGGACGCACCGACCACATGTGAGAACAGACCTTCAAGACCTGTCACACAATAACACAAAAGGAGCCGTACTCGCGTCGAGTGCCGAACAAGTTTTACGCCTCCGCTCGACGACACAGCCGCTGGCACTTGATCCTCGCGCAGACTCTCCACGAAACTTGATGCCACGAGCCGCAATAGATATGAAGAATTAATTAGGGCTCCGTTGTGGGCGAACGGTCTCCTCGCTCGCCCGCTCTCGTCGATCTCCCTCGCAGCTCGCTCACCTCCGCTCGATCTCAGGCGATCCAAAGCCCTCATCAGAGGTCATCAGAGGTCATCAGAGGTCATCAGGCGATCCAAAGCCCTCATCGCACGCGCCGGGGCGAAGCGCCGCCCTGGGCGCCGCCCTTGGCCTTGGCGCGGAAGCCAGGCGAGCCCGGCTCATTCACACCTCGCTCATTCACACCTCGCTCATTCACGAGCCTCGACTCGGCGAAGACCGGCGGCGCGGGCTTGAGCGACGGAGCCCCGAGATCATCGAGATCCGAACGCTCCCGCTTCGTCATCTCGAGCTGAACTCGCGCCTTGGCCTCCTCGATTAAAATGTCATCCTCCTGCGCCTGCTCAGCTAGCCGCCGCTCGGCCTGGAGTCGAATCTCCGCCTCAACCTGAGTCATCATGAGTCATCAAGAGTAATCAGGAGTAATCAGGAGTCATCAGGAGTCATCAGGAGTCATCAAGAGTCATCAGGAGTCATCAGGAGTCATCAGTGGAGTCGAATCTCCGCCTCCACCTTCTGCTGCGCCTCGACCGCTCTCCTTCGGGCGAGCTCTGCTCGTTCACGAGCCTCACGCGCCATGCGCTCGGATCGGCGCGCGGCCTCATCAGCGCGATGATGGGCAGCCGCCGCGGCCGCCGCGCGCGCGCGCGCATCGCGCTCGGCCTTCCTGATGGCGGCCTCCATCGCCTCGCGCAGCGCGGCCTCCTCGCGCTCCGCCTGATGAGGGGCGCAATTCGTGGCCATCGGATGCAATTAGAGGCCATCCGTGGCCATCAGTGGCCATCCGTGGCCATCCGTGGCCATCCGTGGCCATCCGTGGCCATCCGTGGCCATCCGTGGCCATCTGAGGGCCATCCGGGGTCATCAGCGGTCATCAAGGGCACCTCAAGCTCCCAAATCTCCCGATCCAGATCAGGGGTCATCAGCGGTCATCAAGGGCACCTCAAGCTCCCAAATCTCCCGATCCAGCTTCTTGATGCCGTCCAGCATGCCGGTCGACGCGAGCGCCGCAAGCTCTGCATGCAAGTCGGCCTTCTCGGCATTGCTCGCCTGATGAGGGAGGCAATCAGAGCTCATTAGCGAGCTCATCAGACGAGCAAGCATGCAGGTCGGCCTCTTCTCGGCATGGCTCGCCTGATGAGGGAGGCAATCAGAGCTCATCAGACGAGCATGCAAGTCGGCCTCTTCTCGGCATGGCTCGCCTGATGAGGGAGGCAATCAGAGCTCATCAGACGAGCATGCAAGTCGGCCTCTTCTCGGCATTGCTCGCCTGATGAGGGAGGCAATCAGAGCTCATTAGCGAGCTCATCAGACGAGCATGCAGGTCGGCCTCTTCTCGGCATGGCTCGCCTGGATCGCGCGCTCGCGGGCGGCCGTTGCGGCGCGATGGACGCGCTTCGCGGTATCGCCCATCGCCCTGCGGTAGTCCGACGCGGCCTCCCTCGCGGCGGCGGCATCCTCGGGGTCGGCGCCCTGCTCGACGTCGAAGCGGCTGTCGAGTTGAGCGAGCGGCTTAGGCGGGCCGCACCTGATGAGGGAGGCAATCAGAGCCCATCAGCAAGCTCATCAGCGAGCTCATCAGGGGGCATCAGAGGGCGGTCCGTACGTGTTCAGGAGCGGCGTCAGGTCGATGCTCTTCATCTCCGTGAGCACGACCAGAGCGAACTTGGTCCGCGCCCAATCAAGCTCCGCGCGCAAGCACTTGCCTGTGGGGAAAGGGGGCGCCGTGGTGAGCACTTGCCCGAGACGGTCAGAAAATCAGGGGCGCCGTGGTGAGCACTTGCCCGAGACGGTCAGAAAATCAGGGGCGCCATGGTGAGCACTTGCCCGAGACGGTCAGAAAATCCTTGAGCTGACCATAGCTCAGATCGGCGATCCGAGCGTCGCCTAGCCCCGCGGCGAGGTACTCGGAGAGGGCCCATGCATGCGCCTGATGAGGGACGCAATCGAGGGGGTCTTCAGAGGCAATCAGAGGCAATCAGGTACTCGGAGAGGGCCCAGGCATGCGCCTGATGAAGGGCGCAATCATCAGTGGGACTCCGTCGCAATCCGTGCCAATCAGTGGCAATCAAGGGCGTACCGAGTAGAGCGACTTGGGGATCTTCCTCTCCCAGGCATTCGAAGGGGTCACACAGCTCTGGGTCGACACGTCGATGTACGCGTTCGCGTACTTGTCGTAATTGTTGGTCACCGGCGCGAGCTCGAGCTGGGGCGGGTCCGGGAAGATGCGCCAGAATTGGTGCGTCTCGTACCTGTGGGGAAATGGCGCCATGGTGAGCACTTGCATGCTGTCCGGGAAGATGCGCCAGAATTGGTGCGTCTCGTACCCGTCACGGTAGTGGGTGACGGGTAGGCACGCTGGCCGGCCGTGCTCGTGCACGTAGATGTGGCCAGCGACGAAGACGGCGACGCGCTCGTGCACCGGCGCGTCCTGGCCAACCTGATGAGGGATGCACTCAGAGACTGTCAAGAGTCATCAAGGTCACTCACCCAAAGGTCATCAGTGGCAATCAGTGGCAATCGATGGCAATCAGTGGTCACTCACCCAGAGGTCATCACAGGTCATCAGAGGTCATCAGAGGTCACTCACCCAGAGGAAGATGGCGAAGCCGCTGTCAATGACGAAGACTCCTTGGCTGTCAAGGTGCGTGCGTGGAATGTATCCTTGCGCAACGAGCTCGAGCTCGACGCCCTTGTCCTCGTCGACACGTAGCCGGAAGATCGCCTTGGGGAAGGCCTTCACGTTCCAGTCATTGCCGCCCGCTTCGGCGCGCGCCACCGACTTGTCGTAACCCAAATTATCCACACGCCTGCATGCAACCAGGGGCAGAGACTTGCATTCAGGCACTCTGGCGCAACTAGGCGCACTCGCATGCACGCACCGGTGCGACCAGCTCCCTGTGGGGAGGTACTTGCAAAAGGCGCCCGCCATGTCGTAAGTTCGCTCGTCCCCCTCTTCGTAGACAGTCACCTGAAAGCAGCCATGCATGCAGAGGGCATCAGATGCCATCAGCCGCCATCAGACGCGATCAGACTCGATCAGATGCACACAGGTGCACTCAGGTGGCAATCAACGTACCTTCGACTTGCCTCGCTCGGCATGCATGGTGGCACAGACCTCCGCGGCACGCGCGCGCTCGTAGCCATTCGAGTCGCGACCATTCCACTGGAAGATCCCCTCGTCGCAGTCGAGCACGAACACGTCGCCGCTGTTCATCGAGTGTCGATGCACGTCCACCTCTGTCAACAGAACATCGTTCACCAGCCCCTTGATCCACAGCAGCGCCGGCGGGCGCGCGAAGTGTTCCACGTGGCGGAACCCGCTCTCGGTGCCGCCCGCGAGGTACGTGAGCCCCTCCGGGAAGTACGACAGGAACAGAAGCGACTCGCAGTCCTGCACCTCGCGGTGCTGCACCGCCGCCCCATGCAGGTAGTCGTCGAGCTCAACAGTCTTGTACGCGGCGGTGCCGTACTTGTCGGCCGTCGACTGGTGGCCGATCCAAAAATGGACCGAGTATGAGAGCTTGCCCGCCTCGATCATGTACGTGTGCAGCAGGATGTACGCGTCCGCCTCGTGGAACTGGCCGTACAGCTCGGCCGGCCACGGCACGACCCGGAACTGCTCAATGCGCCAGAGCTGCAGCCCGGGCACCTTGCCCGCCTCGCGCCACTGCGGCTCGTGCATCGATGCCTCGTGCTTGATCTTCTTCTCGAGCTCCGTCCCGAACAACGCCATGTTCGTGTCCTTCCAGTTCGGCTGCCGATCCTTTATGCCGTATTTGAGCGGCATCTCGTACACGCTGGCGGCCTTGGCGCGCGCGTCCGCATCGGCGGACCAGGCCTCGACACTGCGTGAGATCGCCGTGAACATGGTTACGGATCGAGCCAGCCACGCGGCGACGCTCCAAGCAGACGGCCCGAGTGCCGGATCCGGCCTGTGTGCCGAGCCCGAGTAGCCCGACTTGCTCAAAAAGCCCTTCCAAATTTGAGCGTCGTCGTGTGCGTTTCGAATCGATGGTCACGTGAAAGGGCATCATTTCGTGATTTGTTTGGACGGCCGCTTTTGGACACAAACTTTCGTTCCGTCGTCGTGTAGTATCGAGGGTGCCTGAGGCCCTTCTCCCCTCACCACCGGAAATGTCAGCCTGTCTCGGCGACATCGTCCTGACTGTCGACGATGTCGACACGCTCGTGGCACGTACTTGGCTCAACGACCAGGTCATAGCCTTCCAGCTCGAGCGTTTGCACCGCGCGATCGGCTCGCCCGCCGACCTCCTGATCCTGGAGCCCTCGCTCAGCTTCACGGCGTCCATGGTGCCCGATTCAGCGTCGCTCGGTGCGATGCTGTCGGTGCCACGGCACAAGGGCGGCGGCACGCTCGCGGACGAGCTCGCAGCTGCTTCGCTGGTCTTACTTCCCGTCAACAACAACACTGACGCCGACGTGGCCGGCGGTGGAAGCCACTGGTCTCTGCTCGTGTACCGCCGCCGTCGCACAGGGCCCGACAGTAGCGGGCCGAGCCGATTTGAGCACTACGACAGCTGCGGCAACGCGAATGGCGCATTCGCCAAGGACGTGGCACTCAAGCTCATCCCGCTGCTGCAGCCCGCGGATAGGGGTCCGACTCTCAAGCTCGTGAGCATGACCATACCGCAGCAGACGAACGGCTTCGATTGCGGCGTGCATGCACTCTGCATCGCCGAGGAGCTCGTGGGCGTGCACGCGAGCTCTGGGAGCTCCGAGGCCGTCTCGGACGCGGTCAAGCGTGTCACGCCCGAGTGGGTCAAGGCGAGGCGAGAGTCTCTCCACACGGAGTTGAGCGAGTACGTGGCGACGGGCTCTGAGTGTGCAAAGTCTGTACGGGCATAGCCGTGTAAGCGTAAAGTCACTCTAAACTGCCTCTCCTACAACTCAATTTCACCTAGCGTCGTCAAAGGACGCCCTTCCCGCTAAGGATGCTCTCGCACAAGAGAGGGAGCGCGCCGGACGCCTTGCAGATGCTCGCGCCGAGCAGCAAGCCATCCTGGCACTGCCACTTGGAGCCGACGGAGTTGTCCAGCGGGATGCGCCGCCCGTCCCAAACCGCGCACAGCCACGGCACCGGTAGGCCACGTGGCACGGCGAGCTGTGAACAGACCCAGTCAGTAAGCCCGTCCTCGTGGGCGCCCTCGTCGGTGCAGCCCAACTCCAGAGTAGCGAAGCGCACGCGCTTGAGAAGCGCGTCGACGTCAGCGAGCTCGTCCTCGTGCTGCTGCACCGTGCTCGCAAAGCGCGCCACACAGTCGTCGAGGAGGCGCGAGAAAGGGCACCAAGCTTCACCGCCCTTGATGAGGAGAAGTTGCTTATCTTTGGACGCCGCCTTGATGAGCTCAGTCAGGGCCGTGATACTTAGGATGGGCCTCGAAGCAGGCGTCGCACAGAGGCTGCTCTCGTACACGACCATGCCGGCGCCGCCGACGCCGAGCTGTGGGCACAGGATGCGATAGATCGCCGTTTGGCCACACGCACACGCAAGGCCTGGCGCCATCTTGTGAGGCCGAAAATACACCTCATCGACGCCATGGCACACGCATTGTGCGCACACGCGGAGCGCCCGACCAGAGCCGCATACGCCCGCAATCTGATACTCGGATGGCAGCAGATCGACCTCGTCGAGGACTGCCCGAGCTGTGAAGAGGAGTTGCGCGCAGCTCGGGCAGCGGTACTCAGTGGTGGCAGGTGGGAACGCGCCCGCGCATTTGCACGGTGGTTGCCCGGCTACCAGGACTTGCCTCTCGGCGAAATTCAAGGCAGGCATCGATCTTAGCTTCTTCGCTGCGGGAGCCGCTGCGGGCATCGCTCCCGCGCCGTGGTGTGTGGTTTCCGCATTCCGGGACTATCTCAGCCCCCACACATGTTAACACACACATGTTCATTCATGTTAATACACACAACACGTAAGCAACAGAGCCGTGAAGAGAATACAGTACAATACAATACAGGCCTGCCATGAGACACATGCAGACAGAGAGCTGAGAGAAAACCTGATAAAAGAAAGAGCGGCAGGCCCACACATGTTCACAGTGCTTTCACACAATTTACAGATACAACTGAAATCCACTCCTGCCCTTCACCACGTCTCGCACCGCTTTTTCCCCTGCATCTCCGATGTTGTTGTGACCAAGCAACAGCTTGGTTAGGACCGCGTTGACCTTCAGCGCCTCCGCGATCGCCTTGGCGCTGTCGTCGCCGATTTTGTTGCTGTACAGGCGCAACTCGGTCAGGACCGCGTTGACCTTCAGCGCCTCCGCGATCGCCTTGGCACCATCGTCACCGATGGAGTTGAACCCGAGGTCCACCGAGGTCAAGACCGCGTTGACCTTCAGCGCCTCCGCGATCGCCTTGGCACCCTTGGGTCCGATCTCGTTTTTTGAGAGCCCGTTGAAGAGGGACAGGGTGGTCAAGACCGCGTTGACCTTCAGCGCCTCCGCGATTGCGATGGCACCCTCATCACCGATGCCGTTGACTTGGAGGTAGAGGGTGGTCACCACCACCATGAACTTCAGGTCAGACGCGATCAGGATGGCGTCGGCGGGTTCTAGGCTCTGGCCCGAGAAGGTGGCCGCCGTCTGGTCGCATGTCATGCCCGAGAGCATGATGCCCTTCTCCATGCCCATCTTGGCGAGCTTCTTGGCCAACTCAACGTCGAACCTGTTCTTGAGCAAGTTGCAGTTCTTGAGCACCGACGTAGCAGGAATGAGATAGGCGACAAGCATGGCCGCAGGCACTTGGAGCCCCCTATTGGACAAGTTGAGCTCCGTGACGCTGTCCTCGCGCAGTTGCTGCACCGGAATGCCGCAAATGACTCCTGAGCCCGCACAGGCAACGGCTGCGATCGTCAGCCTCAGCGGTGGCTCTCCCTCCCCTGAGATGCAGCTGTTGAGAGCATCCTTAGCAGCACCATGTAGCAATGAAGGGCGGTCCCGGTCGCCCATCCCGCATTCCAGATTCGCGGCCCGAACGGCGGCCACGTCCACCACATAGCCGTAGCCATAGAGGCGCGCAAGCCCAGGCAGCATCCGCCCCGCTACGGCCGCGTCCCCGGGCCGGCCGGCCTCGATGAGCTGCTCCACGTCAAGGTCGGTGATCTCATCCAGACGTGTGGGAACTGGCTGCCCGTCGCGGTGGCACAGGCGCGAGCAGAGGACACGTTGCGCCAGCGCCCGCCAAGATCGAGTCACGCCCTTGAGCTCGGCCAACGTGGCCACGTCCACCAGGCCCAGAGCAGCCTCCATGGCGTCCGCCGAGAACGAGGGCTGCTGCAGCGGCTCGGGCGGTAACATGGAGCTGGCCGGCTGCTGCGGCGCCTCAACGTCTTCCGGTACAAATGCCGGCTCGGCGTTTGGCGGCGCGTGCTCCTCCGCGCTGCCAAAGTCACCACCCGCGCCGATGAGCGCGCAGAGTTCAGGAGCGCGCTTGCCGTTGAGTCGGGAGGCGATCTCGCGCTGGATGTGCTTGAGCGCGATGGGGGCGTCGAGATAGAGGGCGTCCTCGATGAGCTGGATGAGCTGGAAGAGCGAACGCTCGTCCGAGCTCGGCCACGTGTAGTCTGGGTCGTTCAGCTTGCACACCATCTGAAGCGTCGAGGCCATGATCGTGGGCATGGGATAGATGCCATCCTCGGAGGTGGCGAGATCCATCAGATCCTTCAAGGTGCCCATGAGTCGGGCTGCATCGCGCGACAATGTGGCCTCCTCTCCATCTCGCGCTCGCACGCGTATTTGCTCCTCGTGTTTGGCCTTCTTCACCGTAGGCGCCTCCTCCTGCTCCTCGGCCGACGTCGCACGCATTGCATCCAGCCCAGAATATAATTCCGCGTGGCTTGTTCTCGGAATCTATGGAGGGCACGCAAGATTAGGTGTTGAGGAGGGGCGTGGGCCTCCAATGGGACAGATTTGGGTCGGTCGCAGTGTGAATTGTCAAACCCCGTGTGGACATGAGCGCCATGTTTGCGCCCTTCCGGTGGCTTGTCCGCTCATCAATGTCGCTCACGCTCTGCCCATACGACTTAGACTGTGGTGTCGCCGAGCAAAAGACCATCGCGGAGCTCGCGCACGTGTACAAGGGCAAACACGTGCTGTGCATCGGCGGAACTAAAGGCATTGGGAAGGCGACTGCTGACGTCATCCGTGCCGCTGGTGGCTCAGTGACTGTGGTCGGCCGTTCTGCCGTGGCGCCCGGTGGTATCTCAGCCGACCTGTCCACGGTCAAGGGTTGCGACGCGTTTGAGAAGCAGCTTGTGCGATTAGGCATCATCTTCGACTTCGTGCTGTTCACAGTGGGCGTATGGCCCAGCGCGACGGAGGCGCACACCGCCGAAGGCATCCATAAAGTCTTCTCTATCGACCTTGTCTCACGCCACTGTGTGATGAGCTCACTCGTGCGGAACGGGCTCGTCAGCAAATCCGTGCGTGTGATGTCCGTCCTCGCCTCCGGCCAGAAAGTGCCGTTTGACAAGCCCAGCCTGAAGCTGCTTCTGTCCGATGGGATGAGACCCGATGGCGTGACTGGGCTACTCAAAGGCTTTCAGCTCATGATCGGCACTGCAGTCGCCGCGGACGCCTGGCTCCAGTCTATGCAGCGGGCTTTGGGAGACGACGCACACGTGATGGGCACATTCCCTGGGTTGCTCAACACTGATCTTGCTGCCTCTACCTTCCCGGCGTGGGGACTTCAAGTGTTCAAGTTCTTGGCGGCGCCGATGTGCGACAGTGAGGAGACCTGTGGCCTCAACCACGCCTCGATTCTTGCATCGCCAAACGCTGGGCGCAAGAGGGTCTCGTACTGGTTTGCCCCACGGTTGGAAGCGGTCGAGCCGCACCCACTCACGCAAGATGCGGAGCTCGTCAAGTGGCTGTCGGAAGAGCTCGAGAAACTGCGGGCGGGGAAGACAGCCGAAGGCCAAAGCTCGACCTTAATTTAGATGACGAGGCGCCAGGCGCGCGCGCGCCCCGAGCTGTGTGGATCCAAGAGGATAATGAAGCGGCGCTACTAAACCATCGTCCATCCGCGAGATGGCTGTTAACGACCGTCGTACCACGGTGGTAAGAGTAGCTGCTCGGTGTAGCGGCTACGCGTAGCTCAGACGCCAGATGTGGCGCTCTTCGAGGCGGTACAACTACGATCCACCTTCTCTCCCACCACCGCTAGTTCACATCTGGAGCGGCCGTTCACGGCGCACGGTCATTTTACTCAATTGACAAATGTCTCGAGCGAGCATGACACTCCGCATCTCACCGCGGTCTGACGAGCGCTAGCGCTGCAGCACATCCGATCAGCGCTCCCACAGCCAGGCCGCACACAGCCGCATGATAAACCGGGGCTGGCGCAGCCCCAGTCAGGCTTCCTGGCGTGACGTCTGCGCACTCGTAGTCTACCACGAGAATCGGCGGCGTCCCATCGGTGCCCTTGTCGATCAGCGGCTTAATGATCGAGTCGCGCACGCCCACGTGTATGGGATGTGTCTGGTACGCCACTTCGGCCTCCTTTGAAGTAAGCCGCACGACGATGCCCGTATTGTACTCCAAGCCTCGTGCGGTGTAGTTGGCGCCGACTGTGATGCTAAGCACGCCCGGAATCTGCTTAATTTGGTTGCATATGCTCGTCTTCTCCTCGACCGTGAACGATCGAGTCGTTTTACACAGAACGACATGCTCGATCATGCTTGCAGAGAGAGTGGGGAGCACAAGAGGTTCGCACGTAAGGGGTCGGAGACCGCGCGCGAGCGCGTTCGCGAGCGGGTTTCGCTGTGAAGAATACACCCCCAGACTGGTCCCCCCAGACTGGCTACCTCCGTGTCGACAATACTGGAACACTCTCGTCGATGGAACTGCCACAACGCGTCGCGGCCTGGAAGAAACAGCCGCTTTTCCGGTTGTCGGCCTGCGCCTATTTCGCGATGCCCCTCTTCCACGGCTCCTTGACGAAGTACCAAGACGGATCGAATCGGCCGTATCAAGCCGTGTTCAAGAGTCGTTCGGTGCAGCGTCCCGCTTTATGCATCGATCCCGAGCGCGGACCGGGCATGTACAGCCCAAAGCCCGGCTATGGAATCCCGAAAGAGGCAGCCGCAATCTTCGATCCTCTACGCCAGGGAAGCGCGTTTGCCTCAAAAAGCAAGAAGGCAGAGATCAGGCCGAGCACCGCTGCCAATGTTCCTTTTGCGCCAGACGAGGCGCTCCAGCTGCGCCATTTGCCACGGGCACCAGGTACCCATTCGGCACCGTGGGCCAAAGGTGAACGCAAGCCTCCGTTCTTTCACGTACCGTTCAAGCCGTACCCGCTCGAGAACGGCGCGCCAATCGGACGGTCGCCTGGCTTGGATCAGTTCTACGAGCTCGATCACATCGGAGCGTCGCCTGTTGCCCTCTTTGGCACGATGACAGTCAACATGAGTCGTTCGCCACGAAGGTACTCGGTGATGAAGACGAAGACGAAGGTTGTACGCGGGCAACCCATGTACAAGAGTGGCGCGGGCAACCTTGGCCCGGGGCAATACAACATCCCGCGGAACGGCATCGATCTCAAAGATCCGCTGCGGCCTAGCAGTGCATTCGCGCGCATTGGCAAAGGCAAATTTGAAGGGGTAGGCGGCTCGTATGCGGAGTGGATGGGCATCGAGGTAAAGCCGCCCAAACCGCCCTGGGAGTGATGCGAGTCCAGTTGTACTTGTAGGTCGAGTTTTACAAACTCTTACTCTAGAGGATCGGCGTCATGATCGGCGTCACTGGGAATCTGCAATCTCTACCCGTGCGTATGCGTGCTGGGTTCGATAAACTCAAACCAGAGCAACCGAGAACACGTAAACGCGAGACGTAAACTACTTTCTCCTGAACCACACGCCGCGACGCCGACGGTGTATTCCCGCTCCGCGAACTTGCAACCGAATGAGCGCGTCCAAGCAACCGTCCGGACTCGAACCCTCGTCTCGAGTCTGCACTCTCATGGTGTTGCTGGGGGAACCCCTCTCGCCCATCATCTCGCCGTCGCGACCGACTCAGGCCGCATTCACGGTAGTCCTCGACGACTGGAGCACTCTCGCACCATTCCTATCGCAGGAGCTCGCCGCTGCAGACGCCCGCCGGGACACAAGGCGTCCAGAGCAGATTGCCGCATCAATGGGCATGGATGCACGGTCGCTGCGAGAGCGACTCGCAGCCCTCGGCTTTCACGAGCCAGCGTCGCGCCTATCACGGCCCTCGGACCGACGCCGGCACCCACCCTCCGCGTGCCCGCATCACGAAAAGCGCAACGCCCTCGCACCGCTGCACCACCACGTCTTTCTCGACGACGAGCCTGTGTTGCAGCCACGCGCGCCGCTGCCATATTCGAAGCGGTCCGCATCAGATGCTCCGCTTCAAAAGAAGCAGCGTGCGAACGCCAGCAACCGTCACACGAGCAGTCGCAGTAACGGCACCTTGCACAGCTCCTGCTCGTTGCCGACGCTCCCGCTGTCGCCGGCGCAGCGCGGCGCGCCTTCGAACACGCGCTGGACCGAAATCAGGCAGGGCGGCGTGGGTGCCTGGACCCAACTAGGCAAAGGCAGTCTATGCTCGAGCTCAGCCTCAATGACGCACACGAGCGCCGGCAGCAGCACCGTCTCCGTCAGCTCAGCGGGAGCGTCGCGCCGATCGTCGCGTGAGCAAGTGCTGGTGCCGCCCTGGGCACCCGAGCTGGAGCTGCCACTGATGAGGCCGCCGTCGGCTTCAGATGGCCGCGCTCCGCAACGGTCGCAGCGACTCGAGGCGCTCTCAACGACCGGAGCGATGAGCACGATCATGAAAACGTCGGGGCTCGTGCTCAATCCGCGGCCGACGCTGTTGCCCCACCTTAATATCGAGCCGCCGCTGTGGTCAGACAGTCGGCCCCCGGTTCCGCGCCCACCAAGTGCGACTCCGCGTGGTCACCACGAGAGTGATGATTGACACACAAAGCGGCTGCGCGTCTACGCGGCAATAGTATCGAGCCATTCTCGGTTCCAGTTATGACGCGGTATCCGGGTATGCACTCGGTTCCACGGAATTAAGAGTGAACAGTACGCGAACTACACAGCGCTCAGTCGCGCGCCGGCTGGGGCACGTTTTCTAGAGTACACATTTTGACGGTCCGTGCGCGGCAAGTGTCGGAATAGGCTATGGGAATCTGATCCAATCTCGGGCGCCGTCGCGGCAGCGAGCCGCCGCCAGCGAACTCCGGCCACGCTCGTCCATGCAGAGACAGGCAGATATCGCAGAGATGCGGCCCTCGTGCTTGGGGGTCCGGACCGTTGCGCTATGCGGATGTCTGGGATGTTGCGGATTTCACATCCCACGTTCACGTGTGCGTCTTGCCGAGAGGGCAATTTAACGTGGGATGTGAAATCCGCAACTATGTCCGGGCGCGCCGGAACTTAGTTTTGTCAAGTTTTCCTATGAGCTTGCTCTCGCACCAAGGGGCTGGGTCGCCTCGCTCGGTGGCTTCGCGAGGAGTCGCGGCAACCCGCTGCGTAGCCGGTGACGCCCATTCGACGGCATGGCATCGATGCTGCTCCGCACGTCGTCGCGCGCCTCCATTGGCATCGACCAGTGCCAGGGCTACCTCTTCAGGCTCAAGGAGAACAACAAGGAATGGAACAAGCTGTACGCGGTGCTCCGGGGCACGGACCTTGTCTACTATGACTCGCCGCAAAACGCGCGCGGGCCGCCGCGAAGCAAGGATGACGTGAAGCAGGTGTTGAGCGCGAGGTCGTACGATGAGTTTGCGGGGGTGCGGCCCCCAACGGGCACGCCATCGTACCTGATCATCGAGACGACTCACGCGAAGATGATTTACTGCGCCAAGTCGGCCGACGACCGACAGATGTGGCTCGCCAACATCGGGATGAACCTCGAGGCTGCCACGCGCGACGCGATGCAGCGCTCCGCCTCGGTGACCGTCGCAAAGGAAGGCGCCCGCGTGGCGCCGCCCAAGGCTCCTCTTGAAGCTCTGGGGCGCAGCAAGACGGTGGGCGGCGCCGCGCCGGCCGCAAAGGCCTCGGGGGGGGGTATGCTCGGCCGTGCCGCCGGCTTCTTCGGTATGGCGAAAAAGCCTGAGAGCGACTTGGCGCGCACCGAGTCGGTTTCGTCATCGGCGGTTTCGTCACGGGTGGTCGAGTCATCAGCGCCTACGACGGCCTCGGCGGCGCCCGCGATCCCCGACGAGCAGCTGGACGAGGCGCTGAAGCAGATGGTCTCGGCGCTCGGCCTGCCTCCTGTGAAAGCAGAGGCCATCTTCAAGCTCAGCAAGGAGCTCAAGCGAGATATGCTCAAAGGTGCCGCTGATGACTTCTGATGACCACTGATGACCACTGATGATCACTGATGACAGGAGATCAAGCGAGATATGCTCAAAGGTGCCGCTGATGACTACTGATGACCACTGATTCTCGCTGAACTCCGATGGCCGGTCACCCATGGCCGCTGATGACCTCTGATGTGATGGCCATTGATGACCTCTGATGACCTCTGATGGCCCCTGATGGCTGCTGATGACCTCTGATGACCACTGATGACCTCTGATGGCAGGTTACGACTTCACACTTAGTGCCTGTGAAGGGCCCGGCCCGGAGCATTACGCGGCAGTGCTGCTCAACGATCCAGATTTGGAAGAGCTGCTCGGCACTGAAGCATGGCTCCGTGGCGCGCCCGTCTCTCAGGTGAGCCGCCCTGTCCAGCATGCAAGTGCTCAGCACGGCGCCTTCCGCCGCCCTGACCCAGCATGCGAGTGCTCACCTCGGCGCCCACACCATCGGCTCCTCGCCCTGGCCCAGCATGCGGGTGCTCAGCACGGCGCCTTCCCTTCGCAGGTGGCCGAGTTCGTCAACTCTCAGCCGTCGGGCACCGCCGCCCTGTCCACCTTGCTTGCTGGGCTTTGCCGTTACTCGGAGCGCTCGCCTTCGGACAATCAGCGGATCGAGATCGCGATGAGATGCCTCAAGGCGCTCATTCGGACCGACAAGGGGCTCGCTGGGGTCATCACGTCCCCCGCCCTCGTGTGCCAGGCCTTTGCTAGCGGAGGTGGGTCGTGAGTGCGCACGGAGGAGGAGCCTGCCCAGCATGCAAGTGCTCATCACGGCGCTCTCCCTATGCATGCGCACGGAGGAGGAGCCTGCCCAGCATGCAAGTGCTCATCACGGCGCTCCCCCTACGCAGGTGGGTCGTTGCTTCTCGCGGAGGAGGAGGAGCTCGTGCAGATGGCGGTGCATGTCCTCTCGGCGGTCGCGCTCTATGAGGCCGCAGGCCACCGTGTCGTCCTCACCGCACTCGAGGAGCTCTACTACTTCCATTGCTCCGCACCCGCCGCCTCCTCCAGCGCCGCGCAACCCTTCAAGCTGCTCGTCGACGAGCTCCGGAAGCCCAGATCGAGGTCGCACGCGCATCGGCTCACGCTGATCAACGCGATCGTGTCGGGCTGTCCTGAGATCGGGACGCGTGTGCGCATGCGCAATGAGCTCGCTGATCTCGACTTCATCGAGCTCACGCGCCCGATGATGAACGTCATCGGCGGCGACGAAGTGGAGACGATCATCGCGATCCAGATTGCCGTCTACGACGAGGAGATGCGCGCAGATCTCGCCGAGATCGTCGAGATGCGCGCAGATCTCGCCGAGATCGCCGGTACCGCGCCGGCGGCCGTGGTGCCCACGACGGCGCCGGCGACGCCCGCGCGCACCCCGTCCGATCTCGCGACGATCTCCCGGGCGACCTCGACGACCTCGCCGCCGCACATGAGTCCAGCGCCCGCCACGGCGGATGCATGCTTGTCGGCGCGATCCTCGTTTGTTGCACAGGACCCGTCGGAGATATCGGAGCTCAGGTCGGAGATTTCGGAGCTCAGGTCGGCATTGGAGGCGGCGAGGGCCGTTGCAGCCAGCGCAGAGGTGGCCGTGGCCGCCGCGCTGAGCGCTCAGAACGACGCGGAGCGCAAGGCGGCGGAGGCGGCTAAGGCAGCGGCCAAGGCGGCAGCCGAGGCGGCCGAGGCGGCTGTGAAGGATGCGGCGGGCGCTGTGAACGCCGAAGAGGTGGCCGCGCTCAAGTGTGAAATCAGCGCAAAGGAGGCCGCATTGACGAAGCTGAAGGCGGAGGTTGAGCAGCTGAAGAAGCAACCGGCGCCGCCGCCGCTCGCGCCGCCGCCGCTCGCGCCGCCGCCGTTGCCCGGGGGCCTTCCACCGCCGCCGCTCGCGCCGCCGCCGTTGCCCGGGGGCCTTGCACCGCCGCCGCTCGCGCCGCCGCCGTTGCCCGGGGGCCTTGCGCCGCCGCCGCTCGCACCGCCGCCGCTCGCGCCGCCGCCGTTGCCCGGGGGCCTTGCACCGCTTGCTCCCCCACCACCGCCGCCGGTGCCCGGGGGCCTTGCATCGCCGCCGCTCCCGCCGCCGCCGTTGCCCGGGGGCCTTGCACCGCTTGCTCCCCCACCACCGCCGCCGGTGCCCGGCAGTGCAACAGCGCCCACAACAGCGCCGCCTATTGCGCCGAGTACCGGTACGTCAATGCCGCTGCCGGCCGTGCCTGTTCACACGCCTGTTCACACGCCTATTATGCCTGTTCACACGCCTATTGTGCCTGTTCACACGCCTGTAGTGCCTGCGAAACCAGCACCGCCGCCGAAGAAGAAGGCGGAGCCTTCCGTGCCGATGCGCCCATTGCATTGGTCCAAGCTACCCGACATGAAGGTGACCTATGCCCTCTTCATCGCGACTGATGGCGTCTGCACTGGCCTATGCCCTCTTGATGCCCACGACAGCGCCACGTGATGCCCACGACAGCGCCACCTGATGCCCACGACAGCGCCACGTGATGCCCACGACAGCGCCACGTGATGCCCACGCGTCATTGCCCACGCACGACGACCACTCACGATTCACGCGCATCCTTGATGGCCACTCATGAGAGCCACGCATCGTTGATGGCCACTCATGAGAGCCACGCATCGTTGATGGCCACTCATGAGAGCCACGCATCGTTGATGGCCACTCATGAGAGCCACGCATCCTTGATGGCCACTCATGAGAGCCACGCATCGTTGATGGCCACTCATGAGAGCCACGCATCCTTGATGGCCACTCATGAGAGCCACGCATCGTTGATGGCCACTCATGAGAGCCACGCATCGTTGATGGCCACTCATGAGAGCCACGCATCCTTGATGGCCACTCATGAGAGCCACGCATTGTTGCAGGTCGCCGACACAATCTGGCTCGAGAAGGACGTGGTGGACGAAGCCCAAGCGCTCTTGGACGCCAAGCAATTCGAATCGACGTTTGGGCTGGGTGAGACACGTAGAAGCCCTGATTGCCCCCCTCATCAGGTCCGTGATTGCCCCTCATCAGGTGAGACACGTGGACGCCCTAATTGCCCCCTCATCAAGTCCCTGATTACCCCCCTCATCAGGTGAGACACGTGGACGCCCTGATTGCCCCCCTCATCAGGTCCCTGATTTGCCCCCCTCATCAGGTGAGACACGTGGACGCTCCGATACCAAGGACGAGGCCAGTGCAGCCGCCACTCCTGCCACTCCCTCTAGGGCAAAGAAGGAGACCGTCCAACTGATCGACCCGAAACGCTCGAATAACATCGCGATCGCCCTCGCGCGTCTGCGAATGTCTGACGAGCAGGTGATCTCTGATAGCCTCTGATGGCCGCTGATCGCCCCTGATGGCCTCTGATGGCCGCTTCGGATTGCCTTTGGATGGACCCTCATGTAACTGACCTCATTACCTCGATGGACCCTCATTACCTCGATGGACCCTCATTACCTCGATGGACCCTCATGAGGTCAGTTACATGGACCCTCATTACCTGGATGGACCCTCATGTAACTGACCTCATGCCGCGCGTACGAACGTCCCTAATATGGCAGATCCGAGCGGCCGTCCTCGACCCGGCCACGCATCCCCTCGATCCCGAGCAGTTGTCAGCCATGCTCGGGAGCTTGCCCACCGCGGAAGAGCTCGAGGTCCTCAAGGAGTACACTGGCGAGCCTGAGGCCCTCGGTCGCGTCGAGCGCTACTTCTACACGCTGCGCGACGTGAAACGTCTCGAGCCGCGGTTGCAGGTGCGCCTGATTGCATCTGATTGCGCCTAATTGCGCCTGATTAGGTCTGAAGTGAAACGTCTCGATGCGAGGTTGCAGGCGCTCCACGCGACGCAGCAGTTCACACCCCTGTGGGAGACGTTGAAGGAGGAGTTCAACGCAGTCACGTTTGCTACGGGGCAGGTGTGCGGCCTGTTCTCCTATGCTCTTAGGAGCTGTGATTGCCTTTCTCATTCCCTTCTGATTGCCTTTCTCATCAGTTCTCCTATGCTCTTAGGAGCACCTCCTCAACCCCTGTGATTGCCTTTCTCATTCCCCTGCGATGGCCTTTCTCATTCCCTAATGATTGCCTTTCTCATTCCCTTATGTTTGCCTTTCTCATTCCCTTATGATTGCCTTTCTCATTCCCTTATGTTTGCCTTTCTCATTCCCTTATGATTGACTTTCTCATCAGGTGCGCCATTCGAAGGCCCTCAAGACGGTGCTTCGTCAAGTGCTCCGGCTGGGCAACTACCTCAACGGCGACTCCGCTCGAGGGGGGGCGTATGGATTCAAGCTGACGGATCTCGCCAAGCTCGTCCAGGTCAAGAGCGCTTTATTGCGGCTGAGTGCGGCTGAGTGCGGCTGAGGGCGCCTGATTGCCTCCCTCATCAGGTCAAGAGCGCCGATGCCAAGACGACGCTGCTTCACTACTTGGCGACACTGCTCACGACGACGCTCATCGACGAGCTCAAAGGCGAGCTCAACTCGCTCCCAGATGCCAAGGAGATTTCGCTCAGCGACAAGAAGAGCGAGCTCGCGAAGCTCGTGGCCTCGGTGGAGCAGGCGCAGCAGCAGCTGGATCTTGGGAAGAAGGAGGTACAATTGCCTCTGATTGCACCTCTGATTGCGATCTCATCAGGCGGAGATCTTGGGAAGAAGGAGGTACAATTGATTGCCTCTGATTGCCCCTCTGATTGCGATCTCATCAGGCGGAGATCTTGGGAAGAAGGAGGTACAATTGCCTCTGATTGCCCCTCTGATTGCGATCTCATCAGGCGGAGATCTTGGGAAGAAGGAGGTACAATTGATTGCCTCTGATTGCCCCTCTGATTGCGATCTCATCAGGCGGAGATCTTGGGAAGAAGGAGGTACAATTGCCTCTGATTGCCCCTCTGATTGCGATCTCATCAGGCGGAGATCTTGGGAAGAAGGAGGTACAATTGCCTCTGATTGCCCCTCTGATTGCGATCTCATCAGGCGGAGATCTTGGGAAGAAGGAGGTACGATTGCCTCTGATTGCATCCGATGGCCTCAGATGGCCTCTGATGGCCTCTGATTGCATCCGTGCCACTAATGACCTCTGATTGCATCCGTGCCACTAATGAACTCCGTGGCAGGGCGACCCGATGACGCCGCTGCTCGCCGAGTTCCTCGAAACTTCCACGAAACGGCTCGACGAGCTCAAGAAGGAGTGCGCGGACGCCGAGGGCGCGATGAAGCAGCTCGCGCAATGGCTGGCCGAGAAGCCGACGGCAACGACCGAAGAGCTCTTCCGACCGTTGGACGAATTCGTCAAGGCGCTCGACAAGGCGCTCCAGGACAATGTGCGCGATGGCATCTGAGTGCCTCGAAGGACCTTTGATTGCATCCCTCGTCCAAGGCGCATCAGCCCTCTGATTGCGAGCTCATCAGGCGGAGATCTCTGATTGCATCCCTCGTCCAAGGCGCATCAGCACAATGTGCTCGAGGTGGAGAAGAGGCAGCGCCTTGCATGCATGTGCTCACCCTGCCTTGCATGCATGTGCTCACCACGGCGAGGTTGAGAAGAGGCAGCGCGTGGTGGAGACTCCTTGCCTTGCATGCATTTGCTCACCACGGCGCATCTACCCTCCGTCACAGGTGCGCGAGGCAGAGGCAGAGAAGCGCAAGGCCGCTGCCGCCGAGGGCGCTGGCCAAGGCTGGCGTAAGGCGGCCGCGAGCGCGACGGCGGCGGGCAAGCCTCCTAATATGGGCATGGCCTTACCTGGCATGGGAGGTCCTGGCGCGGATAAGGCCATGCAGGTATGCGGAGCTGCCGCTGAGGGCCCTGCTTGACCCTCTGCTTGACCCTCTGCTTGAACCTCTCCTGACACACTGCTTGCCACACTGCTTGCCACACTGCTTGCCACTCTGATTGCCCCTCTGAAGGCCCCTCTGATTGCGATCTCATCAGGCGGAGATCTCTGATTGCCCCTCTGATTGCGATCTCATCAGGCGGAGATCATGCTCAAAATGGCCAAGCGGGCGGAGAGGGCGGCGGCCGCGAGCGGCACCGACAACGCCGCGATGGCGCTGGCGCAGCGCGAAATGCTCGCTGGGGCCTCGGCCAAGGCTGCGCAGTCCGCCAAGCCTGATGGCGGGGTGGGTGGGAACCTTGCCGACAGCTTGGCCGGTGGACAGCTGTTCGCTCTCAAGCGTGCGCAGGCGGCGGCGGGCGGAGGGGTGGCTTCTGCCTGGAAGCCGCCGGACGAAGCGTTGTGATTGCCTCGTATGGAAGCCGCCGCACGAGGTGTTGTTGTTTTTGGAAGCCGCATGACGAGGCTTCGTAGACCGAGATGAGATCTCGAGGACGGAGATAGCGCCTGACCTCGGATGACGAGGGCAGGGGGTGACGGACGGACTTGGCTCTTTTGTTCCTCGCGAGCATGGACAGGGCAAATGAAAAGTGTGCGTGTGACGACGTTAGAGGTTAATGAGGGGGAGGGAATGCGGGGCTCTTCACACTTCACAGGTAGACCCAGGGCGGGGTTCTTCACACTTTTCACGGTTGCCCGATTCGGCGCGCTCATATCCCGGACTCGGGAGCTGAGCGTCCGCGCTGTCCGCTGTCCGCGCACGGCAGTCGCCCACGCTGCCCGGTTCAGTCGTGCGAACCGATCGAGGATCATCCGAACGAAAAGCGCAAGCGGTCACAGTGCAGCTGTCTAGTCGTGGCACGGCCGACCCTACACCAGGACAAGACCATGGAACAGGCCGGCACGTGGCAGGAGTACGGTGGGAGGGGTCGTTGGTGCCTCGTCCACTGCGCGGCCTCTGATGCCCACTCATGAGTGTGAACGGCCATCCCTCATTCATGAGTGTGAACGGCCGTCCCATCACTCATGAGTGTGAACAGCCGTCCCTCATCAAGGGGTCGTGGGCGCCTCGTCCGCCGCGCGGCCGCCGCCGAGGAACTTGCGCCGTCGCGAGCGCGAGGTGGTCGCGGGGGAGCGTTCAGTGTGCACCGAGCCGAGCGACCATTCGGAATTCGCGGTGGACCAGGTGCCGCCGGACATGGTCGCCGCCGTAGAGCCGGTCGAGTCGTGCACCGGCGAGAGCGGCGGTGGCTGTTTGCATGCGCCCGTGGCGCACCCCGCGCAAAAGTGGGCCCGCCGCCGGCGTGCGGCGGCGGCGGCGGCGCCGCCGCCGGTGCCCCTAGGCCGGTCTTCGGCCGCAGCGCCGCCCTCGCCGCCAAGACCGGCCTCGGCGTCAAACGGCGCATGCTCGTCGATGGTGGGGTTGCGCGCGCGCGCGCGCGCGAAGCGGCGCGCACGCATCCAGCCGGGGTCAGGCGCGCGTAGCTCGCTCGGGAGCTCGCCTATCATGTGGTCGCGCGCGGTGCAGCCCTCGGCGAAGCAGTACTGCGCCAGCTTGCGGCATGCCGTGTTGGACGTCCACGTGCTCGCGCACTCGCGGCAGTGATAGAGGCCCTTGCCGCGCTCCTCATCGACTGGGATCGCCACGTACTTGAGGCCCACGCCGTCGACCACTGGGCACTTCTTGCACTGCGCCACGCACACGCCATTCCGCTTGTTGCCCGCCGCCGGCACCTTCTTCCAGAATGCACCGTGCTCAGGGCAGACAAACTGGCGGCGCACCGATGGTTCGGCCTGCGCCTGCGCCTGTGCGTGCGTGTGTGCGCGCACATTGGCCAACGTGGGCTGCACCACCGGCATGCTGCTCGAAGAGCCGCTGTCAAATGACAGACCGGCCAAGGCATCCTCAATGCTCGCGGTACCGCTGTCGCTGCCCTCCTCGACGAGCTCGAAGGATGCGCTGGAGCTGCGCGCGTCGGATGCTGATAGAGCCGATGCGCCGCGAGAGCGCGCGCCCCGCCTGGAGCGTGAAGCCATTTCTCACGTCGCGGCAAGGGGCTGGGCCAGCCCCTTGGTCGCGGAGCTAATTAACGTTTTAATTCGGGTGTGGACTTTCCTTTTGTCGCACATCATGTTTTCACACAATCCATCGCCAACTTTCATTCCAATATGATTATACACCAACAATAATCCCAACCAAGTTCCCAACCGAGTCGATCGATCACACAATTCATTGCCACTGACCTCGCTGCTGGTTGAAGTGATAGTGTGGAATGGACGTGTCTCGCTCTCTGAGAGACTGTCTGACTTGCCCAGGACCATATGTACCCCGAAAATTCGTCAGACACGCGTTGCCGTTTTCCTAATTCTTCCCGCACGCTCATCGCCGAAATCGATCGATGGTGCGTCTTGCGGTGCTCACCGTCCTGGTGCTCGGATCCGCGGCCGCCGAGTCGGTTTACTTTACGAACCCGCGGCTTGTGCGCCCGATCGACCGCTCTTCTGCTTCATCGATCTTCAACCTGCGGGGGGGAGATACTTCCTTTGAGATCCACGATGTTGCGGAGAGCGATGTGGAAGATGCAGGCGGCACGGCGAAGCCGGTGCTGTGCCTTTCTGCTCCGTTGTGGCTGAAGATGCAAGCGGAATGCCTGCAAGATATTCCAGTCGAGTGGAAGCTCCGCATCACGGCACCACCCAAGGCGTGACCATTGGACCTAAGAGCACCTCGTTCTAGGTGCGCGAGGCTTCGGGTAGTCTTCTCTGTGCAGCGCATCGGGTAATTCTGTCCGGTCCGTGTCGCGTCTTCAGCGGTATGTACGCGGTGTATGAAACGGTTGGCTTCCAGTGGAAGAAATCAAACGTTCACACAGTCACAGTAATCGTCAGACACGGGTAGGCGCGATGGTCCATCCAACGCGCCTACGTCACCGCATGGAGCCCCGCATCCACCGCATCACATGCGACATGCGTCCTCCCCTTAAGTCCTTCCCCCACCTCCCATGATGTGAGCACGATACAATTCACACCATCCCATAAGTGGGATGGCCGCGGTATTCCTCATCCCGATCACGTCTGCAGATCTTCGCGATCAGGCGAGTCTTCCTGATCCGTGTTTCGCTGGTGCTGCAGCCATCGCATCTGTGACTCCTGCGGCGAGGGCTCCATCAAGGTCACCGAGGGCGGCCGGAAGGACATGCGCGGCAGCTCGAGCTGGGCCCCATCTCGCTCAGGCCCACTCGCCCCAAGACGTAACGACTGGACGCGCTGCATCGCTGTCGTGTGGGCGCCGAGGTTGACTGGCATCATAGGCAACGTGGGTAGCACCGGCACGACGGGAGCTTCTGACGGAGGCATGGCCGCCGGCTTGAGCGCGCGCGAACGCTCGCGCACGCGTCGCATGGTAGCCATCGAGTTGAAGACGGACGCGTCCGATGAAGCTTCAGATGCGTACCCAGAGGCCGCGCCCATCTCGGCGCCCGATGTGTACCCGGAGGCACAGGCGGACGATGCGGCGCCGGCGGGGCGAGCTCCCATCGAGATCGCGGGGCGCTTTCCTGGGCGCTGCCTCGACGTGGCCGCCGACGGCGCTGCGCCCGACATGGCGCCTGACGCGTCCCCGTCGCGTGTTCCCCGTGGGCGGCCGCCTCGCATCTCCTGATCAGGCCACTCCTTATCAGGCCACTCCTCGCCCGCCGCTTCGCGATCTTCCGCAATGGGCCTGCGAGTGCTGTACGGTGAGTACACTTCGTCCTCCGCGTCCTCTAGACGCCCCCACTTGCGCGGCGCGTGTGGCGCCGCGCTAGCAGGCAACTCGGGGGGCGGGGTGATCTGCATCACCGTGTAGTAGTCGGCTCCCGAGACCGGTAGCTTCGGGCGGTAAGCGTATGGAGTGGGCTCTGCGGATCCTCTCGCTCTGTGATGCGCCTCTGGTGAGTCTTTCACGTCGGCCTCGGCCCTCTGCAGCCATGCCGTCGCCCCTGCAAGCACCTTCTGGTCAGAAGACGTCTGGGCAGAAGACGCCGACGGGCGGGGGTCGATCTCGCGACCGAGATCGCGTTGGAAGGGGTCGATCTCGCGGTCGAGATCGCGTTGGAAGGGGTCGATCTCGCGGTCGAGATCGCGTTGGAAGGGGTCGATCTCGCGGTCGAGGTCGCGTTGGAAGGGGTCGATCTCGCGGTCGAGATCGCGTTGGAAGGGCAGGCGCGCCAGGGGAGTCGTCACGCGCGACGTCACGCGCGGCGAGCTCGAGCTCGCGAACGATCGCCTCGGGGGCGGCTCGGGGGCCCAATAGGACGCGTGCCCGGCCGAGGGGTCCAGTGACGAAACCAGTGGTTCGGCCGGTAGCTCCTCCTGCTCGCTCGAGTGACGCGCCCACTTTCGAGGCGTCGCGCCACACGCGCCCTCCTCGCGGCGTACCAGCTGGGCGAGGGGCGCCTCTCGGGCAGTATCTCGGGCAGATCTCGGCGAGATCTCGGCGAGCTCCTCGCGGCGCACCGATTGAGCAGCAGCCGCGTGCGGGGCGGCGTCGTAGTTGGCTGCGTAGCTCGGCCCGATGAATTCCCCTGAGACCGCCCGAGATCTCCCCGAGATCTCCCCGTAGTTGGCTGCGTAGCTCGGCCCTCGCGTCAGTTCGTGCGGAGAGACGTGAGAGGACGCCGCGCCCTCCTGGGCACCTTCGCGCGGCGTGCGTGGCGTGCTCGGTGAGCTCGTCGAGAGGTAGCTAGCCTCACGCACTGGCCGAGCCGGGGCCACGTCGACGCCGGAGAATGAGCTGCATCCCGAGGAGGAGATGGGAGAGAGCGATCGGTTCGAGTCGGACGACTCCTCCGTGGAGGAAGGGGGGCGAAGCGGCGGCCCCTCCTGGATGAGCAGCCGATCTCGCGAGAGGGGAGATCGGGCCGAGATCAGCTCGAGATTCACTCTCGAGAGCGGCGTCGGGGGTGGCCGTGGTGAGCGCGACGCCGGCGCAAGGGGCTGCTGGGACCACGCCTTGCGTGGCGGCGGCGAAGGCCGGTCGCTCACCTCGGTGGGAGGCTGCGGCCGGCGCGCGCGCGCCAGCTGCGGAACGGACGGGGGCGGCGGCGTGCGCTTCGGCCACTGGGCTGGTGAGTCCAGAGGTGGCTTTGGCGGCGTCGGCTCGAGCGCAGTGAGGAGTGCTCTCGAGAAGACGGCCGGAGGGCTCCTGGCCTCCGTGTGCTCGATCTCGGTCCGATCTCGATCTCGTGAGCTCTTCGCCTCCGGATACTCGATCGCGGCCGTCGCGGGGGGGGCGCTCCTAAATGAGGGTAGCTGGCTCCCGTCGGCGCGATACACCCACGGGACGGCCCCAAACCACTCGATGCGCTCCCCCTCTCCCAGTGGCAAAAGGTCACTGAGTGTGCCGAGCAGGTCGCGATCTTCGCCCAGCAGCAGTGTGAGCGTCTGGGCGGCCGCGTACGCCTCACGGCGCGCGATCACGTCGTGCGTCGCGGTGCGCACACGACGGTAGACGTCGTGGCCGTGGCGCTCGCGCACGGCACGCAAGACCGATAGGAGGAGCGCCTCCTTGGACTCGGAGATCCGTCGAAGCTCATCGTCGGAGCTCCCGCGAGATCGGCGTCGGAGCTCCTCTTCGGAGCTGCCGCGGTACTCGTCAGCCAACCGCCCCCACTTACGCGGCGCCGACCGCTCAAGCGGCGGCTCGGGCGGCGGCTCGGACGGCGGCGGCTCGGGCATGCGGCCCCACTTACGCGGCGGCGGCGGCATTGGCGGCTCCGGTGAGTCTTCGTCGTCGGCGTCTTTGTGTTCAGCTTCTGGCTCTGGTTGTGTTGGCTTTCGCGCCTCGACGAGCTCCGCATGCAACTGCTGCAGCCATGACGCGAGCGCCGAGCTCTGCCTGTAGCTGACCTCGTCGACCGGCGCCAAGGGCACCTCGTCGCTCGCCCAACGCTCTTGGAAGGAGGAGGACGTTCCTAATTTGGACTCGGAGGAGGACGTCCCTAATTTGGACTCGGAGGAGGACGTTCCTAATTTGGGCTCGCCTGATTTGGACTCGTCCGGCTGTGCATGCTTTCGGATCACATCCGTCCACTCGGAATGGCCCCTCGAGGAGGCTTCCAAATTAGGACGTCCCGCCCTCGAATCGGGCCGCGAAGGCAGGCGTCGGTCCGCGTTGTTTGCATACGGCGGCTCTACGTCCGCAGTGTCCTCATCCTCGCGCTCGCCATGGCGCTCGCCATCCACGTCCGTTTTGGAGTCGACGTCGAGCTTCTCGCCGAGATTGCCGAGATTCGCGGAGATCTCCGAGATGCGCCGAGCTCGCTGAGATTCGGTTGACTGCGCCCCGCCGCCGACGGGCGACTGCAATTCCCGCGCCTCGCGCATATGCCTGTCTGCAAAACGGTCAGCGTACACCGACGCCGGGGCCGAGTGCGGCGGCCGCAAGATGAGCGTGAAGGGGCGCGGGCTCGCCTCGATCTGCGCGATGATCTCGTCGCAGCGGATGCCCGTGAGGTCGGTGTACCCGTCGCCGCGGTCGAGGCCGAGTACGACGGAGCCCTCCTGCACACCCTCCCCGTGCGCCTGCAGGTCGGGGATGACCCGTTCGACAAAGACGTACCCACTCGCTTGCTGGAGGTAGACGCCGAGTGGCGCCTCAATTAGGAAGGTATACCTCACCGACCGTGCAATATGGTGACGCGTGCTCATGTTCTCGTCGCTCTCTGAGACTTCGACGGCGTCCACGACGATGAGCTCGGACGACGGCAGCTCAGAGTCCGACTCGTCGCCACCGCGCGAGGGGGACGAGTCGGTCAGTTGCCTACGGGGCGCCGTGTCGAGCGTCGAGTCTCCTGCCGGCAGGTTGGGCGCCGTGTCGAGCGCGTGTCCCTGCTTGGCCTGCTTCTCCGCTTCGAGCTGCTTGAGCAGGCGCTTCTTGTTGAGGTTGCAGAAGGAGATCATCATCATGATGAGGCCAAGGGCGCCAACGAGCATGCTCCCGATCCAGATGCTGAGCGTCGTGGGGTCCTCCGAACCACCGGTCAACGCGTTCTTCGACCCGACTCCGACGACATCGGCGGCCGCAGCAGAGGATCGCGGACCGTATATGACTTGGATCACGAACGCGGGCGCACTGAGCTGCTCCCAGCCGCGGAAATCATGGAGCCAATTGGCTAGCCATTCGGGGAGCTGCTCGGAGGCGTCCGCGACCGCGTACAAGAGCGATGCATTCGAACGGGCGACGAAGGTGACGATGGCGCCCAGGCTCGTGCGGTTCAACGACTGGACGAAGATTGTGTCCAAAGACAGCCGTGTGCTCGCGTTGGTGCCCGGGACGGCGACAAACATCCCATCGAGCAAAGGCGAATGTAACAAGAGGCTCTGCAGCCGGCTCTCGAGCATAGTGTCGTCATCCGCGAGCAGCCAGCTGGGGGATTGCGACTCGAGGTTCGCCGTCTGGCGCTCGCGCACGAGGCGTAGGGCAAGGCTGCTGTTCGTCGTCCTCAACCCGAGGCTGCTGTTCGTCGACACCAAGGCGTTGCCCTGAAGGTGCCGTGCGCTGCCGCGGCGGCCGATGTCGCCCAAGGCGCTCTTCTCGCGTCCCATCGGGGCGCTGGGGCTGCTCGACTCTCCACCCGAGCCGCTTGACGATCCAAATTTGGAAGAGGCGCTGCTCGTCTCTTCCCCCGAGGCGCCGTCTCTTCTTCCGAGATCTATGAATCTCCCGAGATCTAGCGTCTCTTCCTCGGAGGCGCCGTCGTGGGCGCTACCGTCGTCTTCAGCTGCCCTCCTCCCGATTACATCTCCCAACACGACCGGAGGAGCCGGGGGTGGGGACGCCTCCTCAGGAACGAACAGGAGACTCACGGAGCATGCAACTGTGCCGTCGCATGCGACCGTTTGGAGCGCGCCACGAACGATCTCGGCGTGGGACGTGATGGACAGATCGATCGGGAGGATCGCTCCCAAAGTGATTTGGAGGGTGTCGCGGAGGGTCACGCGCAAGGAGGCGGGGTTCGCATTCCCCTCTGCCTCGATCATGCTCGACGCGAGCTGCGCCAGTGCCCACTCTACGACCCCCTGTGCTAGTGAGGCTGAGGCGTTGGCCGGCAGGGTGTTCAGATTGCCGCTGTCGATGTCAACGGCGACACTGACGGAGGAGATCGGAATCGGGCTCTGAGGAGGCGCTGGAGGCGGCCTGGGTGGCAGCGAAGGGCTTGGCGGTGGCGGCGGCGGTGCCATGCCAGGTGGATGCGAAGGTGCTGGGGGTCGTGGCGACGGCGGCGGCGGCGATGGTGAGGGTGGCGGTGGCGACGGCGGCGGAGGCGAGGGCGAGGGCGGCGGCGGCGAAGGGGGCGGCGCCTTTGGCGGTGGCGGCGGCCGTTGCGGCATATCTGATGGTACACCAGGCGGAAACTCAGGCGGGGGCGGGCTCGGAAGCGGCGGAAATGAGGGCAAGGGCGGTGGCGGCGAGGGCGACGGTGGCGGCGGTGGCGGGGCTGGTAGCGGCGGAGGAGAGGGTGGCGGCGGTGACGGAGGCGACAGCGGCGGCGGGGAGGGTGGCGGCGGTGACGGAGGTGGCAGCGGCGGCGGAGAGGGCGGAGGCGGCGACGGCGGTGGAGGCGAGGGCCCTAGCATCATCTGCGACGACACCGAGACGCTGCCGATCGAGATGGCGGCGACGCCGAGGTCGGTCGACAGCTGTGTCGTGTTGCCCCCTACTACGGACATAGGCCCTAAGTATGACATTGCCGTCTGGGCCGCGGGGAGAGACGGCATCACGATCGACGCCTGGACGATGCCGCCCGCGCTGATGTGAAGGGTGATGTCGGACGCGTTCACGCCCAGCACCCTTGCCAGGTTGACGCGGAGCTGCTCCTCGACGGCGTCGGTGAAAGCGGAGGAGTTGCCCGCGATCCCTGCGATCGACAGTGTTGCAGTGATCACGATCGAGTACTCCGCGCCGGGCGAGCCGGGCGGCGGAGAGGGCGGAGGCGGCGACGGCGGTGGAGGCGAGGGCCCAAGCATCATCTGCGACGACACCGAGACGCTGCCGATCGAGATGGCGGCGACGCCGAGGTCGGTCGACAGCTGTGTCGTGTTGCCCCCTACTACGGACATAGGCCCTAAGTATGACATTGCCGTCTGGG